>Ga0100391_1006014_pt1 | contig 11093 bp, 9 predicted proteins | sample CryGeymeta201515_FD_81541 | JGI IMG/M metagenome (GOLD analysis project Ga0100391, IMG submission 81541) | Groundwater microbial communities from Crystal Geyser aquifers in Utah, USA - Crystal Geyser metaG 2015-15 | ecosystem: Environmental > Aquatic > Deep subsurface > Groundwater | place: USA...
ATATATTTCTCCAATAATAAGCAGCAGCAACAGTTTCTCGATTATCGGTATCGCCACTTAAAACATTGGCGGCTAAATAATCTAAAGGATGTTGGGTTTTGTTGATTTTGTCCAATAAATGAGCTTGATTAGTGATTTTTGCTTTGATGGTTTGTTGCCATAACTGTTTTTTCAATGGTTCACTGGCTTCAATTTGAGTTTTAAAAATTTCGTGTTGGATGTGATGTGCATTTAAGTTAAGCAACATCGAATTAGGCATGTGTTTAGCATCGCAAAAAATTACAGCAACATTGTTTTCCGATAGCTTATTAAGAGCAGGTATTGATAAGTAGCTTTCTTGATGTTCGATAACTACAAAACCAATATCTTCAATAGGAACAGAAGTTTCTCTTAATTCAGTTTTAATAACCAACTGCTCATCTTTTGTGGTAAGCGAGCATTTGTTCCCAAAAAATAAAGTACGTTTTATCATAATAAAAAGATTTGTAAATCAATTTATTACGTTTTAAACGAAACAAAGTTTTATTCTGATTTATTTTTTGGAGGCATAGGACCTCTTAAATGAATAATTAATCCATTTAAAAAATTACGAAGAAATTGGTCGCCACATTCCATATATTTTGGATGTTCTTCATTTCTATATAAAGCACCTAATTCGCTTTTAGTAATTTTAAAATCTACCAAAGCACAAATAGAAACAATATCGTCATCTCTAAGTTTTAGAGCTACTCTAAGTTTTTTTAAAATGTCGTTATTAGATAATCCCATGGTGCGAAATTAGTTTTTTTTTGCGGAAAAAAAACTTAATTTCGCCTTCATTTTTTGCTGTTAATGATGTTGTAATAATAAATTATAGAATAAGTAAAATAAATTTTAATAATTCTTGTCAATAAACAAAAAAAGTATATTTTTGCAATCTGAAATAAATTTAAAACTAAGAAAAAATGAAAAGAACATTTCAACCATCTAGAAGAAAAAGAAGAAACAAACATGGTTTTATGAGTAGAATGGAATCTGCTAATGGTAGAGCTGTTTTAGCAAGAAGAAGAGCTAAAGGTAGAAAGAAATTATCTGTTTCTGACGAACCAAGACACAAAAAATAAGTGATATTTTTTAAAATATATAGAAAAAGGGATGCAATTTGTATCCCTTTTTTTTGAGTAAAAAAATTCGTTTTGTTGAAAAGTATCCCTTTAATCAATCATCATTTTAACCTACTTTCGCAAGACCAAATAATAATCATTTTTTTTTAAAAACAACATAGAAAATGCCAAAAGACAACTCCATCAAACACATTTTAATTATAGGAAGTGGTCCTATTGTAATTGGTCAGGCCTGTGAATTTGATTATGCAGGATCTCAAGCAGCTCGTTCATTGCGTGACGAAGGAATAGAAGTAACATTAATAAACTCCAACCCAGCAACCATAATGACAGATAAAGTGGTGGCGGATAATATTTATTTAAAACCACTAACAACAGAATCTATTCAAGAGATTTTGGAAAAACATGATATAGATGCAGTTCTTCCAACTATGGGCGGACAAACGGCATTGAATTTATGTATTGAATGTAATGAAGTTGGTTTGTGGGAAAAACACAATGTGCGAATGATAGGCGTTGATATTGCAGCCATAGAAATTACAGAAAACAGAGAATCATTTCGTTTGTTGATGGAAAAAATAGGCATTCCAATGGCACCTCAAACCACAGCAAAATCGTTTTTAGAAGGCAAAGAAGTGGCACAAGAATATGGTTACCCGCTATGCATTAGAGCTTCTTACACCTTGGGGGGAGCAGGAGCAGCGGTAGTTTACAATGAAAAAGAATTTGATGAATTATTGAATCAAGGTTTGCATATTTCTCCTATACATGAAGTAATGATAGACAAAGCTCTGATGGGATGGAAAGAGTTTGAGTTAGAATTGTTGAGAGATAAAAATGACAATGTAGTGATTATTTGTTCCATAGAAAATTTTGACCCTATGGGAATTCACACAGGAGATTCAATAACTGTTGCTCCTGCAATGACTTTATCTGATATCACTTATCAGAAAATGCGAGATATGGCAATAAAAATGATGCGTTCTATTGGTGATTTTGCAGGAGGTTGCAATGTTCAATTTGCTGTTAGTCCCGATGAAAAAGAAGATATCATTGCCATAGAAATTAATCCAAGGGTTTCACGTTCATCGGCATTAGCTTCAAAAGCAACAGGCTATCCAATTGCAAAAATAGCTTCTAAATTAGCAATTGGATATAACTTAACAGAATTAGAAAATCAAATAACTAAATCAACGTCAGCTTATTTTGAACCTGCATTGGATTATGTTATTGTTAAAATTCCTCGTTGGAATTTCGATAAATTTAAAGGTGCAGACCGAACATTGGGTTTGCAAATGAAATCGGTTGGAGAAGTGATGGGCATTGGTAGGTCGTTTCAAGAAGCCTTGCAAAAAGCTTGTCAGAGTTTAGAAATTAACAGAAATGGATTGGGAGCAGATGGAAAAGAACTAACCAATCAAGATATCATTTTAAAAAGTCTCGAGTTTCCTAGTTGGGATAGGTTGTTTCATATTTATGATGCAATTAAAATGGGAATTCCTTTTAAAACTATTTCAGAAAAAACAAAAATTGACCTTTGGTTTCTAAAACAAATTGAAGATTTTGTGAAACTCGAAAAAAGAGTTGAAGCCTATAAAATTGATACTATCCCCAAAGATTTATTATATGAAGCGAAGCAAAAAGGTTATGCAGATAGGCAAGTAGCTCATTTATTAAGATGTTTAGAAAGTGAGGTTTACACAAAAAGAACAGAAATGAACATCAATAGAGTATATAAATTGGTGGATACTTGTGCAGCTGAATTTCCTGCTCAAACACCTTATTATTACTCTACTTTTGAAGATGAAAATGAGTCAGTAGTTACCGATAAAAAGAAAATTGTAGTATTAGGTTCTGGTCCAAATAGAATTGGACAAGGAATTGAGTTTGATTACAGTTGTGTGCATGGTGTGTTGGCAGCCAAAGAAATGGGCTACGAAACCATTATGATTAATTGCAACCCAGAAACTGTTTCTACTGATTTTGATACCGCAGATAAATTGTATTTTGAGCCTGTTTTTTGGGAACATATTTACGACATCATTAAACATGAAAAACCTGAAGGAGTAATTGTTCAATTAGGAGGACAAACTGCATTGAAATTGGCTGAAAAACTAGAAAAATATGGCATTAAAATCATAGGAACTTCTTTTGAAGCATTGGATATTGCCGAAGATAGAGGTCGTTTTTCTAATGTATTAAAAGAACTTAAAATCCCTTATCCAGAATTTGGTGTGGTTGAAAGTGCCGAACAAGCCATTCAATTATCCAAAACATTAGGATTTCCTTTGTTAGTTAGACCTTCCTATGTATTGGGCGGTCAAAAAATGAAAATTGTTATTAATGAAGAGGATTTAGAGCATCATGTGGTGGATATTTTAAAAGCCATGCCTAATAATCAAATTTTACTAGACCACTTTTTAGGAGGAGCGATAGAAGCCGAAGCAGATGCCATTTGTGATGGAAAAGATGTGTATATTATTGGAGTGATGCAACACATAGAACCAGCTGGAATTCACTCGGGAGATTCTTATGCAGTTTTGCCGCCCTATAATTTAGGAGATTTAATCATTACTCAAATTGAAGAAATTACCAAAAAAATAGCTGTCGCATTAAAAACCGTTGGATTAATCAATATTCAGTTTGCCATTAAAGATGATGTGGTTTATGTAATTGAAGCCAATCCAAGAGCTTCCCGAACTGTTCCTTTTATTGCAAAAGCTTATGATGAACCTTATGTGAATTATGCTACTAAAGTGATGTTAGGAGCAAAAGTCGCTGATTTTAATTTTAATCCTAAAAAACACGGATATGCAATAAAAATCCCTGTGTTTTCGTTCAACAAATTCCCAAATGTAAATAAGGAATTAGGTCCAGAAATGAAATCAACAGGTGAAGCAATAAGGTTTATTGATGATTTAAAAGATAAATTCTTTAGAGATATTTATGCAGAAAGAAACTTGTACTTGAGTAAGTAGTTGAAAATCTCGAAAGAAGTTGGAAGAGAGAAGTTGGAAGTGGGCATTGTGCGTTGGATTTCCCCTCTCGAGAGGAGAGCAAGGGGAGTGATGTTTATGGAAGTCTTGAAAATGTGTAAATATGAAAATGTTACGCTTACTGTCAGTTCAAGTAGGTTTAACGGAGCAGTAGCGGAGTTGAACCGTATCGAGAACAATGCGTAAAAAAAAATGTAATAATAATCTCTAATCTCTAATCCTTCAATTAATTAAATGCAAATTATACGCACCATACTAATTATTCTGCTTGTCTATTATGGATTCAAGTTTGTTTTTAGAGTAGTCATGCCATTTTTTTTAACTCGCTGGGTTAATAAAAAAACACAGCAATTTCAACAACAAAATCATTTTACAGACGCTGAAAAAGCAAAAGAATTTGCCAAACAAAAAGAGGGTGAAGTAAAAATTAAAACTACAAAAACCAATAAACCAGAAACCGATGGTATTGGTGATTATGTGGATTACGAAGATGTGAAAGATGATTAGTCAATGTAATTTATTTTTCAAGTATTTACTACTATTTTTAGTTGTATTATTCATTAATGCTTGTTCATTTTCTCAAAAAAAAGCACATAAATTATTCAAGGAGAATGAAAATGAAACATTTGATGTAATTATTGTGCCTGGCGTTCCATTTGAAAATAATAATTGGAGCAGTACAATGAAGGCAAGGGTTTATTGGTCAAAATATCTGTTTGAAAAAAGTATAACCAAAAATATTATGTATTCAGGCTCTGCCGTTTATTCACCTTATTATGAAGCAAATATTATGGCATTATATGCTCAAGCTATTGGAATTCCAAAAGAAAATATTTATACAGAAACAAAAGCTGAACACTCTACCGAAAATATCTATTATTCCTACAAAAAAGCCACAAAATTAGGGTTTGAAAAAATAGCCCTTGCAACAGACCCCTTTCAATCAAAAATGCTGAAAAGATTCATTTGTAAAAAAATGAAAGCTCCTATTACCATTATTCCTATGGTGTATGATTCATTGAAAACAATAGAACCGATGATGATAAATCCACCCATTAATGCTCAAGAAGCTTATGATTCAAATTTTGTTTCCATAATAGAAAGAGAAAGTTTTCGTAAAAGATTTAGAGGAACTAGAGGGAAAAACATTGATAAATTTGCTTATTGATAGCAAAATTTAATTCATAATAGCAAATTTTTTTAACTTCTGTAACTTTTCATATCGTTGAACGTCCTATTTATGAAAGTTAATAAATAAGCGTATATAAAAAGCGAATGACATCATCGGAATACAACATAATCATTGATAATTATGCGGATAATCTTTTTCGGTTTGTATTGAAAAATATAAAAAATGAAGATGATGCAAAAGACATTGTGCAAGAATCATTCTTAAAAGTATGGCTTAAAAAAGAAGAAATTAACTTCCTAAAAGCCAAATCATATCTATTTTCAACAGCTTACCATCAAACAATAGATTACGTTCGGAAAAGTAAGATTCAGCTAGTCGCAAATGAAGAGCTAAATAAACATTCATTGATTTATGAAGACCAATTTACCGACATTCAGGCGGTACTACATGAAGCATTAGAAAAATTACCCCCCATTCAAAAAGCTGTGATTTTATTAAGAGACTATGAAGGCTATAACTATTTAGAAATTGCTGAAATCACGAAATTATCTGAAGCTCAAGTAAAAGTATATATTTTTAGAGGAAGAACTTTTTTGAAAAATTATTTAGGAAGTATAGAAGCTGTATTATGAACACGATAAACATACATAACTACGAAGCTTATTTGTTAGATTATTTAGAAAATAATTTATCAGATAATCAACAAATAGAGTTGTTGGTGTTTTTAGAAGAACATCCTGAGCTAAATATTGAGTTAAACGATTTAAGCAACAATCCATTAGTTTGTGACGATTCAATTGTATTTGAAAACAAAAACAAGTTGAAACAAATTGCAATTGAAAGCTTAATGATTGCTGAAATGGAAGGCGTTAGTTCAGAAAATGACAGTAAAGAGTTAAAGGAATTATTAGCGTTACAACCGATTTTACAAAAAGACTTTGATATATATAAAAAGACTGTTTTGATTCCATCAAAAATTGTTTTTTTAGACAAAGAAAGCTTGAGAAAGGAAAAGCCAGCACGGTTAATTTATTGGTGGATGTCGTCCGCAGCTGCTTTGATTTTAGCTCTTTTCATACTTAAAATTTTTAGTACTTCTGAAATCAATGATACAGAACAGTTGGTTGAAGTGGTTGTTGAAGATTCAATATTAAATCAAACAACGGAAATTTTACCATCAAATAGTGATTATGAAAATAACCAAACAACAGAAGTTGCTTCCACAACTTTAACAAATGAAAAAAAAGAAAAACGACAAATCAATCTTCAAGAAAAAAAATCTTTTGTTGTTGCTGAAGAATTACCTTTAGAGGAAATGCTACTTATAAATGAGACTGCCATTATTGATACCAATAATAGGGAATTTATCATTATTGAACCCTATTTAGAAGAAGATAATTTAGCAAACTTTATTTCCATAGAACCAATAGATGAAGCAACATTGAATGAAATAAATCAATTTAATACTAAAAAAAATGAAACCTCCTTATTTTGGGTTTTAGCTGAAAAAATTACTCAAGAAAGAGTAACCTTAGCAAAGCAAACAGATGAAAAAGGTAAATTACAAGTACTTCAAATTGGGGATTTTTCTTATGCAAGAAAATAGTAATTATTTTTTTTGTAACTTTTTAAACCCACAAGCGTCCCACTATAAAACACAATGAAGTTATTTAAAGTTCAAATATAATAATGAAAATGAATTATTTTTTTGCAATACGAGGCATTTTTGAGAAGCATAGCCGTAGGCTATGGTTGGAGAAAATAACGAAGTAATGTGAAAAAAGAAACATTTTTTAATTTATAGGGAGGACTTTAAATAACTTCAATAACTAAATTAAAAATTTATGAAAAGAGTTACATTATTTTTTATCGCAGTGCTTATTTACTTTAATTTATCAGCACAAATAACCAGAAAATTAGAATCATTTAATTCAATTAAAGTTGCCTCAGCTTTTAAAGTGGAACTGGTAAAAGGAAACGACAATGAAGTTGAAATAATAGGTGTTCCAGAACAGTATTTAGAAAATGTGGTGACTGAAGTGAAAAACAACCGCTTATCAATTTATGCTAAAGATCGTATAAAAGCTGATTCTGAAATGAAAATTATTGTAACTTTTATTGATTTAGAAGAAATTAATATTAGTGGAGCAGCAACAATTAGAAACAACACGCCAATTATGTTTAATAAGATGAACATAAAATCAAGTGGAGCATCAACAATTAAGTTAGATGCAGATTTTACAGACCTGATAATTGATGTATCGGGAGCAAGTGATTTAAAATTAAAAGGAAATGCCACTTCATATAAATTGAAAGGTTCAGGAGCATCGTCAATAAAAAATGGAGAATTATTTTCTGAAACTGTAGAAATTGATTTATCTGGAGCTTCAACAGCAATGGTTTATGTAACTAAAAATATAACTGGAGAAGTTTCTGGTGCCTCAGATTTGAAAATTGTAGGAAATCCAGAAAATAGTTACATTCAAAAAAGTGGTGCTGCTGATGTTAAAGGAGTTAAAGTTAGTTTTAAAACAACTAATAATTCTGAAAACGCTATTAATGAAAGTGATACAACAAGGTTTAAATGGAGAAGCAATACGTTTTTAATCATAGGTGATATAGATACTAGTTTCAAAACACAAAAACATCGGTATAATCATTGGGCAGGTCTTGATGTAGGAATCAACGGTTTTTTAAATTCATCAGGAAGTACTGATTTGAGTAATAATCCAGAGGTATTCAATAACAATCCAAAAGAAGTTACAAAGTTTATGGAAACTCGTTTACAAAAATCATGGTCTGTGAACTTAAATTTTTATGAGCAATATATACCGATAAGCAAACATCATGTAGGATTAGTTACTGGTTTGGGTTTTGAATGGAATAATTATGAACTTCGTCATAATGTGAGATTAACATCAAAAGGAGGTGAATATGTTTTTGATGATGTTAATGACTTTAATAAGAACTATACTTGGGGAGAAATAGATACGCTTAGAGATTATTCTAAAAACAGATTCAAGACATTTTTCATCAATGCACCACTCTTATTTGAATTGAATACAGGAAACAATAAAAAGAAGTCATTTCACATCTCAACAGGAGCTATTCTTGGATTTAATTTGCAGACTAAAATGAAATATAAATATAAAGTAGAAGGAGATTCTAAAAAGGAAAAAGACAAACAAGATTTTAATACAAATCCTTTTAGAGTGAGCCTAACTGCTCGTGTAGGTTATGGAAGGTTTAATGTATTTGCTAGTTATTCATTAACTCCATTGTTTGAAAATAACAAAGGACCAGAATTATATCCATTTTCGGTTGGAGTAACATTGCTAGGTTTTTGAAAGTAGAAAAATTACTTACAAAAAGAATTGATAACAGCTATAATTACGCACAGGTTGGATACTTCCGAGAGCGTAGCAACGAGCCTCTTATTAGAATGTCATCTTGAGCAAAATTTTTCATCCCGATTTATCGGGATAGAAAAATGAGGTCGAAAGATCTTTTGATTTAGGTAGCAGAAACTTATTTACTTACAAAAACTTTGATTGGTACTAATTGAAGGGAGGCTTACACTTGATTGGCAGTAGTTATTCATATTCGTTTTTTAATATTTCTAATAGTTTTTCTGTGTCAGTAACACTCTCGTCAAGTGTAATTAATGAATGTCTTACTTTGGGATATTCATCTATGAATTCTAAATCTTCAATGTTTGTCAAGCCAAAGTTGTTCAATGTATCTTCAAATTTTTTTTGTTACAATTCTTATTATTAACTAATATTTCACAATCTATTTTGTATATAATGAATTAGTTAGTTTATTTTATTATTTTTTTTAATCAAAATAGCAATTCAATAATAATCTGTTTTTAATAAGATGAAATTTACTTGTATAAAAGTATGCTTTTGAGGTTTTAAAAATCAAAAAAACAAAATCATTTAAAATGTTGTAAATAAATAACTTAGTAGTATAATTTAATATTTTTTAAGTATGTTTATTTTTCTAAAATAAAATTAAATTTTAACATTACTGTTTGAAAATGTTAATAAGTGTCAGCTGTGAAATTAATTTTTGTTTTTGTTTTAGGGTTAACTTTAGCATCACTTTTATATATATAAATTATGAAAAATCAATTTAAAAAAATAATGCTTTTAGGAGCATCGTCACTTATTATTATAAGCAGTTTTGCTCAAAGTAAAACAAATGCTACTTCTCAGCAAACTAATGTAGGTTTAAACAAAACTCCAGTTAAATCTTTTAATACTCCAATTGGTAGTTCAAATGCTACTTTATGGAAAGATGTATCTGAAAGTAAGATAGTTTTGAAAGGTAAACGTCAAATTATACCAGAAAGTTACAGAACAGTAGCATTAAATTTAAACGAATTAAAATTGATGGTTGCAAATGCACAACTTAAAAATAGTTCTAATCAGAGCAATGATATTATTATTTCACTACCTAATCCTGATGGAGGTTTTGCAGATTATAAAGTATATAAAAATACAACTATGCACCCTGACTTACAAGCTAATTTCCCAGAAATCAGAACTTACGATGCAATTTCAACAACCAATCCTTCTGTTTTCGCAAAAATAGATGTAACTATAAAAGGGTTTCACGCAATGATACTTGCTCCTGGTAAAAGTGCCGTTTTCATCGATCCCTATTCTAAAGATGATATTGATAACTACATCGTATATTATAAAAAAGACTATACCAACAATATGCGTCAATTTTCTTGCGGTTTCACAGGAGATGAAATGGAAAAAAGTGCAAGTTCGGCAAATCAAGGAGTAACCTTTGGTGATTGTGATTTAAGAACTTACCGACTAGCTATAGCTGCAACAGGAGAATATACCGCATTTCATGGAGGAACTGTTTCTGCAGGATTATCGGCACAGGTTACAACAGTAAATAGAGTAAATGGAATTTATGAACGAGATTTATCGGTAACAATGACCATTATTGCCAATAACAATTTATTGGTTTATACCAATGCTACAACAGACCCTTATACCAACAACAATGGAGGCACTATGATAGGACAAAATCAAACTAACATTACAAGTGTTATAGGTTCTGCTAACTATGACATAGGACACGTTGTGAGTACTGGTGGTGGTGGGTTAGCTGGCTTAGGAGTGGTATGTGTAAGCAGCCAAAAAGCGAGAGGAGTAACGGGTAGTCCCTCTCCCATTAACGATGCTTTTGATATAGATTTTGTGGCTCACGAAATGGGACATCAATTTAGAGGCAATCATTCTTTTAATGGAAGTGTTGGTTCTTGTGGTGGTGGAAATAGAAATGATCCCACAGCTTATGAACCTGGAAGTGGATCAACTATTATGGCTTATGCGGGTATTTGTGGTTCTCAAAATGTTCAAGCTAATAGTGATGCTCTTTTTCATGGAATTAGCTTGCAAGAAATAGGTAATTTTATTACCACGGGCTCAGGAAATACTTGTCCTGTAAAAACACCTTTAAGCAATATTGCACCAACAATTGTAAGCACAAATGGTAATGTTACTGTTCCAAAAAGCACTCCTTTTGCATTAACAGCCAATGCTACAGACCCAGATGGAAATACTTTAACCTACACGTGGGAGCAAATGAACAATCAAGTAACCTTCCCTCAACCACCTGTTGCAACATCTACTGGAGGTCCTAATTTCAGAGCTACATTACCTTCAACCAATCCAACACGTTATTTTCCTAACTTAAATGCCTTAAAAAATGGAGGCCCTTTTACCTGGGAAGTTTTACCAAGTGTTGCTAGAACAATGAATTTTAGAGCAACTGTTAGAGATAACGCAGCAGGTGGTGGTTGTAATGACACAAAAGATGTTACCGTTACTGTTG
>Ga0100391_1006020_pt1 | contig 11087 bp, 11 predicted proteins | sample CryGeymeta201515_FD_81541 | JGI IMG/M metagenome (GOLD analysis project Ga0100391, IMG submission 81541) | Groundwater microbial communities from Crystal Geyser aquifers in Utah, USA - Crystal Geyser metaG 2015-15 | ecosystem: Environmental > Aquatic > Deep subsurface > Groundwater | place: USA...
ACGATCATCCAAGGTGATGTTTTGGCAATGGCGATTAGTAAAACCATTTTTGCTTCAGGAAATGATGATCTTAGACCGGTGATGAGTGGAGTTTTCTTCCAGTTCTCTACAGAAGGTTTAACCTTTGTAGCAACAGATGCTCACAAATTGGTGAAATATTCTAGAGAAGATGTTACTGCATCTCAAGCTGCAGAATTCATTATGCCTAAAAAACCTTTAAATCTTTTAAAAGGAATTTTAGCAGGAAGCGAAACAGATGTGCTTATTGAGTATAACGAATCTAATGCCAAGTTCATTTTTGAAGATACAGAGTTGATCTGTAGATTGATAGACGGGAAGTATCCAAATTATGAAGCGGTAATACCAAAAGAGAATCCGAATAAATTGGTGATAGATAGAAGTCAGTTCTTAAGTTCTGTAAGAAGGGTTTCTATTTTCTCTAACAAAACAACACACCAAGTACGTTTAAAAATTGCTGGAGCCGAGTTAAATATTTCTGCAGAAGATATAGATTACAGCAACAAGGCAGAAGAGCGTTTAACATGTTCTTACCAAGGAGACGATATGCAAATTGGGTTTAACTCTCGTTTTTTAACCGAAATGTTGAACAACCTAAATGCAAACGAAGTTCAGTTGGAAATGAGTTTACCAAACCGCGCGGGAATTCTAACTCCAGTAGATGGATTAGATGAAGGTGAAAAGATCACGATGTTGGTAATGCCAGTAATGTTGAATAGTTAAGACAATTGCCTTTGTAGAAAGGTAGCTTATATAAAAAAGCGCAAACTCAAGTTTGCGCTTTTTCTATTTTACTATTTCCGAAGAAATATATATTATTTAATGAATTCAATTGAAAATGGATAACTAGGTATTTCCCCGTTACTAACTTTAATTGCATTTATAATTGGAAATATAATAGCAATTATTGCTATTCCAATTAATAAGAATATTCCAAGACCAAATAAAAAGATTAATGGAATACAAAAAATGGAATAAATAAAAATACTGATCTGGAAATTCAGGATCATTTTACCATGAACATCCATCCCATAAACTTTATCTTTTTGGGTAAGCCATAAAATTAGAGGTACAATAAAACCTCCAATAGCAGTTATTAGATCTAGTAACTGACTTAAATGGGTTAAAACAAGCATTTGGTTGTCTTCTCTCATGATGATATGATTGATTGATGTACTTATTAGTAGCGATTATCCCATTTAAGTTACAATTCATTTATTTAACAGGCTATAAATTGTTTAGTATCTTTGCCGAATGAGATTAAATGACACCATAGTAGCATTAGCTACACCTTCTGGAGCTGGAGCCATTGCCGTAATACGTGTTTCTGGTCCTAAAGCTATCGAGATCGTTGCCCCATTATTTAACTCAAAGTCGAATAAAGATCTTAGGGAGCAAACTTCTCATACCTTGCATTTAGGTAATATTATGGATGATGCTCGCATTATAGATGAAGCTTTGATCTCTATTTTTCATGGTCCAAAATCTTATACAGGAGAACATACTATTGAGATCTCTTGCCACGGAAGTCAATTCATACAACAAGAGATCATTCAGTTGCTAATACGGAAAGGATGTCGTTCTGCTGAAGCAGGTGAGTTTACCTTAAGAGCATTTTTAAATGGAAAAATGGATCTGAGTCAGGCGGAAGCAGTTGCAGATCTAATTTCATCTGAAAATGCCGCATCACACCAAATGGCGATGCAACAAATGCGTGGTGGTTTTTCTAATGAAATTCAGAAGCTGAGACAAGAGCTTTTAAACTTTGCTTCGCTAATAGAATTAGAGTTAGATTTTGCTGAAGAAGATGTAGAATTTGCAAATCGGGACGAATTTCAGAATTTAGTAACACGCATACAACAAGTTCTTAAAAAACTGATAGACTCTTTTGCCGTTGGAAATGTGTTGAAAAATGGGATTCCGGTTGCCATTGTGGGAGAGCCCAATGTTGGAAAATCTACCTTATTAAATGCATTGCTAAATGAAGAGCGAGCAATAGTTTCAGACATTGCTGGTACTACAAGAGATACTATAGAAGATGAAATGAGTATTGGTGGTATTGGCTTCAGATTTATAGATACTGCCGGGATAAGAGAAACGAAAGATATTATTGAAGGCCTTGGGATTAAAAAGACCTTCGAGAAGATTAGTCAGGCGCAGGTAGTGATCTATTTATTGAGTGCTGACAAATTCAGAATAGAAAATACAGAGGTTCAAGTAGAAATTTCGAAGATCCATAATCAATTTCCACAGAAACCTTTGTTAGTTATTGTGAATAAAGTAGACACATTAGATAGTGAAGCTCAGGAAAAATTAAGAAAAGAATTAGAAGTTATATCGAGTACCGTTGAAAAATCACAGTATTTGCTACTTTCGGCTAAAACTGGACTAGGTGTAGAAGAGCTTCAGCAAAAGCTATTAGAATTTGTAAATACTGGAGAATTAAGAAATAATAATACTATTGTAACTAACAGCAGACATTACAATGCATTGTTAAGTGCATTAGAAGAAATAAATAAAGTTCAGCAAGGATTAAATGAAAATCTATCCGGAGATTTAATGGCTATAGACATACGTCAAGCTTTATATCATTTTGGAGAGATCACTGGAGAAATTACAAATGACGACCTTTTAGGGAATATTTTCGCTAATTTCTGTATTGGGAAGTAATTAAGTTGCAATTAGTTTCATTTACTCCTTTTTTTATTATATGTTTAAATATTAACCCTTTAAGTTACATTAAGTAACATAGAAATAACAATTATGGGAAGACCTTCCACAAAGCCAAAAGATTTAAGGGACGGATTTTATATTGAAGTCCGAAATAAAAATCAACGCACATCAATCAAGATAAGACGAGATACCAAGGAACAACTTATCCTTGCTATAGAGGAATATCAAAAAAACAAAGAAGTTACTGTTCTTGGGCAATCCAAAAAAGGAAAAATGATAAAAATTCCTGGTGTAGGATAGGTCATTCTACCCAATTATGGCATCTCAAAAATCAAAATTTAACGATCTGGGACTTGACACCAAGTCCCATAAAGATGGTTATAGAGCCTTAAATAAGGATGGTAGTTTTAATGTAATCAAGCAAAACGACTCATTTTTTGAAGGAGTGAACATGTATCACTCCTTGGTTTCTATGCGTTGGTTGCATTTTTTCGGACTCATTCTGCTTATATATTTTTGCATAAATCTAATTTTTGCGGGACTATATATGGCTGTTGGTTTGGAACATCTTACAGGTATTTCAGGCATTAATAGGTTCGATAAATTTATAGAAGCATTTTTCTTTAGCGCCCAAACTATAACCACTCTTGGTTATGGCCGGGTTGCACCTGTTGGTACCTTAGCCAATATCATTGCCGCGGCCGAATCTATGCTCGGTTTGCTCACATTTGCCTTAGCTACAGGACTAATGTATGGCCGATTTTCTAAACCTACCGCAACTATAAAATATAGCACCAATGCGGTGCTAGCTCCATATAAAGACATCAACGCATTTATGTTTCGGGTGGTAAATCCAAAAAACAACCAGCTCGTAGAAGTAGAGGTAAATGTAACCTTATCTCTGAAAGATGAAAATCTGCCAACCAGAAGCTTCCATCTCTTAGAAATGGAACGTTCAAAAGTTATCTTCTTTCCATCTATGTGGACAGTGGTGCATCCAATTTCTGAAGAAAGCCCTATTTATGGTTATAACGAATCTGAATTGATAGAAAAAGATGCCGAGTTTATTGTAATGATAAAGGCCTTTGACGAATCTTTTTCTCAAACAGTATATTCCAGAACTTCTTATAAAGCCTCCGAAATTAAATGGGGTGAAAAATTTGTATATCTCACCGAACAAAAAGGAAATGGATTATCGGTAGACATTAGGCGAATTAATGAAACCGAACAAAAGGAGCTTAACTCAAATTAAGAACCGTCAGTTCATGTTTCATAAATATTAATTAACGCCTATTATTTATATCAAATTCAGTAATATCTTTATTATTAAATCCTACATGAGATGTTAAACAACTTCTTCGATTTTCTGCTTCATTTAGATACCCATTTATTTACCATGATCTTGGATTATGGGGTTTGGATCTATGCCATTCTTTTCGCTTTTATCTTTATTGAAACTGGCTTGGTGGTAATGCCTTTTCTGCCGGGAGATTCATTGCTCTTTGCTGCAGGAACGTTTTGCGCGGGAGTTGTAAATGATGCTGGAGAAACCGCTGAACTTAATCTCTGGATCATCCTTAGCAGCCTAATTGTGGCAGCTATTCTAGGAGATAGCTTGAACTATTATTTAGGTAAAACTATAGGAATGAAAGTACTTGGTTGGCGAATTTTTGGCAAACAACTGGTGAGCCAAAAACATATAGACAAAACTCAAGAATTCTATGACAATCATGGGGCAAAAACCATCATTCTCGCTAGATATGTTCCTATTGTTAGAACCTTTGCTCCCTTTGTTGCGGGCGTAGGAAATATGCACTTCGGAAAATTTATAAAATTCAATGTAATAGGTGGAATTACCTGGGTAGTATTATTGGTTTTGGTGGGATATTTCTTCGGAAACTTAACTTTTGTAAAGAATAATTTTGAACTAGTAATTATTGGTATCGTTATCTTATCCTTACTGCCAATGATCATTGAATTTCTTCGAAGTAAATTTAAAAACAAAGACACTGTAAATTCTGAAGGTTAATCGATAAATAATTTTCAAATTCAGATATAAAAAAAAGCGCAACTCTTTAAATAGAATTGCGCTTTTTTATTGAGTATTATCAGACTCTTATTTCTTCTCTGGCTTTGGAGGAAGTGCAAATGCTACAGCCTCATGTTCAAAATGATTTCTGTGGGCACCATCACAAAAAGGTTTGTTTTGTGATAATCCGCATCTACAAACCGAAACAACATCACGACCTTGAAGGTTGTATTCATTTCCGTCCTTATCTACTATTTCGAAATCACCTGTTATCTTAAGGGATCCGTTGTTGTTTACTACTAATCTTGTTTTTGACATAGCTTTTATTTTAGGGTAAATTATTTAATGAATTTGCTCTTTATCTTTACTAAATATTGGTCTTTTATTTAAACCAAAACTTAAAGTGCCAAAGAAAAGAAATTAGTTTACAACTTACAGCTTTAATTTTTCAAAAGAAAAATGCATCACTTTTAAGGCGCTGCAAAACTTCAACTAATTTATTCACATTATTCCAGCATCTTCAATTTTGGATCTACCAGAAACACCATTAGCGTATCTTGGTTAATTTCGAATTCAACACTGTAATATTCAAAACCGCTAACACTTTTGTTCTTTACTTTTCCTACCACTACCCCATTTTTATTAGGATCTTTCCCTATAATTTCTAAGATCTCTGATCCTCCATCTGGTTTTCTATAAACTCCTAAAATATTTACCACATCGCCACTTGTGGTATCCTTTGCAACTCCACTCCAATATACTTTCATATTCTTATTTACAATAGAAGTAAAACTTGCCGGATCTCCAGGATTTTGTGCAGGATCACTTCGATCATCTGAAAAGACCACTTTCGAATTTAAGTTATTCTGATTAATGGTTTTAGTATCGATAGTCAACAGAATATGCGTGTCTTTAGATTGAGATTGCACTGAAGAATTTAAGAAGGTCTCACCGGCATTCTTATTTATAGCCGATTTCATCGCCATTTCTTTTGAATTTTTTAAATGCGATTTTTTATGCTGATCACAGGATATTAAAACACAAAAAATAAACAGAAAGCTAACAAAAGGAATTAATCGCTTTAAAAATGTAATTGTTCTCATACTACTTGATTTTGGTTGGTAATTATTTTCATTTTATAACACATTTTCAGAGGTTTGTGAAGCTGTTTCAAAGGTTTCAGCTCCCTTGATTCCGTTTACAAAATACATATTCATCATCCCTCTATTTTTCACCTCAAGCTCCCCCCTGTCTTCGCAATCGAAAAGATCGTTCACAAGACTATAAGTGTATTCAGAAATATTGATCTTTCCTATCTCCGAGCAAGACTCCATTCTAGAGGCAATATTTACCGTGTCTCCCCAAATATCATAAGCAAATTTCTTGCTTCCTACCACTCCGGCAATTACAGGACCGCTATTTATTCCAATTCTAATTTCAAAACAGGTATCTATTTTACAATCTCTTTCTTTAGTAGTTTTCACAAAATCTAAAATTTCCATTGCTGCTAAGATTATGGTTTGCGCATGATCTTCCATAGGGAAAGGAACTCCCGCGGCACACATATAAGAGTCCCCAACGGTTTTGATCTTTTCTAGCCCAAATTTCTCTATGATCTTATCGAATTTAGAGAAGTAAAAATCCACAGTTTCAACCAGTTCTTCTGGAGATAAGCTTTCAGAAAAATGAGTGAAACCTTCAAAGTCTGTAAAAAGCACACTCACAGCTTCAAATTTTTTGGCCTGTACTTTTCCTGTTTCCTTAAGTTCTATCGCGGTTTCTTCCGGCAGAATATTCAGAAGTAGATGTTCTGATCTATTCTTTTCTTTTTCAATAATAAGAGTTGTTCTACGTATAAAATTGTTTCGCCGATAAAGTCCAATAGCTAGAAGCAGTATCAAAACCAAAGCAACAATTACAGCTATTACTATGATCTTCTGATTCCTTTTCTGCTGACTTAAAAGATCTACCTCTGCTTGTTTCTGAGATACTTCAAAATCTGTTCTTAGATTAGCCATTTCACGAATAGCTTCTACATTGCTAGAACTGTCGCGATAGGTAATATAATCTTTGTAATACTGAAAGGATTTGGCAGTATCTCGGTCTTTCTCATATATTTCTGAAAGCTTCAAATTAGCATCGGCTATATAATTTTTATATCCATATTTTTTTGCAATTACTAAGCTTCGATTAGCATATTGTATAGCTTTTTCATAGTTCCCCCGCTCCAAATAAACATTAGCTAGCGATATCAAAAAATCAGCTATGGCGTTATGTCCATCCAGTTCTTGCAAAAGGATAATTGCGGAATTCAAGTTTGCTTCAGCTTCAGCATCATTTCCTAATCCAGCATTTATTCTACCCAGATTTCCTAAACTGTATGCTTGCCCAAATTCATGATCTAGTTCATGAAAAATAATTTCAGCTTCATTGGTTAACTCTAAGGCTTTTTTCAGATTCCCAATTCGTAAATATTCATCCCCCGCATTGAACAATGAACTAGCCAGAATCCTTTTTGAATCTAAAAACCTATCTTTCTCTTCATCGGTCTTCTCTGAAATCTTATTTTGAGCCTCCGCAGTTTACACATAAGCCTTGAGATTTTTTATTCCTTTACTATAATAATGGTCTGCATTTTCTGCATTCTCATTCTGAGAATATACATTCCCTATTTCAATTGTAGTTATTGCTTCTGCTAATGGATCGTTAAAAGACGTGGCCAAGCTTAAACTTTTAAAATAATATTTTAATGCTTTATCATAATCTCCGCGCACTCTATGCATCGTCCCCAACATATGACTCGCTTTCTGAAGGTGATCTTCATCATTCTGTTTAGATGATAGATCATAGAGCATACTAGCATATTTTGATATACTGTCTGGTTCCTCTAAAGATCTGGTTATTTGATAGATAAGTTCTAACTGCTCCTCATCGGTTCGATTAGATTTATGGGAATGGAATTCGTTTTTTAAGCTATCTATATTCTGCCCATATCCGCATACCGAGAATAGCACCAAAAAAAAGTTAACTAATATGGACCTTAGTTCTAACATTTTTAAAATATTATTGACTCCCACTTATCTGAAGTGTACTTTTAGAAAGTTTGAGGTTTTAAAATTCTAAGAAGCAATCGTGGAGCTGTGGGTTGCTTCAGAGGTTGTAAATATTGAAACCTATGTAGGGATAGGAGGGTTTCAACATAAAAAGGAAAAACTAATTTAAAGTTGAGTTTATGGCATTTTAAAGCAAACCACCTATTTAAAATGTGTACTTGCTTAATAAATTCCATAGATCTTACATTTTTTATAGTAGACCAATCTGATTATCAAGGTAGTAAACAATTTAACACTAGGAAAGACATTTTCGGTAAAGCGCTCTAATTACCCACTAACTACAGAAAATAGCACCTAAATCAGTAAGAATCCTATTAAATTTGAAATAATTCTATTACAATACATTTGCGAACAACTACCACATAAAACATATAACTAACTGTTTTAAAACACGTTATACGCAAATTATTGGGAATTATTTGTTAAGTTAGAGGTATGAGTGCATAGTTATGTAATAGGAATATACAGTATGGAAACTCCTTCTCGGGTTAATTGGCAATCTATTTTTTCGGTTTCCTCCTTTGTATATTGTACACTGGGAGTGCTTTCTGCAATGATCGCTTTAGAAGGCTTCATGCTTCCTAATCATTTTTTAGATGGTGGAGTTACAGGTATTTCTATAGTTACCGAAGAATTATTAGGCATTCCCTTCACTATACTTTTAGTGGCCTATAATATTCCATTTTTATATCTTGGATATAGAAGAATCGGCAAAACCTTTGCTGTTCGAGCTTTATTAGCGATTTTATTTCTTACGGTACTGATGCATTTTATAGAAATACCGGCATTCACCAACGATAAAGTACTTATCGCTGTATTTGGTGGCTTTTTAATGGGATTAGGGATAGGCTTAGTAATTCGAGGCGGAGGTGTGTTAGACGGGCTTGAAATCATTGCTTTTTATACAACTCGGAATTCAGGATTTTCTACAGGCGAGATCATTCTTGCTTTTAATGCGCTCATTTTTATAGTTGCAGCATTTGTATTTAGTGTAGAATCTGTAATGTATTCGTTTCTTGTGTATTTTACAGCCATGAAAACATCAGACTACGTTGTAGATGGCTTCGAAGAATTTACAGCGCTAAATATTATTTCTAAGGATTGTGAGCAAGTTAAATCCCTCATTGTAAACGATTTTAGCAAAGCTATAACAGTTTATAAAGGAGAAAGAGGCTATCTTCCTAAATCTTTTAATATAAAACACGATTGTGATATAGTAATGACCATTGTCTCCAGGTTGGAGATCCATAGATTAAAAGAAGCAATCACCCTTATAGACCCAAATGCCTTTTTCTTTGTACAACGAATTAAAGAAGTAAAAGGTGGAATCGGAAAACATACATCAAAAGATTCATTTAATGAACATATACCAACAGATCTATCCAAAGGTAATTTCGAAGCTAGAGAATAATTTGCCATCATGGCTACATTATCACAGCACAGAACACACAAAATATGTGCTGGAGCAGGCTATTTTTATTGCCGAAAAAGAGCAAGTGGAAAAAAATGATCTCTATTTATTGAAGATCGCAGCATTGTATCATGACACGGGATTTATATTTAACCGTGATGAACACGAAGCTTTAAGTTGCAAAATAGCTGCTGAAGAATTGAAGGAATATGATTTAGATACTGAAGAAATAGAACAAATTTGCGAGATGATCATGGCAACCAAGATCCCTCAAAAACCAACCTCATTTCTCGCGAATATCTTAGCAGATGCAGATCTTGAATATTTGGGAACCGATAAATTTTTGAGTTTTAGTCAAGATCTTTATCAAGAATTGCTGCATTATACTCCAGATCTAACTCAAGAACAATGGAATGAAATTCAGGTTAAATTTATTTCAAATCACCGCTATCACACTACCTACTGTAAGCAAAACCGTGAGCCTAAAAAGCAGAAGAATTTAAAAATGATCATGAAACAGCTGAACAATGCTAACTAAGCTTCGGTAAGTTTAGGTGCTAGCCATAAATATCCCATTGCGAGTAAGAAAATCCCAAAAAACCAAAGAGGATTAATTGGTTTTCTGAATTTCTGAATGTTACTTTTACTACTTGAATTCTCAAAGAACCTTCTATTCTCTTCACTAGTATTTTGTGAAAGAACAGAGTTCCATACTTCATTTTCATTCACATAATAATCTAAAGTAGCAGTGGAATCTCCATCTAAACTCAGAGAATTCCAACCCTTATTTCTAGGATAAAGCATACCCGTCCATTTATTAGAAAGATTTATATCTTGTTTTAATGGAATTTTTCCTTCAGCCGAATTAACTATGGGATTAACCATATTTGTTCTTAAGATAAACTCCAAGGGTTCATCTTTAAAAGCAATTGACATTATTGTTCTTAATTCAGAAGTAGCTTTTTTGCGTTTGCTCAAATTATCAATGATATCTGTCCAAAGGTTTTGATAAGCTTCCGAATTTCCATCCAAAATAAGTTGATAGGTATTTTTGAAAACACTGGTTCCTATCCTACCAAAACCTAGCTTATTATATGCCGCCAAAGTTTCATTTTCAGTAAAAATAATTGGCTGCAAGCCATCTTCTGGAAGAAAGTGATATGGATATTTATTGATCTGAATCTTAGATATAGAATCCAGTTGTGTTGTTGTTTTATTATCCCGTTTAAACTTTAAACTTGCTAATTCAAGTTTTGAATTGAGTAAATCTAAACTTGGCTGAATAAAAACCCCCAGGCCATTTTCCTTTATCATTCTCTTTAAAAGAGTGCTTTCACTTTTTGATAAGTTTTTTAAGGAGCCATTACCTATAACAAGCAGATCGACAGATTTTAAAACTTCTTCTGAAAACGATATTGGCTTCTTCTTTTCAATATTGAAATATTCATATTTGTAGCGGCCTGTAGTTATTTGAGTTCTTACTGAAACTTCCTGCCCAGATTGCGCTAAATAATTCTTTAAATACTTATTCTCAAAAGTTGGAAATCCTTCTATCATCAATACTTTTAAAGGAACTCTCTTCAAAACAGAAACTGGAATAGGATTTGAAGTCTGTAATTTTCCTGCGGAATCCTTCTCTATAAGCTGATACAAGAAATTCCCTTCAACATTTAACTTAGTTGAAAGCTTAAAAATCTGCTCTTTTTGGTTGCTAAGGATTACTGAATCTACTGCAATGTTGCCCGGAGCTTTGAGAACAAGTTTCGAAGCAGCTATTCGTTTTAGATATTTCCCATCTATAATAAGATCCTTACCAAGTTGATTTTTGAAATCATAACTGAGC
>Ga0100391_1006024_pt1 | contig 11082 bp, 8 predicted proteins | sample CryGeymeta201515_FD_81541 | JGI IMG/M metagenome (GOLD analysis project Ga0100391, IMG submission 81541) | Groundwater microbial communities from Crystal Geyser aquifers in Utah, USA - Crystal Geyser metaG 2015-15 | ecosystem: Environmental > Aquatic > Deep subsurface > Groundwater | place: USA...
ACCCAAGGGCTATCCCGGCATGCCCGAAGTCGGCAATATGCCGCTGCCTGCCAAGCTGCTCGAACAGGGCGTGACCGATATGGTGCGCATTTCCGATGCGCGGATGAGCGGCACCGCATTTGGCACGGTGGTGCTGCATGTCTCCCCGGAAACCTCGATCGGAGGGCCGATGGGTCTGATCGAGACAGGCGATGAGATCATGCTCGATGCGGACAAGCGCACGCTCGATCTGCTGGTGTCAGAGGCGGAACTGGCGCGCCGTGCCGCCGCACGTGCAGTGGAGGTATATGATACCAAGCGCGGGTATGTTGCCTTGCACAGAAATCACGTGATGCAGGCCCATGTCGGCGCTGATCTCGATTTCCTGGTCGGATGCAGCGGCGATGCGGTCAAGCGGGAGAGCCATTGATGCTCAATTATGCGACCTATCATAGCCTTGCCGGGCGACGGGTTTTTATCACTGGCGGTGCGGCCGGCATCGGTGCCGCGATGGTTGCGGCATTTTCCGAACAAGGTGCGGTTGTCGGGCATCTCGATCTGGCGCAGGATGCCGCAGGCGCACTGGCCGATCAGCTGGAACAGGCAGGACGCGCGCGCCCCTGGTTCCGCCGTGTCGATGTCACCGATACTGCCGCGCTCAAGCAGGCGATTGCAGATTTTGCCGCTGATGCGGGCGGGTTCGATGTGCTGGTGAACAATGTTGCAAACGACACCCGCCATGATCCGCTGACCACCACTCAGGACAGCTGGCGCCGCTGCATGGCGGTCAATCTCGATTGTGCCTTTTTCGCCTCGCAGAGCGCGGTCGAGCTCATGCGGGCCAGCGGTGTTGGCGGCGCAATTGTCAATTTCTCGTCGATCAACGCCCTGCTCGGCCCCGCCGAGATGCCCGGCTATGTCACGGCCAAGGCTGGTCTGCTGGGTATGACCAAGGCGCTCGCGCGACAATATGGCGTTGATGGCATACGCGTGAACACGGTGCTTCCGGGCTGGGTGGCGACGCAGCGCCAGCTTGATCTTTGGCTGACCCAGAAGGCTGAGGCTGAATGGATGGATCAGGTATGTCTCAAACAGCGGATCGAGGCGCGCGATGCGGCAAACCTTGCGCTGTTTCTGGCTGCCGACGATAGTCGGATGATCACCAACCAGCATTTTGTGATCGACGGCGGAAGGGTTTGATGGCGAGCCAATATCTCACACACGAACTGGTGGAACGGATCGGCGGACAAATCGTGCGCGGTGATGTTGCAGCTGGCGGCAGTCTGCCAATCGAAGCAGAGCTCGCCAGACAGCACGATACCTCGCGAACGGTGATCCGCGAAGCGGTCAAGATGCTGACGGCCAAGGGGCTGGTGGGATCGCGCCCGCGCCGAGGCACCTATGTCCAGCCGGAAAACCGCTGGAATATCCTTGATCCCGATGTGCTGCGCTGGATCTTGCAGCGGCGCTTCTCGTTTGAACTGATGCGCGATTTTCTGGTCGCCCGCGAAGGGATCGAACCCAAAGCCGCTGCGGCGGCAGCCATTGGGCAAGACCGTGAGGCAATCGCCCTGATCGCCGCTTGCCTCGACGACATGCGTTCAGCTGACGAAGGGCGAATGGACTCGCTGGAATCCGACATCGCATTTCACATCGCCATTCTGCATGCGAGTGGAAACCGCTTTTTCGTGCAGTTCAGCCACGTCATCGAAACGGCATTGCGCTTTTCGATCCGCCTTACCAATTCAGCCAAGGGTGTGCGCATGGCGAGCGTCGAAGATCACGAGCGCATATATGTCGCGATCGAGCGAGGCGACGCTGATGCGGCCGAGCAAGCCGCACAGGATCTTCTGACAGAGGCGATAAGGCTGCTCGATGCACGAGCAGTGCAGGATGGGTGATCGACCGCAGGCTGGACCAATAAAGCCGGCTCTGCGGCAAACGGCGGTCGCCTGTCTGAGTGTCTTGATACTGCTGATTTTGCCTATTCAGCCGAACGCGCAGACAAGCGCAGCGCCAATGGCATATTATCTCGACAGCACCGCCGGTAATGACAGCGCCGCTGGCACCAGCCCCGATGCCGCATGGCTGACTCTGGCCCGCGCCAGTGCCCAGTCATACCAACCAGGGGACGCGGTTTTGCTCAAAGCGGGCGATCGCTTTGGCGGCCAGCTTGTTATCACGTCCTCGGGCAGCCCCGGGCAGCCGCTGCGCGTGGACCGATATGGCGAGGGCCCCGACCCCATCATTGATGGCAGCGGTGATCGTGAGGGCGGCTATTGTGCTGCGATCCTGATCCATAACGCGCAGCATATCGTCATCACCAACCTGGCCCTTACCAACACACTCGATCGCCCACGCCCGGGGCAAAGGCACGATTGGAGTTTTGGCATCCATGTCATCAATGATGGTGGAGGCGTGCTTGAGCATTTCCGTTTCGAACGCCTGACGATCCGCGATATCTTTGCCGCCGAACTGGATCACACCTCCGAAGATGCGTTCAACAAGGTCGTGGTCAGCGGCATTCGCTTTGCGGCCACACCCGGGCCTGATGGTGCCCCGCCAGCTTATTTTCGCGACATTGTGATCGCCGAAAATGCCATTGCCCGCACTGGCCGGTTCGGAGTGCAGATCGGCCATCAGAGCGGGCAGGCCAGGGGCAGGGATGGTCATACCCGCGATCCTGAGACCGGCTTCAACCGCGACATCGTGATCCGCGACAACCGCTTCGCCGATCTTGGCGGCAGCGCGGTGCAATTGGCCGGGGCGCGGTTTGCGCTGATCGAGAACAATGATTTCGAGCGGATCGGATCGTCGCTCGTCCCGGCGCGGATGGTCGGGCGCGGCAGCGGCGCGTGGGTCATCAATTCGCGCGATATTGTCGCACAGCACAACCGGTCGCACCATGTTCGCGGTTATAAGGATTCATATGGCCTGCACGTCGATTTCGGCAATCGGGACGTGCTTTACCAGTATAATCTTTCGCATGATTCCGAGGGCGGATTTGTCGAAGTTCTCGGCAATAACCGCAATATCATCTGGCGTTACAACATCAGCATCAACGACGGCCTGCGCGAGAAGGACGGGAACACGATTTGGCTCAGTCCGTGGTCGCCGGACATGGAGCTGTCCGAAGGCATCCACATTTATCACAACACCGTGTTCGTGAGGCCGGGGCTATATCCAGATCTCGATTTTCGCGCGCGCGGGGCGCGGATATGGAACAATATTTTCGCTGTATCGCGCCATGCCATGATTGGTGAGCGCTATCGTGCTGTGCTTGGCGGCGGCCGGCTGGAACTGGCGGGCAATCTCTTCTTTGGACGGGTCAGCCAGCAACTGCGCAATCTCGATGGCAGCGCGGTGATGGACGATCCGCTGTTTGTCGATCCAGGCTCTGCAGAAGCGCAGGGCTATGTGCTTGCGCCGCACAGCCCGGCAATTGGCGCAGGTTCGGATATTGAGCACCCCGCATTCCCGGCAGCCGGGCAGGGCGTCTTTGCGCATATTCCCGAGCAGCCAGCAGTCGACTTCTTTGGTCAGGAACTGCCGAAAGATGTGGCTCCTACGATCGGTGCAGCCTTGTCTGTCCGGCGCTGATCGCCGCCTCTAATCAGCCTGCGCAGCCTTGAACGCGGCCACTATGCCGCAGGCATTCTCCGCAATTTCGGCGAGCGACTTGCCCGGTTTGAAAAGCGATCCACCAATACCGAATCCGGTCGCCCCAGCTTCAAGATAGTCGCGCATGTTGCCAGCATGAATCCCGCCAACCGCCAGCAGCGGCACGCCATGCGGCAAAACCGCCCGCACCGCCTTGATAGCGGCTGGACTGCTCATCTCTGCCGGGAACAGCTTGAGCCCGCTCGCCCCCGCTTCGAGTGCGGCAAACATCTCCGTCGGTGTCACGACGCCCGGAATGCTGCGCATGCCATGCGCAGCCGAGCGACGGATCACTGCGGGGTTGCAATTGGGGGACACCACCAGTTTTGCACCAATACCTGCAAGGTCATCAACCTGCCCTTCGCTCAGCACCGTTCCTGCGCCGATCAGTGCTTCATTCGACAAGGCTTCAACCATCGCGGCGATGCTGGTCAGCGGATCGGGCGAATTGAGCGGCACTTCGATAATGTCGAACCCGCACTCAACGAGAGTTTTGCCAACGGCAACTGCGTTTCCCGGTTCCAGCCCACGCAGGATTGCCACCAAAGGCAGTCTGCCATCAATGTTCTGAACCACAATCACCTCCTCCCAAGCGAAGAAAGCCATCATCCCGGCAGCATGATCGCCGAACACGAATAGCTATACACAAATGGCTATTGCCTAATTATAGTATTAATGCAACACAGCGATGGGAAGCGGGAGAATGCCAATGGGCTTGGCCACCATAGATATCGTCGTCATTGCAGTCTATGCAATCTTGATTTTCGGACTTGCACAATATGTGAGCCGTGAGAAGGCTGGCCATCAAAAGGACAGTTCGGACTATTTTCTGGCCTCGAAGAGCCTGCCGTGGTGGGCCATTGGCGCGTCGCTGATCGCCGCCAATATCTCGGCAGAACAGATCATCGGCATGTCCGGGTCGGGCTATGCGATTGGCCTTGCAATCGCCAGCTATGAATGGATGGCGGCGCTCACCCTGCTGATCGTTGGCAAGTATTTCCTGCCAATCTTCCTCAAGAATCGCATCTATACCATGCCGCAATTCCTGCAGCAGCGCTTTGGCAACAATATCCGCACCTTGATGGCGATGTTCTGGCTGGCGCTGTATGTCTTTGTGAACCTCACCTCGATTCTGTGGCTGGGCTCGCTTGCGATCACAACGGTGACCGGCATGGACCAGACGCTGGCGATGGTGGCGATTGCAGCCTTCTCGCTGCTTTATCAGCTTTATGGTGGCCTGAAGGCAGTTGCCTTTACCGACATCATTCAGGTGACGCTGTTGATCCTTGGCGGCCTGTTCATCAGCTTTATCACGCTCAGCGAAGTGGGCGGGGATGCCGGGTTCGTCGGCGGGTTCGGGCGCTTGATGACCGAATTGCCCGAAAAATTCGACATGATCCTCACTCCGGACAATCCCTTCTACAAGGATTTGCCCGGCATTTCGGTGCTGATTGGCGGGATGTGGATTGCCAATCTGAGCTATTGGGGATTCAACCAATATATCATCCAGCGCGCTCTGGCCGCCAAGAGCCTTCCCGAGGCGCAAAAGGGCATCGTATTTGCTGCCTTCCTCAAGCTTATCGTGCCCTTCATTGTGGTGGTGCCGGGGATCGCAGCGGTAATGCTGGCGCCCGATCTTGAGCGCCCGGACCAGGCATATCCCACAATGATGGGCCTGCTTCCGGCAGGAATTCTGGGGTTGGTTTTTGCCGCGCTGATTGCCGCGGTGGTTGGCACGATTGCCTCGCTCATCAATTCGATTGCGACAATCTTCACGCTCGATCTCTATGCCAAGTTCACCGGGCGTGGCAGCCGCGCCGAAGATGATGGGGATGCTGTCACAGGCCGATCCACGCCTGAAAATGAACGCCATCTTGTGCTGGTCGGGCGTCTGACTTCGATTATCGCGATTGTTATCGCCGCGATCACGGCTCGCCCGCTCCTGGGCGGATCGGACCAGGCGTTCCAGTTCATTCAGGAATTTTCGGGCTTCTTCACACCGGGGATAACTGTCATCTTTCTGCTTGGCCTGTTCTGGAAAAGAGCGAGCGAGGCAGGGGCGATCGGCGCAGCCGTTGCCTCTGTCGGGCTGTCCTATCTGTTCAAGGCGCTGCTGCCCGATCTGCCCTTCATCGATCGCATGGGCATCGTCTTCCTCGCCGCGCTGACAATCGCCATCATCTTGTCACTGGCGTTCCCGGCGACAGCCGGCAAGGACCGGATCAGCACGCAGGATTTAAGCTACAGCACCACCAGCAGCTTCAACGTCGCTTCGGCGGCGGTCATTGCTATTCTGATCGCGTTTTACACGACCTGGTGGTGATCCATGCAATTGGCAGCCACGATTGCGGCACAATGCAGGCTGGGTGAAGGGCCGGTTTGGGATCACCGGCTCGCTTGTCTGTGGTTTACCGATATCCAGTCCGCACAATTGCTGCGGCTTGAGTGGCCCTTGGCAAAGCTGACTTGCTTTGCCCTGCCCGAGCGGCTTGGCTCGCTCGGGCTGACTGCCGATCCGGAGCGGCTGATCTGCGCATTTGCCAGCGGCTTTGCGCTTTACGCGCCTGAGAATGAAGCGTGCGAATGGTTGCACAAGATCGAGCCGAAGAACCGCGGCATCCGCATGAATGATGGGCAAATGGACCGTCAGGGACGGTTCTGGGCTGGCAGCATGGTCGAGGATCATGCGCTCGCGCCGCCAGAAAAGGGTTCGCTTTATCGCCTTGATGGCCGTGATGCCGCACCCGCCATTTTGCGCGATGGTATCGTGATCAGCAATGCGATCAGTTTTTCGCCGGCTGGAGAATACCTCTATTTTGCCGATACACCGAACCAGACAATCCTGCGCTTTGCCCTCGACCCTTCCGCAAACGGTCTGGGTGAACCAGAGGAATTTGCCAGGCTTTCAGGTAATGCCTTTCCCGATGGCGCCGATGTTGATGCGCAAGGACGGTTGTGGAACGCGGAATGGGGCAGCGGGCGGGTGACAGCCCGCAACCCTGACGGTAGCACTTTTGCGCAAATCCAGTTGCCGGTCTCCCAGGTGACTTGTGTCGCCTTTGGCGGGGTCGATCTCGATCTTCTGTTCGTCACCTCGGCGCGGGAAGGGCTTTCGCCCGCGCAACTCGCGCGCGAGCCGCAGGCGGGTGATCTGTTTGTCTATCGCACTGGTGCACGAGGCCTGCCCGCACCGATCTGGTGCGGCTGAGAATGGGCGCGGGAATGGTGCGAATTTGGCTATTCGTGGTGGCAATCATGGGCATGCCGGTGTGCGTTCTGGCGCAGCCGCTGGCCTTTGCTCCAGCCATATCCGATGGCGCGGTGCTTCAGCGTGATGCACCCATCGCCATACAGGGCACGGCTCAACCTGGCGCACGCATCAATGTGAGACTTGGCGCACATGCGCGCGACGTCATGGCCGATCAGGCAGGGGACTGGCAGGCCGATTTCCTTGCGATGCCCGCGGCCACTGGCCTCGAACTCACAGCCACAAATGGCTCAAGCACAATCCATGCAGGCAATCTTTCTGCCGGGGACGTCTTCCTGTGTTCGGGCCAGTCGAACATGCAATTCTCCATGGACGAGACTGCTCTCAGGCGCACCGAACGCAAACTGCCAATCGACAGCTCTATCCGGCTGCTTACGGTTCCCAATGCGTCCGCGCGGGTTGAGCAGCGTGACTTCGCCACGGCTGCGCGCTGGACCAATGCTGATGATGGCTCAGGCGATTTTTCGGCTGTGTGCCTGATTGCAGGTCGCGAGATTGCCAGCAGTCAGGATGTCACCGTCGGTCTGATCGATGCGTCCGTGGGCGGCACTCCGATTGAATCATGGCAGTCCTATGATGGACTCAAGGCAGCTGGCGAGGCTGAGCAAGTGATGGCGATCCTCGATGCATTTCGAGCCGATCCCGAAGCCGCCGAGCTTCAATACGGTGCGCAGCTGGACGCACTCTGGATCATGCCTCCTCCTCCGGGCCAGCCCGCCGGTCGTCCGCGAGTGGGATATGGCAATCTCTTCAACGCCATGATCGCACCCATCGGGCCCATGCGATTTTCCGGGGTGATCTGGTATCAGGGAGAAAACAACGCCAACCGCAGCGAGCCGCGCGAGAGCTATCGCCGCCAATTGACCGCGCTCCTGGCAAGCTGGCGGGCGCGTTTTGGAGTGGACCTTCCCTTTGTCATTGTTCAACTTTCCCCTTACGGCGCACTCTCCGATCAACCGGTCGAACACAATTGGGCTGAAATCAGGGAGGCGCAGCGGATTGTCGCATTGGCCGATCCGCTGGCAGAGATGGTGACCACGGTGGATGTGGGAGAACGCCTTGATATTCATCCGCCGATGAAAAAGCCGGTGGGTGTTCGCGCGGCTGCGGCACTGGCTTATCTTCGCTATGGAGGATCACCAGAGGCTTTGGGCCCACGCCCGCTTGAAGCGCGGCTTGAAAGTGATGAAGTGCAAATCGCCATGTCGGGGGCGACCGGCGATCTGATCGCCGCGACATGGGGCAGGCCCGGGCCTTTCATGCTGTGTGAGAGCGCCGAGTCCGGGAGGCAATGCCAGTTCGCCGATGCGCACATCGTGGAAGGTGGAATCACGGTCAGCGTTCCCGAGGGGCTTGTTCCGGCCATTGTTCGCTATTGCTGGGCGGCCGCGCCAATCTGCAACGTGTTCGATACCGCGCAGCGTCCCTTGCCAGCATTTGAACTGCCTGTGAAAATCGAGCCCAAGGCTAGGCAGGAAACATGATGGCGATGAACAGGACAGTGGTGGCATTTGGCGAGATACTGCTGCGACTTGAAGCGCCGCAATCCGAGCTGCTCTTGCAATCCATGCGGTTCGATGCGAGCATTTGCGGTGCTGAAGCCAATGTTGCAGTCGCGCTCGCAGGGTTTGGTCATGATACACAAGTGGCGACGGCGCTTCCCGATAATGCGGTGGGTGACGTCGTGCGGCGGACCGTGCGCGGCTTTGGCGTAGGCCTCGAAGCAAAGGTTGTCGCGGGCAGCCGCCTGGGGCTTTTCTACCTTCAACCTGGCGCCATGTCCCGGCCAGCGAGCGTTATTTATGACCGCGCGCAGTCCGCTTTCGCGACCATTGACCCTGCTGCCTATGATTGGCCAAATCTGCTCGATGGTGCGAGCTGGCTGTTCGTCGGCGGGACCACGGCCGCATTGGGCGAGCGGGCGCTGACAGCGCTGCGGGCGGCTACTGCCGCCGCGCAGGTGGCAGGCGTCAAAGTGGCGTTTGATACCAATTTTCGTCCGACATTATGGCGCGGGCGCGAAAGTGAGGCTGCTGCAATCTTGCGGGAGCTTTCGTGCCAGGCCGATCTGCTGTTTGCAGGCCGCCGCGCGGTAGCCATGATGGCCGGCGGAGACTTTGGCGGGGGCGATCCTGCCGAGGGTTTCCATGCCGCTGCCAAAGCGATGTTTGCGCTGTCCCCGCGACTTGCGCATATTGCCGCCACGCGCCGCGAGGTGTATTCGAGCGACCGGCAAACGCTGACTGGCCTGCTTGCCGATCGCTCTGGACTATTCACCAGCGACACGATTGCACTTGAAAGCATCGTTGATCGGGTCGGCACAGGCGATGCGTTCGCTGCGGGCATTGTTCATGGCCTCATTGCAGGGATGGACGGCGCCCAGACCATCGACTTCGCGGCCAACTGCGCACATTGGGCACATTCCATTCCCGGCGATTTTCTGCGCGCCTCGGTGGCAGATATTGCCGCTCTGGGGTCAGGTGGCCTGGATGTGCGGCGATGAGGACCCTTGTTGTAGCCGGTGCGAATATCGCTCCTCTCGCCGGTGATGCGCGGGGAGGGCATCTGTGCGCATCGCGCCAGCCAGACGATGACGGTTGCCGCGATGCAGATGGCACAGATGACGGTGTGGGCTTGATCGTCCTTGCTTTGCCCCTATGACGAAGCCCAAGCCACCTGAAAACACATCTTCAAAGCGATGTCATAGGTTTTGACCGGGGGCCTTGCGGAATGGGCTTGCGTATGATCGCGGTGCCCTTTCCGGCTGCCTTTGCGTAATGCTAATCGCCGCCCGCCGCCCGGTGAGGTCCGACTTGCGGTAGTGCCGGTGGGTGCCAGCCGACATTGCCGATCGAAATCTGTTCTGTGCGATCCGCTCCTTGTCGGCAACAGGTGCCGCCGCGCAGGAGCACAGATGCTGCGCAAGGTTCAGAGAGAAAGCCGCAGCCGGCTCGCTGCCCGAGGCTTACTCGGCTTCTGCCCTTTGGCGATACCATTCAGCCAGCACATCGAAAGCCAGTTTGCGCCGTCCATCGGGCGCGATCACGCCCTTGCGATTCCAGCCGTCCTGATATTCGGGATGGAACCGGCGCGGGGAGCGAAAATCTTTCAGCAACCATGGGGCTGATCCACGAAGGGTCGGGATCTTTTCCAGCATGTCGAACATGGCAAGATAATATGCGGCCTGGAATTCCTCGGAAAACTTGCGGTTCTCGTCACTGTGAAAGCCGGCCAGCGCGCCCGCGCCATACTCCGAAAAGATCAGCGGCTTGCCCGAATTGTTGGCCCATTCGATATTCGCCAAGTCCCAAAGCGGCGTATCGGAATACCAGCCGCGATAATAATTGACCGACACCAGATCGATATCCCCGATCACCGGATCGTCGAACTCGATCGCTCCGCCGCGTGAACGCAGCGTATGCGAAGCCATGGACACAAGCCGTGTTGAATCCAACTCGCGCACATCGGCCACCAGCTGGCGCAGAAAGTCGTTGCGCGCCTCGCTGGTGATTGTCTCATTGGCCACGCTCCAAATCACAATCGCGGCACGGTTGGCATCGCGATAGATGTTTTCCGCCTGCATCGAACGGGCGAGCGACAAGATTTGCGGGTCGTCAAAACCAACATCCCAGTAGACCGGGATTTCACTCCAAACCAGCAAGCCAAGCTCATCTGCAGCGCGCAGCACTGTTTCGGCATGAGGATAGTGGGCGAGGCGAACAAAATTGCCGTTCAGGCCGTATTTGATTTCGCGCAGCTGCGCTTCGGCAGCTGCCTTGGTCATGTAACGATCGGGTGTGCTGCCCAGGGTCTCTTCATGCATGCTGATCCCGCGCAGCCATACCGGCTCGCCATTGAGCAGGATATCGCCGTCCGCAGTTGTAGCGATCGTGCGGAAACCGATGCGGTCAACAATCGTCTCGCCTGTGCTGGCGACATGCACGTCGTAAAGCTGCGGATTTTCCGGGCTCCAGCGCTGCAACGGCCCAGGCACGGGCATGCTGGCCGCAATCCTCCCCTCACCATTGCCGGTAAAGCTGCGATCAATCCCGAGCTGCGGAATGTGCAGGCGCACCGATTTGCCCGCATCTGCGCCATCGAGCTGCGCCGAGAACTCAATCGCATCGCCCGATTGCGACAGGCCGACACGATAATTGCTCACGAAGGTTTGCGGC
>Ga0100391_1006028_pt1 | contig 11078 bp, 4 predicted proteins | sample CryGeymeta201515_FD_81541 | JGI IMG/M metagenome (GOLD analysis project Ga0100391, IMG submission 81541) | Groundwater microbial communities from Crystal Geyser aquifers in Utah, USA - Crystal Geyser metaG 2015-15 | ecosystem: Environmental > Aquatic > Deep subsurface > Groundwater | place: USA...
CTACTACTACTACTACTACTACTACTACTACTACTACTACTACTACTACTACTACTACTACCACTACTACTACTACTACTACTACTACTACTACTACTACTACTAGTAGTAGTACTGCTGCTGCTGCTGCTACTGCTGCTACTGCTGCTGCTACTGCTGCTGCTACTGCTGCTGCTGCTGCTGCTACTGCTGAGGAATCGAACCCCAGACCACCATAGCACTGTGGTCCTCATGTGGTGTCATGTGCGGGAATCCAAGTAGTAGTAGTAGTAGTAGTAGTAGTAGTAGTAGTAGTAGTAGGAGAAATTGAGTCATGTTGAAATTTGTTGAAATGTGTTGATATGTGTTGAAATTTGTTGACACGTGTTGAAATGTGTTGAAATCAAGATTTATTCATATTTCAACATGACTCAAACTGTTTGTAAGTAGGGTTAAAAGTAGGGGTTTGGCGGACCTTCCTGGTACATTATTAGTGGTAGTACTCGAGTACTACAGTAGTACAGTAGCTAGTACCATGGTAGTACCTGTCTGCTGGTATTAATACTAGCTACTAGAGCTATTATTAGAGGAGGAGAGTAGTACCAGTACCGTGCTGCTAGCAGTACTACTACTACTACTATTCGACTCAACAAGCCAACAGGGACGAGTGGTTTTTGTTAGCGAGCTTTTCACGCAGTGATTGTAATGATGTTCACCATAATAGTACTGCTGTCGGTTGCCGAATATGATATGGTTTATTTTTAAAATAAAAATAAGACGTGTTACTTTCTTGGTCAAATTTTGTCTGCTGGTCAAAATCTTCCAGATTTTTTTGACTAACTAGACTTCCGGTGGGACATAATAATGTATATAAAATTGTCATTCTAAACTACCGGTAGTACTCCTAGCCTTGGCAATTCATTTTTTATGCATAACGAAACTCTAATGAAGCAATCGTGTATCTTAATTATTATTTCATGCAATTCTCGTCGCCCCACATAGAGTCTCCAGGAAGGGAGTCTCCTCAACAACTAATAGTAGTACTAGTACAGTAGTACAGCAGTGCCAGGTACCTGGTACTACCAGTAGATCAATCCGCGATGGTCAAGCATGCTTGTTCCTTGTCGTTATGTCAGTCAGAACTTTGATAAGTACTAAATCAAATATCGAGATACTGGTACCAGGTACTGTACCTGGTAAATTTCATTGGCTTCTTTTTGACTCCAAGTTGGAGTACTGTACCTGGCACCATTCGGTAGCAACCTAGTACTACCATATCCACTACTACTCTACGAGCTATCTACAAGTAGTGGGTTACTGTAGTAGCTCTCCTCCCTTGTGACTATCGAGACGGGCTCTCGAAAAAACATTGTTCATTTTTCATGAGACCTAAGTACTGCTTTACTAGTAGCTAGAGGAGACTACTAGAGTACTACAAAAGCATTTTTCCGCTGCTTAACTACTAGTACCTAGTCTAGGAGTACTGGTACAAAAAAACCACGCAATCCTTCTGAACTACTTATTTTATGAACATACACAAAATCGAATACTTGCACTCAAAATACATCAAAGCGACGGGGCCATGTCCGAGCCAAAACCTAATGCCGATACCGAAGAGGTAGAAGATGAAATAATTGACTCTATAGCACACGTGCACGAAGAGGATAGTAGCAACCTTCCGATGAATGATGATGAAGAAGGCGAGGTAGAACGTACAGGTCTTTCCCAACACTCCAATACGATTGGTAGTACCAGTGCGGACACTTCATGTGGGGGAAACGATGAGATAGCAAATGCTCATCGGGATGACTGCCAGGAAGTTCCTGCTGGCTCATTATATCAGCAGAATGGCGCTCCTGAGCATCAACGCCAAAGTAAAGCATGCGAATTGGTCAACGACAAATCTTTCGCCAAGACACAGCAGCAGCAGCAAGTCATGCCCATTCAAAGAGCGGGAACCATATACCACGGTGATGATATTCAACCCCTCCCGTCGCCTGTTGCACACCTTGAGTCTCGAGAACCAGGCGCCTATCATGTCTGTGCTCTGATGGGACCCATGCAAATGCAGACTTCGTCTTTGCAATCAATCCAAACTTTGGAGGACAATGACAGTACGGCAGCATCAGTAGCAGCAGCAGGAGAAGCCACTATCCAGGTTCTGGGTGCCTTTTTGGTGAATGAACAAGATCCATCTTTGACACATCATCCTGATGATGTGGAGACAGTATCCAGTCGTGCGTTTACAGAGCAACCTGCCATGAGCGAGCAACTAGACACAACGGAACTGGTAGAGGCCAGGATCATTACGAAAAAGCCAAAAGTGCACCATTGCAAGTGCATTAGTATAATAGTCCTTCTGGTTCTGATTGGTGGATTGATGATCTTTTGGGTAGTGAGCGCAACCAGCAAAGACTCGCAAGAAGATGACAGCGCTCCGGCAGGATATGATGACCTAGAAGGGGTGCTAAAGGATGTGGACTCGTCAAACTATCCTCCCTTTCAAGAGGACTTGCCGTTGACCATACAAAAGTATATTGCAGATGTAAATCATTCCCATCATCGTGCCAACCAGTGGGTTTTAGACGATCCAAACTATCTTTCGTACACTTCGGAGAAACGTCTGCAACGTTTTCATATGGTATCCTTCTATTTTGAGACGCGCGGAGATGATTGGTATCAGAATGATAACTGGTTGTCATATGCCGTGGATGAATGCGATTGGTTCCAAAAACCATATCCTGGATTTCCCATTTGCGACGATGATGGAGTGCTCTGGACTCTCTCTGTGCCCTCCAATAACCTGCAGGGTCAGTTTCCGCTCGTTGAGATATTTATCGAATCTCTACGCGTGTACGATGTTGGCTTCAACAACATTGAAGGCAAGCCTCCTGCGTTGGCGCACATGCCATATCTCGAAGTTCTGATTGTTTCGCACAATCGTTTTGAAGGACAACTCATTTCTGCTGGTGTATTTTCTTCTTTCGGTTTAAAGGTGGTCAAGTTGGATGGCAACAATCTTTTTGGCAATCTTGGACCCATGTTCTTCGTTGTACCGGAGCTCCAAGTTCTCAATATTACAGGAAACCTTTTCAGCGGTGAAATCCCCGACGAGCTGAGTTTCTGTCGCAATCTGACATATGCTGGACTGGGCCACAACAGCTTTTCCGGAACTGTTCCCGAAAAGCTGGCCTCACTGGAGTACCTTCAGGAACTTGACATTTCTGGCAATCCAAGTGTCGAAGGAGTCATTCCGTCAGATTGCGGAGCCATGACTAACTTGATTTACTTTGATGTTTCCGCAACAGGAGTAACCGGAACTTTTCCAGATGTGTTTTGCGAACAGGTACGAGATGGCAAGTTGGAGATTGTTGCCGATTGCCAGGAGATGGAGTGCTGCGATGCATAAGCGCTACAATTTGTATATACTTTGCATTTTCGGTATTTTACAACAATTTCTATGCATATTAATATTTTAGTAGAAAGTTGCTGATGCGAATCCAATCATCAACAGCCTCTCTTGGGCGACTTCAATTTTCCTCACTGCTAGTCGTAAGTCTGGGTAACAATGACTGTGTGTCGTGCATTGTTTTCCCGGACAATGAGAAACATAACTTGGTCGCCGACGTATTTTCCACCTTGAGCGTGCTCCTCTTCCATTAATCTCGGGTTCGCTTGTAGCCTTCGCTGACGATTGTGATGCTTCCTCCACAACACTCCCTTACCATGCGCAGTCGCCTGTTCGAGCAGCTCGTCGCTCAAACGGGGTTTGTCAAACGAATCATACAATGTGGAGGTTCTGCCACCGTTGCATACACAGCTTGCATCCATGTCAGCTGTTGTGTATTCATCCGCAGCATCGTAGTTTACTTCGTATCCAATATCTTCCATTGCTCCAACGGTAACTCTAGATAGCTGGTAAGGGACCGATCCATCAAAATTCAACAGGTAGACCGGAGTCATTAACTCATGAACAAAGCACAGCTCTTCCCAATGCTGGCAATCATTTCCTTGTGACATGGGAAGTTCTGCAGCCGCTCCACAACCCGATATTTCTTGATATTGACGGGTGGCTTGACCGTTAATGATGTAATCGCAATCTCCTGTTCGACTCGATATCAAGTTCTTTCGAGTCCACAAAGTACCAAATCCCAGCGAGTGCAACATTTCGTGTACCAAGACAGCATCAGATGGATCAGACAGCCCGGTTGCTACGGTAATGAAACCAATGTAGGGTAAATCATTTTCACCGATGCGTACCCTATCAAAGCCTCCTTGCCCATCTACAAATGGTGGTAAATCCTGAATTTGCGCACAAAGCCAAATATCGTCTACTATTGCAGGTGCTGTGGAACACTGATACTCATCTGGGATTTGAATATTGGTCTGCGGCGATAAGTCACCCACAATGATTTCTTCAATGCGATCGGCGGCACTTCGAACTTGAGCTTGAATAGATGTTGGCATATCAGCAGAATACGACAGCTGAATATCATACCGATCCGCAGGAGTTGCCGCATCTGTAGGCATTGGCGTTGGAAGGGGAGTGGGCCTGAGTGTTGGAGACGGAGTAGGGCGGGCTGTTGTTGGTGCCAGTGTCTCTGGAACTACAGGGGCTGGTGTGGGTTGTGGCGTTGGACGGGGCGTTGTTGGTGCCGGAGTGACAGGAGCAATGGTAGGTTGTGGTGTGGGGATGGGAGTGACAGGAGCAATGGTGGGTTGTGGAGTCGGGATGGGAGTGACAGGAGCAAGGGTGGGTTGCGGTGTCGGGATGGGAGTGACAGGAGCAAGAGTAGGTTGTGGAGTCGGGATCGGAGTAAAAGGAGGTAAAGTGGGAAATGGTGTGGGTCTAGCTGTAGTGACAGCAGGTGTTGGATCTGGTGTCGGGCTTGCTGTGGACGGCTCAAGTGTTGGCGATTGCGTAGGTTCTGGTGTTAGTGGAGTAGCGGTAGGTTCGCGAGTTTCTGGTACTTCCGTAGGAAAAGGCGTAGGTTCAGGCGTAACGGGAACTGGTGTCTCTGGTGTCACTGGTGCTTCTGTGGTCGTGGGCTCTAGTGTGGGCGCAGGTGAGATTTTTGGTTGAGGCTCATCCAGGCTAGGAGAACTGACCAATTCTTCGTTTCCACTAATATCTTTCTTATCATCGTCATAGTCTTGCCTTTTACTGTATTTCTTGTTATTCTTAAATTCCGGTTTGCTCGGCTTTGGTGTTGGTGCCCGAGTGGGTCTTCGGGTGGGCCGTGGATTAGGTGCAGGGGTGACATCAGGTGCTTGCAGAGGCACATTATCGGCACTGGTGGCCGATGGAGCAACACTTGGAGTAATAGTGGAAGGAATACCACTGGTGACTTCGTCATCGTAGCTAGCAGTAGGAACTGGTTGTGGCGTGTTGTCTTTACTCTTTTGGTCGGTGCTTCCGAACATGGACATTCTCATTCCACTCATGGGTTTGGACTTTTTGTAATATTTATAAGTCTGTGATTTGGAGGCACCTTCCATCGGCGTTTGACTGTACTCTTGCGACGAAGCTTTATTGTTGGTATTTGCTTTGTAGGACGACGTAGCCTTTGTGGTTGGCATTTGAGTTTCTTCACTGGTGGCAGCTTCCTCGACCAACATCTCCGTGGGAGAGGCAGTGGGTTCCTCATTCTCATTAGTTCCGGATACGACTGATTGGTATTGTTCTTCTTTATTTTCTTTCTCGTCCTCCTCTTCCTTTTCCTCCCCTTCTTCCTCCTCCTTTTCTTCCACAACTACTACAATTTTGTCTTCCTTTTGCTGTTTGTCTTTGTTATCATTGTTGTCTGTATATTCTTCTTCTTCTTCTTCGTCATCAGAATTGGATATCCGTAAGGAATTCTTTTTCGTTTCCTTGTCATCCTTTGCTTTGCGTGCATTGAAAAATGTTGCAGTGTTGGGAATAGAAGAGCTTGTTACATCTGGACCACGATCTACACCACGAACTCGTCGATGACGTTTGCGATATGGTGATGAAGGTACGGCCATTGTTAGCGACCATAATAGTGCCAGAAGGAGCACTGCCAGTTGTGGTTTCCTCCGTGTTGACTTTGTCATGTTCATTCTAATTCGCTTTATAGTACTATATCAATTCAGTAAATTGCAAGAGCTGATTGCTACGAGATACGAAAGAGATGTTGTTCGAAACTTTAGTAGTTATGGGTACGAACGTACGAATGATGTGATTGATGCCTACTATTTAAAAATATATATTACTCGAGACTCGAGTACTAGACACAAGATGCAATCCAGTATCAAAAGTTAATCTTGCGAAGCCTTCTTTCTAACGTTGCCGCCATACGTTCCTCTCTTGTCAGGGAATAATCACCAAGTTGTTGCTGATGCACAAGCGAAGGAAAGTTCGTTCCATTCATCCATTTACAATTGGATGTTTTTTGTTTTTTTCCATTGGCCGAAAAACCGAAAACCAAGTCTTGTAGAAAAAATTGTGAGATATTGAGTTAATAATGTGAGGTACAACTCAGAAGATGTTTCTCGCCAAGCGCGCTGGTAAAGTGTGCTAGCGCGAACCCTAACATTTAATTCACAAGACGCACACTATTTCCATTTTCAGAAAGATACTCTTGTGTTCAATTTGAAAGCGAAAGAAAGAAGCGAAAATGAGAGAGCAAGTCTACTGTGATAGTAGACTACCGACCAAAATTAACCAGTACCACTAGACTACTACTCTACTATTCCATAGCAGGACTAGAGTAAACTGCTACTAGTCTAGTTGATGAACTTTTCATCATAGGATATTATTACAAGATGATGATTCTCTGGCTTCAACTAGTTTTCGCACTTCTTTATTGGAGCAACACCAACGCCTCCTCCGCTACAAACAGCATCCAACCGCATGATTATCATTTTTTTCGTTCGGATAACGAACCCCGACCTGCTCTCCATGACGACGGTTTTGTTGACCCAACACATAATTTTGTGACCCGCAACTTTATCAGTGCCACCTTGGGAGATTACATGGTTTTACAACGGGATAAATCGGCAGTTATTTGGGGATATTCACAACCAGGAGCTCGAGTGTATGTGTCTCTTTTCCGTGACCAAACAGTCAATGAAAATGCCTCAATACTGCCATTACCACCATCACAGCGACTACTACTTGCGCAGCTAGTAACAAACGTCGACGACGATGGATTGTGGCGTATTAATCTTCCAAACCAACCGGCATCGAAAATAGAACATATCATTGACGTGACGGCTGCAACGGGAGAAACAGGTCGTCTCGAACATGTTCTCTTTGGAGATGTCTACATTTGTGGTGGACAGTCCAATATGGAATTTTCTTTTCCGGGTCAAGTCAATAGTACATTGTACGTTCAAGAAGCCATTACAAAGTATCCACACATGCGCGTAATGACAATTGGTTGTTATACACAAAGTGAAACACCACTGCCGGATCTTCAAAAGATCGAATCACCGTGGAGTTTACCCACCGAAGATAGTATGCGCGCCGATGGTCCCTTTGGACGCTTTTCAGCTGTTTGTTGGTTTTTTGGTAAAGAAATTTCCAAGGCCTTGGACGACAAGGTACCCCTGGGATTGATCAACAATAATTGGGGTGGAAGTCCCATTGAAAACTGGATGGACAACGGAGCCTATTACAATGCCATGATTCGTCCGTACATGGTCGGTCCCATGGCATTGACAGGATTCACATGGTACCAAGGAGAAGCCAATACACTGGACCAGGCCAGCGCGGACAAGTACGCTACAGATTTTCCCACCATGATTCAAACCTGGAGACATGGCTTTGAAATCCCGGACGCCTATTTTGGTTTTGTGCAGCTCTCTACCTTTTGCCACGATAACCCCGTTGGTCTGGCTCAATTTCGACAAGCACAAATGTCTGCATTGGAGCTTCCTGGAAAAATTGGCTATGCAACATTTGCAGATCATGGGGCCGGGTGTAATATTCACCCACCCGACAAGACAATTTGCGGGGAACGTCTCGGACGATCCGCATTGGCGTTGCAATACGGGAAACCCATTCTCTGGCGGTCACCAACGTACGCCAACGCTACCACCGCTGGATTAACGATTTATGGCAACGGTACTGCTGCTGTACATGTTGTGCCATCTGTTGTCATTGAATTTCGTGATGTGAGATATGCAGGTCTATACATTTTAGAGAATCCCTACAACAATCGATTGGATCCTAGTTTGTTCAACTGCACAGGCCATCCCGAAGGTACTTGCGCGTGGTCAGCAGTACTACTGAACAATGGACAAGGATGGGTCAATGCCACACTTAACATACGCGATCGGAACAAAGTGGTCATGACTGCCTCCAAGACCTCTTTATCATCACTGTCGCACGATGGTGGTGACACTGATGTATCGCAACAGATTTTGGCAACCTCGTATGGATGGGGAGCCGTGCCCATGATGCAGCTTTATGATGCTGGAACAAATCTCCCGGTCCTTGCTTGGAATGAAAAAGTTGACACTAGATTTCTGACTGGCTAGTAGCTAGCAAAAAGATTTATTGTATAATATTTTTCTTATTTTTTTTCTTATGTATGCTTGCTAACTGCAGGTAGTTATTCTGTTGCCTTCTCAACATTTCGTGCTTGTTTCCTACGTTCCATCTAGTTCTTCTTTTTTCTGCCAATCTGTTCCATTTCAAGTTTGTCTTAATTTCTCATTCGCTGTCAACCGTTCCTTCTTTCTTTTGATCTTGTCGCTTGTTAGCTCGTTAAGCGTACTCTGCCAGTTTTTGTTGTGTCGATTAATAATATTCATCACTGTACTTTTGATCCTTTTGTTCCGCATCACGATCCATCAAGAGTTGAATATAGGTAATCGCCTTATCAACATTGGTTTGTTTACCCACGACCAGTACATTATCCTTGACATACGAATCTGCATTCGGCATGTACACATCGACTTTGTAATTGCCACGAATGTGTTTAATTTCTGACCCTCGAGGACCAATCACACAGTGAAAAAATTCTTGTGGAACGTAAATTTCTTCGTGAATCATACCGGGATGAGTCAGTTCGTGGTGATGATACCGGACCAATTGTTGAATGATCTGTTTGGCCTTTTGTGCATTATCTCTGGTACCAGCAATGCCCACAAAGGCTGGTTTGACCTTTTCGTGATTTTTCATACCAGGATTCCATTCTGTCGATGGAATAGTAATCTTCACACCCAACTGCGATTGAATGGCCTGAATGACTCGTCCCTTCGGTCCAACAATTTCGTTCAAATGACGTGGATGAACTTCGGTTCCGTATTCACCAAAATTTTCACCCTGCAACAATGTCGCATATCCCTTACTGGCCAATTCCAATACAGCCTTTTTCGCCTTGGCAATTGCATCCTTATCGGGACCAGTAATGACGACACCAGCCTTGGTGGCACGATTAGCGCCGGTGTTGGCGTTAGCGTTGGCGTTGGGTCCACTATCGTTGTTGTTAGGAGCATTGATGTCCAATTTGCATCCCGTAGCTTCCTGAATAGCCATCATAGTAGCACCCTTGGGACCAATAATGATACCGATCTTTTTAGCATCGACTGTAACAGAATCTGTCGTCGTCGTAGCAGCAACAGCCGTTGCAGTACTGGCATCTGCCGTTACTGGTGTAGCTTCTGCGCCTGCCGCTGCTGCTGCTGCAGCAGCAGTAGGAATGGATGCGGATTTGACAGTAGCAGCCGGTTTGTTACGTTTTTTCTTGTTCTTGGTACTCACACTTTCCCATTCATCGTCTTCTTCTTCCTCGAGACTAGGTGGTGTTTTTTGCCAAGTAGCACCGGCAGCACCAGCAGCACCAGTATTTGCGCCCGTAGAAGGAGCATCCGGTATCACAAATTTCACTTCCTTGGCATTACGAATGCTGCTGTTGTTGGTGTTGTTGTTGGCATTTTTCTTCTTATTGTTATTCTTTTTCTTCTTACTACCGCCTCCCGCCGCCGCGGCAGCATTGCCACTGGTATTTTCTTTATCATTTGTATCCATGTCATCATCATCATCATCATTGTCATTTGTTGTTGCTTTTGTTGTACTTCTAGCTTTGGATGACTTTTGTTGTTGTTGTTGTTGTTGTTGCTGCTTGGTCGTCTCTGCCACATTTCCTTTTTTGTTTTTCGTCTTGTTTTTCTTTTTCTTCTTGCTACCTCCATTACTATCCTTGTTATCGGTTTTAGTAGTAGTACCAGTAGTAGTAGTTGACGGTAAAACAAAACTTTTCATTGCTACTACCGTAACGAGAACACCCACAGCAATGGCTGCTACGTGAGTTAGTGTCGTACTGTCCATTATGACTCCAAGTATTATTTATTTATTTATTTATTATTGTTATTGTTATTGTTATTGTTGAATTGGAAACTAGCAGTTCTCGTATGGTAATTCCTTTCTTTCCCGACGCCAGCAAAATACAATGATTGTTGTTATTGTGGTTGTTATTGTGGTTGTTATTGTGGATGGATGAACTCTGTTTCTGGTCAGTGTGATGTGTGATGTGATGAGCGGTTGATAGCGATCGATCGGAAGTTCATGACACGAGCGGTTGCTAGTAAATTTTTACTACTAATAGACTTAGTCTAGCTAGTAGCTAGTTCTACTACTCACTACTCGAGTAGCTACTGGTAGTACCTGGTAGAGCCTACTACTAGCTAGTGGTAGTAGGATGAACTGGTAATTAACGGAAGATCGCGTCTTCGTGAGGCTTCGGATCGGATCTTACATTTTTCAGTCGCCCGGGGTAACGAACGTGACATAGTAGTACATCAGAAGTGTAATTGGTACCAGTGCTCCTCTCATACTATGAAAAAATAGCTTTGTGGTCGTAAGAGTACAAAATGGCTCGCACAGCTGCTCTCTGCAAGCTTTTCAGGGTTACGGATGATTGGGCAACACACACCAAGCGAACGCTACCGCGTTCTCTCGACTATGCCAGCTCTCTAGGGCTACGTTTGGCTAGGTAGGGTGGTTGGGAGAAACTCGGCAATTTACTAGGGCCGACCTTTTCTCCGTTCCGAGGCGCCCGGGTGAGAGGGCAGACCGCTAGGGTTGCTCTCACACTCGGGTAGCCAATCGGGCGGGAGGGCGCGGTTAA
>Ga0100391_1006029_pt1 | contig 11076 bp, 10 predicted proteins | sample CryGeymeta201515_FD_81541 | JGI IMG/M metagenome (GOLD analysis project Ga0100391, IMG submission 81541) | Groundwater microbial communities from Crystal Geyser aquifers in Utah, USA - Crystal Geyser metaG 2015-15 | ecosystem: Environmental > Aquatic > Deep subsurface > Groundwater | place: USA...
GTACCTGGTACTGGTACCTGGTACCAGAAACTGAAATAGCAAAGCGAAGACCCCACGTGGAAACATCTCTTTTTGATTAACTCGCAAGTTAGTAAGTGGTGCTGTTGCTGGAATTTATATATAATTCACTGTCTACTGGTAGGTCTACGAGGAGTAATAAATTGACGAAGTCTATCAACATTACAAGAGTAGCTAGTAGCTACAGTACCTTATCTGAATGAAGAGACACTCTGAAAAGAATGACGGGACAGATCAATTACACTTGAGGAAAAAAATATTGTCCCGGTGTAGCATCTCAACAATTTGCGAGGATGAGAATGACAGTCGCCCCAGCGCAACTTCCTCCTCCAGTAGTAAAGCTGCTTCCAGTCGTACTTCATCAGGTGTTGCTGGAATAAACACGATGAGTGTCACCGAGAAAGTCGGAGAACCGATGCCTCAGATCTTTCTGCAGTCGCCATTCAAACCGTCGGTTCCTTCAGTAACACCATCAACCCTCTCGTGCAATGAAGAAGAGAGTGAAGACGAGGAAGACTCTTCGTTGACCTCCAGTAGCAGTGTGGCATTGAAACCTTCCTGTGTAGTGACTGATGCGGTGAACAATGCAAGAGAGAATCCATTGACACCCGCAATATTAACCAGCCCCACCAGCGAGATCGCCAATGCAAACAAATCCATTCAAAACGATCAGAATGATTTTCGAACTGGTCTTGTGTTTGAGGCAGGCCTCCAACATTTCGATCGACACAGTCGCATGCACAAGGAGCGGCCCGTACGAGTGACTAGCATCATGGAGGCCCTTAAGAAAAATGGAATTTATGCTAGGTCTATCGTGATGGGAGAAGAAGACGAAGAAGAAGAGGAAGGATCAGATAGCTCTAGTAGTGCTACCACTGCTACGGAGGACAAGCGAACCACCGCGGCAGCAGCTTTTTTAGAAGATGACGACTATCTTCGAGTTCATCTTCCAGGTTACATGAAGCGGTATGTTTGATACTAAATGTGTTTCGTTCGGAAGTGTTTCTCCGTGCCAGTACACACCACACCGTGCTCACTCGTTACTGCTTTTGTTGCAACTGAACAGCCTGGACAAACTCTTTGATTGCAACTGCTGCAGGGAGGAACACCTGGACAGAGAAGCAGAACAATTCAATTCAATTTACTTTTCCAAAAATTCCTTTATAGAAGCAAAAAAAGCCGCTACATCCTTGTGTTCTCTCGTGGAAAATGTCGTGCAAAAGGATCTCGACCATGGATTTGCGGTCATTCGTCCGCCAGGACATCACGCAGAGCCTGGTCTTGCTGGTGGGTATTGTATCATCAACAATGTTGCTGTGGCTGCAGCCTATGCCCGAGCCAAACTGGGTGTCGAGAAAATTATGATTGTGGATTGGGACGTCCATCACGGAAATGGTACACAGAGTATCTTTTTGAATGACCCAAACGTTTTGTATTTTTCGGTACATCGTTGGCACGGTGGCAATTTCTTTCCCTTTTTGTCAAATGGAGGACCTGCGACTGTAGGAATGGGTGACGGTGTCGGCAAGAATATCAATGTAGGTTGGACTTCGAGAGGTATGGGCGACGATGAATATCTGGCGGTGTGGGATTGTCTCCTGATGCCAGTCGCACGTGAATTTCAACCGGAGCTCATCCTCGTGTCAGCGGGATTTGACGCGGCCGACGGAGATTTGGGTGAGTGTCACATAACTCCGGAATGCTACGGCCGATTGACCCGGAGTCTCATGACCCTCGAAACTCCCATTGTTTGTTCTTTGGAGGGTGGTTATGTCCGAAGCATCTTGGGAAGGTGCGTGTCGAGTGTCGTAACAGCCTTGTTGGATCGCAACAGTGCTGAACAAAGCAAAGTGGAAGACGATGAAGACTGTCGCGAACGAGGCGGTACAGATGTACTGGATACAATCCACGAGACGGCAGCGACGAACATCCGGGCGACCGTGGCAGCCCACAAGTCGCATTGGAAGTGTCTTGCCGATGAGTGATTCGAGAGCGCTCATTTTTACTTTAGGTGTAGGGGTAGGGTAGAGTAGGGATGAACAGTGAAAATGATGTAGAAGTAAATTATTTAGAAAATGATGATAGGTTATCAAACGATTGCTCACTCTATCGCAAAAGTGCTCGCCTTCCAATTCCTTCGGATAAGCCTGATGATATCTACAAGAACTCATCGTCAGGATCGGGATTCTTCTGCTGCTTGATGGGAGTAGCATGTTTGATAAACAAGTTCTGGCTAAGTGTTGGATCTTGAATCATTTGTTCGTGAATGTATAGAGGCTTTCCCTTGGCAAAGAAGCTACAAAATGGACGAATAGTGCCTCGAGGGACTCCCTCAATATCGATTTCGGGATCGAAGACGTGGTCAACCTTAGTGGCAAAGACACTCCGGGTTGTTGCCTTTAATAGAAAGTTTCCGTTGGCTGTTTCTGCTGATGTTTTTGTCTTCGTATCTTCTTCTTTATCGCTTGAAGCTTCTTCGCCGTCATCATTTTTTGAAAAGCTACATTGACGAATCGGAATGCGTTCAAGTTTGTAGACATAGGGTGCAAAAATGTATTGTAACCCCAATGTGGATCCAATGGATCCAGCTATTGTGGTTCCCACCATGGCAATGTGAATGCCCGTGTACATATCAATTCCTTTGATGATCATTAAGGTTGGTAACCCTACAGTGCTTAACACAGCCGAAGATAAGGAAAACATTTTCAGTGTCGTAATTAGTCTGGCTATGGGTCCTTCGTACAGTAATTCTGGGTTTTCAAAATCTGGTTTTGCTGTTGTCATCCATCGTGTTTGGAGAGGTCTAGCATTTCCGGTTGTAACACTAAAGGCTGCAAAGAAACTCGACGAAGCTTTGGCCGAGGAAAGTTTCAGGGCGGAAAACTGCCGACTTCTAGTATTGTTGGAAAGGGCCAAAAGCATTGGCATCACTTGCGATGGCCGCTCAAGCTTTGTATGGCTGCTGATGGAAATCTTGGAGATTAATCTTAGCGTCATGGCTGCTTGTTTGTGTTGCATCAAAGGAAAAGGTGATGTACAAGAGGTGTAGTAAACTGTACGTAAACTAAAGAGCGCAGCAATGATGACAAAAAATAATTATTCCTGAGATGATTATTATTTTTTGATCTACTGCGAATTAATAGATAAATACACTGATAAGATTCGTGGTCTTGAACGAGCTGAATTTTATTTATTTTATTATTACGGGTTTAATTTTTCCCAATGACTACTACTACAGTGGCGCCTTCCTAATAAAAGCTTTCTCTTGTACCTTGTACTGATACTTTCTATCCTTTCATTACTAGTATGTTGCAAACCTCATCGTAGCGATGATGGCGTTGGCGCACGCTGCTTTTGAAAGCCATTATTTCTGAGTCCTAGTAAGCTCTTGCACGCATGATTATAATAATATGAAAGTGTTTAAGTCAGCCATTGCATTGTTCAATTCTACTGTACTTTCGGTGACGATGATGTGCTTTTGTTGACACTGCTGGCATGATGGAATGTTTTTTTTTATTACATATCAGCTCATCGCTATAAGACACGTCCCTTCAACTTTGCCAGCATTATCTGCAGTCAATTGAGATCCGTTGGCCAAGTCTGGAATCGGTAGCGATGATTACAGTAGCCGCTGGGATTTTTCTCCAAGTACCTTTGGTGTTCTTCCTGGGCCGGATAAAATTTCGTGTAGGGCACAATTCCAGTCTGGACCGTTTTTCCTTGATAACTCGTAACTTTCTTTTCGTCGATCGCAGTTTGAAGCTCGGCCATGACCTTGTTGGCAATTTCTTGTTGTTGCATATCCGAACAAAAAATGACCGAAGCGTACTGAGTGCCAACATCATTTCCTTGCCTATTCAGCGTTGTAGGATCATGAAACATAAAGGTAAATTTGATCAATTCTTCAAATATTTTTTCAGGATCCGTCAAGACGACATTTAACACTTCGACGTGACCTGTCGAGCCCGTACAAACCTCGCGATAAGTTGGATTGGCCTTCGCATTTTCATTGGGACTCATGAAACCGACTTTGGCACTCTCAATGGCACCTGGAAATTTCTTCTGAAAATCCTTGACAATGAATTTTTCGGTACCCCAGTAGCAGCCGGCACCGATGGCGAGTGTCTTGGAGATGGGGGCCATGATAATTGTAGAGTGCGTGCTTTGTAATAATGTGCTGCTTCGAAATTAAGCTGTGGTAATAATTAATAATTCTGTCCTTCTTCGGATGTTGAATTTTTATTATGACTAGGGTCTATTGGAAATACTCGGAAGGAAGAGACTATTTATTTTAAAGGCAGTCCAGTTCTTAGATTCCAAACCCGACGTCCGGCATCGTCTTGCACCTTGCACAGCTCGAGCCGATGAATGAATCATTAAAGAATTTCTGTTTTCACCTTTCTCAAACAAAGATGTGCCTGGGTTAAAATAGTTAAAATCATTAGAGTTTGGGTGAACAAAATTTCCGCACGCCTGCCGAAGCCACTGTTGGCGAGACTCTCTAATTCTTCGGCTTTTCTCAACGCCAGACAAGTTCGAGAGGGAAAATTTATGTGAGCTTGATGCCAAGCAAGGCTGAGAGAAGACTGGATAGAGCGACGCGGCACTACTGTTATCCAATCATCGAATAGTAGTAGTCTACCAGGTATTAGTCAACACGCAGCAACGACATTCGCTTTGTGATTGTTATTATATACAAGGACGCTTTGCATTATCCTGTTTCAGTTACTGTACCCACAAGCAGCAGCAGAGCTACCGGATCTACAATCTACCAGGCCGCTCACCTTCGGATATTATTATTTATTTTTGTGTGTGTGTTCCGTGTTCTGCTAAGACTCAGTTTTTCATTTGCCGGACTTTGGAGAAGCAAGCAGCTGTAACTCCACACAACAAAAACCCGAGATAAAACTCCGGTCAACTTCTGGAGCTAATAAGGCTGAGCATTATTTCAAAAATCGCAGAAATCGGATTGTACATCCATCCAAGTAGGAGTCAACACACTTTTTTATCACCGAAAAAGCAGCTACACAAGTGGGAGTGTACGGACCCAGAAGTTAACCCGAGTCAATCATTCGTTCAGAGCACCGCATACAGACAACAAATCGCAATAAGCAAACTAAAACTACGATGGAAAAGTTGAGACTTAATCGGCGGTACTCTTCGTCGTCACCCAAGCAAGCTGGAGGGCTACCTCCCTTGGGAAATGGCTTTGGTAGCAATAGTCAACATTTCTACGATGATGATGATGATGACGACGAAGATGATGGGAAAGACCATCGTATGACACGACAAACTGAGCGTAGACGCCGTCGTTTTCGCAAGCAAAAAATAGGAGGAAAAACAGACTCGGATAAAAACTTAGGAAGTGAAGCAGGAGATAGCACAGCCAGTCGATCTGCAGAAAAGAAGAAAAATAAGCGCAAGGACAAGAAGGCATTGTTGCCAGACGAAGCGTACGATCCATATGATTCAGATCCTGGCGAATCTTACCGTCAACACTGCATGCGTGTGGGTGGCATGGGGACCAAATCGTGTCTGAAACTTCCAGGCTTTTTGAAACTAAACCAACCAGCTCTTACCAATGGTGAAGTGCAAACAGAAATGACGGCGCCACCTTCGCCAATGACATCGGAACTGGGTGACGTGCTCAGTCAAACTCCAGCATCTTTACCGGCAGATCTTACCCGTGCCCGATACACGCTCCGATCCACCATTACGGACGGCTCCGAAAAGCAGCCTACCGGACCTTCGGTCATGGAGCTGAGGGAATTGCGACCCAACAATGTACATATTAATGTGAGCCATTGGAGCGACCATGGGGCCCGGCAATATATGGAGGATAGGTACGTTTAGAAACTGACATGAAGCACTGTGCCTTTAATTTGCTGCTGACTAACAATGACTATCGCTCCTCTCTACAAACAGATATGTAATTGAAGATTTGGATGCCGTTCAAGTCGAGGTCAGTCCTGTTGCTGTGGGAGCTCATAACACCGAGGGCTCTGTGGAAGTCACCTTTGGTCCTAAACGCAGTCGGCGCTTAACCATGCCTTTGACGTTCTTTGGCGTCTTTGATGGCCACGGTGGAGACAAGGCAGCTCAATATTGTGCCGATTGGCTGACAGCCTATATTCGAAACGAAGAGTCGTATCCCTATGACCTGGGATATGCCATGAAAAATGCCATCACCAGCATCGACGAGGACTTTGTTGCCACTGGGTACCCCGATGGTACAACAGCTTGTACCGTGTCACTGGTGGGGGGGCGTCGAATCGTTTGTGCCAATTGCGGCGACTCTAGAGCCATTGTGGTCCGCAAAGATGGATCTGTCGTCCGATTGAGTCGTGATCACAAACCAGGGATGCCAGACGAGACAAGAAGAATTTCAGAACTCGGTGGTAGAGTCATATACTGGGGTCGATGGCGCGTCGAAGGGCTCCTGGCTGTCTCGAGAAGTATTGGCGATGCCTCGCTTAAGCCCTACATTACAGCGGAACCAGAAGTTTGCGAATACGACGTTGGCAAAGATGATTGGTTTCTCATTTTATCTAGCGATGGTGTATGGGATGTAATGGACAACGAAGAGGCGGCACACGTCGTCATTGCTTCCTCTTGCGCTATGGAAAATGGCAAACTGAAGATTGACCCCAACAGATTCAAGTGGGCAGCCAGAAACCTCTGTGAACACGCCCGATCATGTGGTTCGTCGGACAACTTTTCTGTTCAGGTGGTTGATCTCAAGAGTTGCGGGAATCCAAAATCGCACAGCCGGTATGAACCGTCATAACATTTTACGGGTTATAGTATTTTGTAGTGGATTCATGGGTGAATAGGAGTGACTAGTACTTTCTTGCTGTCTGAATGCTGCACGTATTTGATGGTAGCCTGACTGTAAGATTGGATTGCATCGATTGAAGGACAGTGGACGATTGCATCATTTATAGACTAGGTAAAGCTGGTTTTTCTACGAGTACTCCAAAATCTATGAAGTAGTCTATGTCTATTAGTAGTAGTAGTAGTCTAGTCCAATGGAGCTGAAATATTTTTTCGTCGTTTTGTAGGTAAACATACTCTAAAAGTAGTCAAAAAGTAGACTACTAGCTAGTATTGGTAGACTACTACTACTAGCTAGACAGCTACTCGAGTACGAGTACTAGTAGACAACATTAAGTGCTTTGCTTTCAAGGAAGTTTTTCGTTGGCCAGTAGACGCACATCATCTCGAAATTTCTTTTGGCAAACGCAGTACTACTAGCTACCTACAAGTACTACACCTCTGGTAGCTAGTAGCTACTACTAGCTAGACTACTACTTGTAGGAGGATGAGGTGTTCGATAGACCGAGCAACAACATCAATAATCAAAGCAAAAAACCAATTTGGAATTGCTTACTACATCAAAAATATCTTCTATCTTCGTGTGATTCCACCGCAACAGAAGCAACATCAAAGTATCATGGCACCAGCAAGCAGAGATCCAATGGTAGCTCGTTTGGCAACGATCGAAAACAAGCTTGGTATTGTTCATGGCAAGCCCCGAGTACAACCAGACGAGAACAATGCTGAAAGGAGATTATCCGAGTTGAAAGCCCTCTTCGAGGCCACTACAGATCCAGCCTTTCGCGAGAGCTGTGCCGAATCGAGGAAATTGATGAAAGATCTTGATGCAGGAACAGCCCTTACGCATCAGACCAGCTCCTCGACGACACCTCTCTATTATCGCCGTGCCGAAGTGCTGTCCTCTTCTGCTGATCTTAGACGAGATATGGATCAAATCAGTCAAATGTTAAATTTGCTATTGATAGACCAAGAACCTCGAAAGGAGGGACAAACTTCACTGCGAGAAGAGGAAATCACACAGGCCCCAATTGTAAATATAGTCCCTCCCTCTAATGAGGATGAACGTAGGTTGGATATTCTACAAGCAAACATCGGTGACATGGAGAAACAGGCGAAGAATCTCTGTCATCGTGTAGATGCTCTACTTAAGTGTTATACAGCTCTCATCGCAACTTGTTCGCAAAAAATGGTTTTGGCAGATGAAGAAGTATCTGCGCGGGAACAAAAAAAGTAGAAAAGTGTGAGTTTCAGAGATAGCAGAACGCACGGCACTAAAGAATTTTTGGATTAGCTACTTAAAAAATGATATCGTTTTCCAAAAATTCACAATGACATAAAAATAAATGCGTTATCTGTGTACATTACGTTCTAGCGATTTCAAATACCCAAACTCTTCGGATACAAGTCAATTCTTATGACAAATCATCGCCGTGCCTTGCCATGACGGAATCTCGCTTCACTTTGTAACTTTGAGTTAAAAGTCCATTCGACATGGCAAACGGCTCGATAGTAACGTGGACAGCTCCAATTTGTTCCCACTGGCGGAATCTGGATGTAGCAGCCTTAACATCAGCCTTTAATTTAGCCAAGAGTTCTTTGTTCGATTGCAGCTTGGTAGATACGTCATTCAGAATCTTGGAGTTAGCTTCGCACTCTTCCTTGCTGCACTTCGGATCGTTGACTTTATCGTATGCCTCTTGCAGAGTCTTGGCTTCGGCCTTATCCAAGAACCCTGTTAATCCCAATTCTTCTGGCCTTAAGACCACAATTGCTACAAGACGACGTCCGTCTTGGCCAGTCAACATGATTTGTTCGATCAATGAAGATCCGCTCAAAACAGCATCTTCAATGGGACCAGGTTCGATGTTCTCTCCGTTGGAAAGCACAATTGTATCCTTTGCCCGTCCCGTTAGAATCAAGTCACCTGTCACAGGATTGATGCGACCCACATCACCGGTGTCAAACCATCCAAACTTATCGATTGCTTTGTCAGTGGCCTCGGGGTTCTTGTAGTACCCCTGCATCACCTGAGGCCCGCGAGCCAAAACAACCCCAGGTTCACCATTTGGTAGAGCTGAACGTTCCGTTTCCCCAGCCTTGGCTTCTTGGTCAACGATTCGCAATTCAGTTTTCGCGCATACCTTTCCTGCACATCCAGCCGTAACCAAGTTGGCATCCGCACGACGGAACGTGATTAATGGAGAGCATTCCGTCAACCCGTAGCCTACGCAGATATTCATTCCAACAGTTTCGTAAAATTCCTCAAGAGAACCAGCAAGAGCACTTCCACCGGAGATGATCACTTTGAGCTGTCCACCAAATCCATCTTTCACTTTGCTCCAGACCAATTTCTGTCCAACGGCATTTAGGGGTGCTAACAATGCGACAACAGCCTTCGCGGACGTTTTCTTCAGAAAACTTGGCTGACTGTCTCCCACAACAAGACCCTTGGCAATTTTCTTTTGTTTTGCTGCTGTTGAAGATGTGGCTGTAAAGACTTTCACCAATGTTTTGACCACGGCACTTCCCGAATTAAATTTATCTTTGACTCCAAGTGCAATCTTTTCCAACACACGAGGCACCAACACCATCCATTGTGGCTTGTGAATAGCCATGTCTTTCTTAAAGGTGCGAATCGACGAATAAACAATGCTGCATCCGCGGGTAGCCATCCACAATTCAAAGGTGCGTTCCGTAATATGCCACACTGGAAGAAGGGAAACCATTGTGTCGCCTGGAAGCGGTTCGGCGTCTTCGTAGGACTGCGAAGGGCTCAAGCGATGAGACACTTGATGAATCAAATTCCCGTGAGAAAGCATGACACCTTTTGGCCGACCAGTAGTTCCAGATGTGTACACTGCATGCATTGTAAATGGAGAAAAACGTGGTTGGAAAATATGTAAACAAATACCAAAAACGACGAAAACAAATTCTCATAACGTACCAATAGTGGCAAGATCAGTATTTCCGATTTTAGGACGGCGGTTTTCATCTATGGGATCCGCCTTTTTCAGCAGATCTGCAAATAGCTTGACTTCTACGCCAGCCTCTTCGGCAAGTTTGGCAATCTCCTCGTCTGACTGTTTTTCGCGGTGCATCAAAATCACTGTTTTGACCGGACCATTCGAATCGTTCTTCAATCCCAAACTTTCTAAACCATTTTCTTTGGCATTTTTTATTAATTTATTCAGGAGGCGAGGACCCTGGATGGCTGCAATACCTGCGCTATCCGAATGTTCGTAAATGTACAGGAGTTCATCAACGGGGGCATCCGCTCCGCGAACCGCGGAAGCTCCTCCCGCCATTTGAATACCGTGATCAATCATTAGCCATCGCGCCGAGTTTTCTCCCAGTACAGCAACATTGCTGCCCTTTTTTATTCCTAAATCTGCAAAAACGGTGGCACTCTTTCGCACAATTTCATTCATTTCTGCGAAAGACAATTTGAGCTCTTCGTCGCACAGATGTGAATCAATTAATGCGATTTTTTCTGGACAAATCTTGGCTACCTCTCCCCAAAGCTCGGGACAGCTGGATAAAGTCTCTCGTAGAATGCGAAGTTTGTTAACGATTGGATCCTTGGCATGATCTAGGGTGTTCAGCTGGATGGAGTTGTCGGCCTGGCCGTTTCCAGATCTCCCGAGGGTCTTGGAAGGAAAATCAAAAGGAGCATTCTTTTCTCCGAATAAAACATCTTCCTCTTCTTCGCTTAAACTTGTTTCGGACTCTTTCACTGGCGTTGCTCTCATGAATTCTGAAACAAGGGGAGCCGACGTTCTGGTTGTTGACTTTTGTAAACCGTTGGGGACAAATCCATCAACTCGAAACGTTAAGGACGAGGCCAACAAGCCCACAAGAGCCAGGTAAGGGGTTATCATTGTGCTTCTAAAATACATTTTAGTTTTTGTGATAGAACTACCAGGCAACGTTTTCCATCAGAATTTCGGCTTGGATGCAACACTGGATGAACGCTGAAGGATGACGATGCTTCAAAAATAACTTGCTTTTTTTCAAACCGAGAGAACCATACATCATGTTACAACATGTGCACATGTGCGTGTTGAAGTGGGTAACAAACGTCAGATTCAATAATTTTCAGATGGCTGCGTTTGCGATTCGTGTGTTTGCAGGGGGTATTTGCCCCCTGCACTTTCAGGGGGTATTTACCCACTGCACTTTCAGGGGGTATTTACCCACTGTGCCGAATTTTTTTACTAGCTA
>Ga0100391_1006032_pt1 | contig 11070 bp, 7 predicted proteins | sample CryGeymeta201515_FD_81541 | JGI IMG/M metagenome (GOLD analysis project Ga0100391, IMG submission 81541) | Groundwater microbial communities from Crystal Geyser aquifers in Utah, USA - Crystal Geyser metaG 2015-15 | ecosystem: Environmental > Aquatic > Deep subsurface > Groundwater | place: USA...
AGGCGGCGGCCAGGGGGACGGCGGTTTTCTCGGGGATATGGCTGTCGGCGGGCCGCGCGCGGCGGATCGACTCCAGCCCGACCCGGGCGCCGAGACGCGCGATCAGGTCGGCCATCTCCTGCCCTTCCACGCGCGGGGCCGTGGCGTCGTCGGCCACGGCCCATCCGCCCTTGTGCTCGGTCGCGTGGAGCGGTTCGGTCACATGGGCGATGACGCGCAGGCGGTCGATGCCGAAGCCCGCCTCGATCTCCGCCAGCTTCATCGCGAACAGCGGCTTGAGCTTTTCGGGCCGGTCGACGGGACGCGCCAGCCCGATCTCCACCGCCTGCCAGCCGCCATCCACCCGGCTGACCTCCAGCCGCACCCGCCGCGCCCCCCGCCCATGGGCCCGCAGCTTGTCGCAGAGCGGCGGCAGGATACGGTCGAGACCGGCGGCGATATCGGCTTCCAGCCCGATCGGCTCGGGCAGGCTCAGGCGGGTGGCGAAATGCAGCGGCGCACCGGCGGGCGAGATCGGCTCCGGCTCCACCCCCAGCGCCTGGTCCAGCCGCCGGATGAAGCCCTGCCCGAACCGGCGCGCCATGGCGGCGCGGGGCAGGCCCAGCACGTCACCGATCCGGCGCAGGCCCAGCCGCGCGAGGCCCGCCGCCACGTCCGGCTCCACTCGCAGCGCGGCGATCGGCAGCGGGGACAGCGCCTGTCGCGTCGCGCCGGGCGGAGCGATCCGGACTACGCCGCCGCCCGCTATCCGCAGCAACGGCGCCGGGCCACCCTTGACCCAGTGCCGCTTGCGCGCGCGGGATCGCGTCGCCCGCGCCTCCTGGTCGATCGCATCCCCGCTGCGCCCCGCCGCGTGGCCGCCACCGCCCGCATACCGCGCCAAGGCCCAGGCCGCACCCGCCGTGTCGGCGATGCCCGCGCACACCGTCAAACCCAGATCTGCGCAGTCCAGATGCACCTGGTCGAACAAGGCTGCCTCTCCACCGAACAGATGCGCGCATCCCGTCAGGTCCACCATCAACCCCGCCGTCCCTTCCTCGGACACCCAGGGGCTGAACTTGCCCGCCCACCGCCGCAACGCCGCAAGGAACGCCGCCTCCGCCACCGGATCGGCCGGGCGCGTCACCATGCCCGGATACAACGCCATCGCCTCGCTCAGCCCCTGGCCGCGCGACAGGCCGCCCGCTTCGGCCACCGCCGTCGTCGCTGCCACCTGCCGCATGTTGCCGATTTCGGCCACCGTGACCAAGGCCGCCTCGGCCAGCGCGGGCTCTACCCGGATCATCCGCTCCGCGCCAAGGCGGGGAAACCACAGCGACAGGATGCGGCGACGGGCGTCTCCGGCGGGATGCGGGCGAAAGGACATGGGCGGGCAGCTATATGTTCCTGATTTGTTCCAAATCTAGAACCCACCCCACTGGGAGTCGAGTCCCACCCGCGCTATCATCGCGGCATGGAACCCCTCGCCACCCTTACCGCGCGCCACGCACGGGACGGACGCCTCGACTGGATCGGCCTGCGCCCCGTCCGGCTCGCGGAGATGGAGGCCGTGGACACCGCCGCGCTGGAAATAGACGGGCTGAGGGGCGATCACGCCCGCCCCGGCACACGCGCGCTCACGCTGATCCAGGCCGAGCACCTGCCGGTCATCGCCGCCCTTGCGGGCCTGCCATCCGTCGCGCCCGCAACCCTGCGCCGCAACCTCGTGATCTCCGGCCTGAACCTCTCGGCCCTCCGCGGCAGACGCCTGTGGATCGGCTCCGCCCTGGTCGAGATCACTACCCCCTGCGCGCCTTGCTCCCGGATGGAAACCGCCCTCGGCCCCGGCGGCTACAGCGCCATGCGCTCCCATGGCGGTTGGTGCGCGACAATCCTCACCCCCGCGACGATCACCCGTTCCGACACCGTCCGCCCCGCCTGACCCTTTTCATCTTGGCCGAAAACCTCCGGGGGAGTCCGCAGGACGGGGGCAGCGCCCCCAGCCGATCCCCACCAGGATCGCCGCCGCTGACAAGACAACATACCGCCCTGGCCGAGGGCGCGCGGAACGCGCGCACGAGGCCACCAGCGATTGCGGTCCAGCGCCCCGCAGGGGGGCGGTGGCACGCAAGCGCAATCCCCGAACGCTACCCCTGCCGCAACCGCAACAGCACCGCCAGCGAGGCATAGCCATCGGGCGTCACGCCCACCCGCGCCTGAAACTGCCGCACGGCGGCGATCGTGTTCGGTCCGATGATCCCGTCGATCCGTTCGGCGTAATGCCCTGCCGCCGCCAGCCTCTGCTGCAACTCCTGCCGTTCGTCGAAACTCAGCGCCCGGTCGCCGCGTGGCCATCCGGCCTGAAACGCCGGGCGGCCCACGATCCGGTCGCTCAGGTGCCCGATCGCGATCACGTAGGCATCCGCCGGGTTATACCGCTCGATCACGCGGAAATTGTTGTAGACCACAAGAGCCACCCCGCCCGCTCCGGCGGGCAACAGGATGGAGGCCGGGCCGTGATCCGGGATCGGGTCGCCATTGATCAACCGCACCCCCTGCCCGTTCCAGAACGCCGCGCCGATCCGCTCCTGCTCTCCCGCAAGCCGGTAATCGAACCCGTCGGGGAGGCGCACTTCAAGCCCCCAGGGCTGCCCGTGGGTCCAGCCATGTTCGGCCAGGTAATGCGCGGTGGAGGCCAGCGCATCCGCCGGGTCGTCGCCCCAGATGTCGCGGCGCCCATCGCTGTTGAAATCCTGCGCGAATTGCAGGTAGCTCGTCGGCATGAACTGCGTGTGGCCCATGGCACCGGCCCATGAACCGGTCATGGACCGGGGCCGGGTATCGCCGGATTCGAGGATCCGAAGGGCCGCGATCAGCTGTTCCTCGAAAAAGTCCCGGCGTCGCCCGTCATGGGCCAGCGAGGCCATGGCCGCGATGATGTCGGTGCCGCCGCGCATCGCGCCATAGGCGCTTTCCAACCCCCAGACCGCGACGACGACTTCCGCCTCGACGCCGTAGCGCGCCTCGATCCGGGCCAGCGTCTCGCGGTGGGCGGCCATCTGGCTGCGGCCATTGGCGATCCGCTCGGCGGACACGGCGCTGTCCAGATACTCCCACAGGGCACGGGAGAACTCGGCCTGGTTGCGGTCGCGTTCCAGCACGCGGGGATCGAGCTGGACGCCGTCAAAGGCTTGGTCGAGCGTCGTCTGGCTGATGCCCGCCGCGCGCGCGCGGGTCTGGAAGGCGGTGATCCATGCCCGGAATTCAAGGTCGGCTGTCGGGCGCGGGGCATCGGGTGCAACCGCAGTCACTTCCGCCGCCGCGGCGCGAAGGCGCGCGGCGCGGGCCGCGAAATCCTCCGGCACATCGCCCCGTTGCGACGGACGGCGGGAGGTCAGCACCGCAAGCGCGGTCGGCGCCCCCGCATCAGGATCAGCCACAGGAACAAGAACAGGAACAGGAACAGGCGAGGCCTCCATATCCGGAAGGATCGTCGTTTCGATCACGGGGGGATCGGCGACGGCAGGCCCGATCTCCGCGGTTTCGATCGCCGCCGAAGCCAGGGCGGCGATATCCGGCGCCTCCGCCTGTTGCGGGGCGGGAACGGCATTCCCGTCGGCGTCAACGTCGACGATTACCGTGGGGTCCACCGCCGCCACGGGCAAGACATCCACCGCCCCGGCCCGCTCCGGGCGCGGGATCGGCACGAGCGAGACGGCTGGCGGCGCGGCCAAGGCGGGAAAGCTGCCAAGAAGCAGGGCAAGGGATGCGGTTCGGAACGGGCCAGTCATGTCACCTATCTGGGTCCATTGGGCTTGATGGCAGAATACTATATCGCCGCTTCCGAGAATTTACACCATTTCGACGGACAATGCGCGGTGTTCTGCCGGTCTGCCTGCGGGGGATGCGGATGGCGCGCCCTGATGCCGGCAGCTAGCCCGGTCGCCGGGCCGTCTTCTTGCGCAACTTGCCTTTCCGCGCCTTGGCCTGACCCAGCTTGCGACCGGCGACGGGCTTGCGGCGGCCCCGCCGCGCATTCTGAGGCCGCGCCTGCCCGTCATGTTCCAGCAATTCCAGCGTCAGGCCGCCGGTCACGGGCACCGCCTCCGCCAGTTTCACCCGCACCCGGTCGCCGACGCCGATGGTCATGCCGGTATCCGAGCCCATCAGGGTCTGCGCCTCGGCGTCGAAGTGGAAATACTCGTGGCCCAGCGCGCGGATCGGCAGCAATCCGTCCGCCCCCGTTTCGTCCAGCTTCACGAAGGCGCCGAAGCGCGCGACGCCCGAGATGCGCCCGCCGAATTCGGCCCCGACCCGGTCCGACAGGAAGGCCGCAAGGTAGCGGTCCGAGGTGTCGCGTTCGGCCACCATCGACCGCCGCTCGGTATCGGAGATCAGCTTCGCCGTTTCCTCCAGCCGCTCGATCTCGTCCGGCGCCAGCCCGTCGTTTCCCCAGCCATGGGCCGAGATCAGGGCGCGGTGCACGATCAGGTCGGAATAGCGCCGGATCGGCGAGGTGAAATGGGCGTAGGATTTCAGCGCCAGCCCGAAATGGCCGAAATTCTGCGGGTTGTAATAGGCCTGCTGCATGGAGCGCAGGGTGGAGATGTTGATCAGTTCCTCCAGCGCGCCGCCCGCCGCACTCGCCAGCAGCGCGTTGAGGTGGCGGGTCTGCAGAACCTGCCCCTTGGCGAGCACCAGCCCCGATGCCGCCGCCGTCTCCCGCAGGGCGTCGAGCTTTTCGGGCGAGGGTTCCTCGTGCACCCGGAACAGCAGCGGGGTGCGCTTGGCCACCAGCGTCTCGGCGGCGCAAACATTGGCGAGGACCATGAATTCCTCGATCAGCTTGTGGGCATCGAGGCGGTCCTTGAAGGCGACGGCGGTGACGCGGCCGTCGTCGTCCAGTTCGATCCGCCGTTCGGGCAGGTCGAGGTCCAGCGGCTGCCGCTTGTCGCGCGCCGTCTTCAGGGCGTCGTAGGCGGCGTAGAGCGGTGCGATGACCGGTCCGAGCAGCGGCGCGGTCCTGGCGTTGGGCTCCCCGTCCTGCGCGCCCTGCACCTCCTCGTAGGCGAGCGAGGCGGCGGAGCGCATCAGGCCGCGATGGAAGCTGTGGGCGATCTTGTGGCCTTCGGCGTCGATCACCATGCGCACGGCGATCACCGGGCGCGGCACCCCTTCATGGAGCGAGCAGAGGTCGCCGGAGAGGCGATCGGGCAGCATCGGCACGACACGGTCGGGGAAATAGGTGGAGTTGCCGCGCTTGCGCGCCTCGCGGTCCAGCGCCGATCCCGGACGGACGTAATGGGCGACATCGGCGATGGCGACCCAGATGACATGGCCACCCGTGTTCTGCGGATCCGTGTCGGCATGGGCGTAACAGGCATCGTCGTGGTCGCGGGCATCGGAAGGATCGATGGTGACCAGCGGCAGCGCGCGGAAATCCTCGCGCCCCTTGAGGCCGGCGGGCCTGGCGGCGTCGGCCTCGGCGATGACGCGGTCGGGGAAGCTGTCGGGGATGCCGTGTTCGGCGATCGCGATCAGCGAAACGGCCCGCGCGCCGCCCGGATCGCCCAGGCGGGTGACGATGCGCGCGCGGGGCAGGCCCATGCGCGCCTTGGGACCGGCCAGTTCGCCCTCCACCAACTCGCCATCCTTCGCGCCGTGGGTGTCGCCGGGACGCACCGTCCATTCCTTGTCGGAGCCCTTGGAGATCGGAGTGATCCGCCCGCCTTCGGCCCCCTTGCGGAAGATGCCGAGGATCTTGCGCGGATTGGTTCCGATCTTGCGGATCAGCCGGGCGGTATAGTGGTGATCCTCGCCCTCCACCTCGATCAGCTTGGCGAGGATGCGGTCGCCTTCGCCCACGGCCGGATCGGCGGTGCGGGCCGCGAAGAGCACGCGCGGCTCTGCCCCGTCGCCGTGCCATTCCAGCGGTTTCGCGAAGAGATCGCCGTTGTCGTCGGGGGCCAGCACCTTGAGGATCGTGACCGGTGGCAGCTTTTCGGGGTCGCGATAGGCGCGCTTGGATTTCTCCAGATGCCCCTCGGATTCCAGTTCCCGCAACAGGCGCTTGAGGTCGATCCGCTCCGCGCCCTTGATGCCGAAGGCCTTGGCAATGTCGCGCTTGGACCGGGCGCCGGGATTGCTGGCGATCCATTTGAGGAGGGCGGGCTTGGTAGGCAGGGTGCTCATGGATGGTGAGGTAGCACGGAGGTGGGGGGGCGTCATGGGGGAAATCGCGCAGGCCCGGCGATGGGGGAGAGTGCGGAATTGAGTTTTTCTGCCAAGATGAAGGGGCAAGGCCGGGATGCCGCCATGGCCCGGTTGCGGGCTGCCTGTGACAGAGGCCGGTCGGCAGAGCTCCGGCGGGGGGCGGGTCTAGCTGGCGAAATAGTCGCCGAGCACGCGGGTATAGATGCGCTTGAGGTCGTGGATATCGCTGACCCGGACGCGTTCATCGACCTCGTGCATGCGGTGCCCGACCAGCCCGAATTCGACTACGGGGCAGTGATCTTTCACGAAGCGCGCATCGGACGTGCCGCCGGTGGTGGAGAGTTTCGGCTGGCGGCCGGTTTCGGCTTCGACGGCCTTTGCCACGAGGGTGGAGAGTTCGCCGGGGGGCGTCAGGAACGCCTCGCCGCTGATGCGGGTGCGCATCTCGATCCTGGTGCCGGTTTCTGCGGCCACGCGGTCGGCCTCGGCGCGGAGCCACAGGGCCAGACTGTCGCCGGAATGCAGATCGTTGAAGCGCAGGTTGACGGTCATCTTCGTGCGCGCCGGAATGACATTGCTGGCCGCATTGACGGTGTCGATGGTGGTGATGGAGCAGGTCGAAGCGTCGAAATGATCGGTGCCGTCGTCGAGGACATGGGTGGACAGGCGATGGCCCAGCAGCGCCACGGCGGGCATCGGGTTGAGCGTCTTGTGCAGGTAGGCGGAATGGCCCTGCTTGCCGATGACCTCGAACCAGGCAGTCATGGCACCGCGACGGCCGATCTTCATCATGTCGCCCATCTGTTCGGAGCAGGTCGGTTCCCCCACGATACAGACATCCATCCGCTCGCCCGTCTTCGCCATCCAGTCCAGCAGCGCGGGGGTGCCGTCCACGCTTTCGCCTTCCTCGTCGCCGGTGATGGCCAGGATCACGGCGCCGTCGGGCGGCGTGTCGCGGACGAAATCCAAGGCGGCCGCCGCGAAGGCCGCGACGCCCGATTTCATGTCGGTCGCGCCCCGGCCATACATCCACTCGCCGTCCACAACGGCACCGAAGGGTGGAAAGGCCCACGCGGCCTCGTCGCCCACGGGCACCACGTCGGTATGGCCGTTGAACCCGAAGGCGCGCCCGTTGCCGCGCGTGCCCCAGCGCGCATAGAGGTTGGCGATGCCGCCGCGATCCACGCGCGTGCAGGTGAATCCGCCCTCGGTCAGCACACGTTCCAGCAGCACCAGTGCCCCCCCGTCCAGCGGCGTGACGGAGTTGCAGCGGATCAGATCGGCGGTGAGGGCAGCAGGATCGATCGGAGTGGGGGACATGGCGGACCTTGCACAAGATGTTGATATTCTACCCTAGCGGCGTGGCCGAAAGACCACAATGCAGCGCGATGATGTCCCGGGTCTGGCGGAATTCCGCAATAGTTCGAAGGGATTGTGTTAATGATCCGGCAATTACAAAACGCCGAGGCAGGCAGCGGACGCACAAAAACGAGCGCCGCATCGAGTAGAGCAACGTGTTTCCCAGTGCGACCCTGATCGGCTTTCGGGCTGACCGAATGTTCGTGCGCTTAACCGGGTTCGCGCTCCAAGCCGTCGGCCCGATTGGGTGAAGCAGGCATGCCCGTAACGGCAAGTGAACTACCGATCAACGAGAGTGCGACGGCAATCCAGATGGCCGAGACCATCTTTGGCGATGGCGTCACGGTTCTGAGTGCAAGTTACAACGGGTGGAGCCAATCCTCGGGCATCTACACGAACGGGGATTCGGTTTCGGGTGCGCTGACGCCTTCGGACACGGGCGTGATCCTGTCGACCGGTCGGGCCAGCGACATCACGCAAAGCTCGGGCGATCCCAACCGGTCGACCGGGACAAGCACCAACACGTCGGGACAGAACAACAATCCGCTGTTCAATGCGGCGGCGAATACCAACACCTATGACGCCAGCTACCTGACCGTTGATTTCGTGCCGACCACGGACTTCATCACGATGCAGTTCACCTTCGCGTCGGAGGAATACCCGGAATATTCCGGGTCCATCTACAACGACATCTTCGGGGTCTGGGTGAACGGGCAGCTTGTGACCTCGCCGGTGGTGAACGTGACGCAGATCAACTCGGTCAACCAGTCCGCGAATGCGACCTTGTTCAACGACAATACCGCCGACGATTACAACACCGAGATGGACGGGTTCACCGTCACGCTGTCGCTGCTGATGCCGGTCAACAACGGCCAGACCAACACCATCATCATCGGCATCGCAGATGTCGCCGACAGCGCCTACGACTCGGCGGTCCTGATCGCAGCCGACTCGATCCAGGGCGAATTCATCGCGATGGACGATGCGATCACGCATTACGAGGGCTATACATCGGTTCTGGATGTCCTCGCCAACGATCCCACATCGGGCGGGATTTCGTTCATCACCCATATCAACGGCATCGAGGTGATTTTCGGGGACAGCATCACGCTGGCATCCGGCCATGTCATCACGCTGCTGCCATCGGGTGAACTGCAGATCACGCCGCCGACCGACCAGAGCGGGCTGAGCGGGCCCGAGACGATCAACTTCACCTACACCGCCAACGACGGCAACGGCATCACCGACACCGCCTTCGTCACCGTCACGGCGATCCCGTGTTTCGTGCGCGGCACCCTGATCCGCACCGACAAGGGGGAGACCCTGGTCGAGGATCTGCGCACCGGCGACAGGGTCGCGACCCGCGACAACGGCCTTCAGGCGATCCGCTGGATCGGGACACGCAGAGTCGCGGCGGAAGGGCGGTTCGCTCCGGTGCTGATCGAGGCCGGCACCTTCGGGATGCACCGCCGCCTTGTCGTATCGCCCCAGCACCGCGTGCTGCTGTCCCATTGGATGGCCGAACTGATGTTCGGAGAGGACGAGGTGCTGGTCGCCGCCAAGGATCTGGTCAACGGCTGTTCGGTCCGCATGCTGAGCGCTGCGGATTTCGACGGTGGCGAGGTGGAGTATTTCCACCTGCTGTTCGATCGGCACCAGATTATCTGGTCCGAGGGGCTGGAAACGGAAAGCTTCCTGCCGGGTCCGACCGTGATGAACGATCTGGAGGCTGCGGTGCAGGACGAGGTTCTGGCGCTGTTCCCCGAAATCGACCGCGCCACGAAAACCGGATACGGACCAGCCGCGCGCCTGCCCCTGCGGGGCTATGAAGCCCGCGCGATGCTGGGCTGACGGGGCGCGGCGCCGATGTCATGGCAAGCCATATGGGGCGATGGGCGCGAGTTTCGCGCGCCCCCTCGGGCCTGCCACCTGCCGCAGCGCGCATTGACCCTGTGGTTGGAGTTGATCGGCCCGCGCAGGCCGCAGCCGACCCGCCGCCATGGCCATGTCCGCCCTGTGCCGCTGCGCCTGTGGCAAGGGGCGTCCGAGGGCACCGCGGTGACGCTTTACCTGATGCCGAATGCAGCGCTGCGGCTGATCCATGGCGAGATCGACCTGTGTTCCGCCCCGCGAACCCTGCGCGCGGGAGAAACAGTCGGCATCCGCTACATCGCCTGCGCCGCCGGGCGCGAGGATCTGTTCGAAGTGACGAACTACGACCAGGGTCAGGTACAGACCCTGCGCAGCGGCCTTGCCTGCGCCGCGCCGCTTGCCGATGCGCTGCCCCGTGTGCCGGGCTTCCTGTCCGTCGCCCATGTGGCCGCTATCGCGTCGGGCGTGGTGCCGGGAATGGACCTGCCGGGCATCGAGGGTCGCGCGCTGGTCGCCACGCCCGAGGGGCCAAGGCAGGTCGACGCATTGCGGGCGGGCGATGCGGTTCTGGACCATACCGGCCAACCCCAATCGCTGCGCTGGATCGAAGCGCGCCCGCGCCTGTGCCTCGGGCGCACCGCCCCGATCTGCCTGCGCGCGCCCTTTTTCGGGCTGAACCGCGATCTGGTCGTCACGCCGCAGACGCGGTTGCTGCAAAGGGGGCCGATGGTCGATTACCTTTGCGGGACCGAGGCGGTGCTGGCCAATGCTGCCGACCTTGCGACCGGGCGCGCAGTCGTGCGCGACAGGACCCAGCCGATGCGCGTGTTCCATCACATGATGCTGGACGATCCCACCTGCATCATGGTCGAGAACTCGCCCATCGAGACGGCGCATCTGGGCGACGTGATCGCCGCGGGCGGGCGCAACTCGACCAAATGGGCGGCCCCGTTCGCCGGGGATATGGTGCCGTCCCTGCCGCTTCTGGACCGGGCCGCCGCGCGCGCGCTGGTCTCGGCCCATGCACGGGCGGCTTGACGGGTCAGGCGATGGACATCTCAGGCTTGGGGCTGGTCAGGCTTGGGGCTGGTCAGGGGTCGGAGAGGTCCGGGTCATCCTCGAAAAACGGGGTCATCTGCACCACGATCACCGAATTCTCGGACCGCGCCCGCGCCATCAACGCCCGCTCCTCGTCGTTGATCTCGTCCCCGTCGGCCAACCGTTCATCGAGCGTGCCGTAACCGGTGACATCGAGCGGGGCGAGGTCGGCCTGTTTCAAGACGGCCACGGTTTCGCGCACCGCTTCGGCCTCGTCCACGCCACTCGCGAAGCACAACAGGCCTGCTCCGGTGGCCGCTTTGGGCAGACCGTCGCCAGCCTTGCGGCCGACTTGCACCAGAAGGGTATACACTTCGTGGACCGGTTTGGGCTTCTTCGGTTTGGGTTGTTCGGTGCTGTCCATGGCGCCGGATGGACCTGCGGCAGCCCCGCTGTCAAGACCACGCGGTGCCTGCTTCGCGGGGCGGGTCGCGTTCTTCCGTTTTGACGCGAGTTGCTGGGGCCGCCCTTGGTCGCATGTCCCGGTGCGCAAAACCGGTTCCCACTTTTGCGCGACATGCACTGGTGGTTTGGTATCGCATGTCCCGG
>Ga0100391_1006034_pt1 | contig 11064 bp, 10 predicted proteins | sample CryGeymeta201515_FD_81541 | JGI IMG/M metagenome (GOLD analysis project Ga0100391, IMG submission 81541) | Groundwater microbial communities from Crystal Geyser aquifers in Utah, USA - Crystal Geyser metaG 2015-15 | ecosystem: Environmental > Aquatic > Deep subsurface > Groundwater | place: USA...
GGTTTGTGGATTAAGGCGCAGCTCAAAGCCAATTTTTGTTTCATTCCGCCTGAAAGCGCTCCAGCCCGACGATTTTTAAAAGGCTCAATTTGAACATAAATATCCTTAATCAACTCATAATTTTCTTCAATGGTTGTTCCAAATATGGTTGCGAAAAAAGTTAAATTCTCTTCTACTGTTAAATCCTGGTACAACGAAAATTTTCCGGGCATATAACCCACATGATTTCTAATTTCTTTAAAATCGTCAACAACATCAAAACCAGCAACGGTTGCTGTGCCTTTATCGGCGAAAAGCAAGGTGGTCAAGATTCTGAAAATGGTCGTTTTCCCGGCGCCATCAGGACCAATCAATCCGAACAATTCCCCTTCTTTTACTTCAAAAGAAACATCATCTACGGCATTCACTGTTTTGAATGATTTGCTGATATTTTTTACGGAAATGCTCATTTTTAGAATTTTATTTTATTTGAAATAGGCTGAATATTCCGACAAATGTTTGGCCAGTTTTTCCAGGCCAGATTTTCTTGTGGCTAAATCTTCAGCCGCCAAATCTTTAAATAACGGTTTCATTGGCAGAAGGTAATTGTGCAGTTGGTCGTGTGATTCACCAGTCATCGTGCATTTGGAGATGATGGTTCCAAATTCGGCTTCCAATGTTGTTTTAAGTTCCCGATAGGCTTCCGTATTTTCTGTATCGGTGAAATTGGTCACTAACTGACTCATATTTTGGATTCCTTCGGTAGTTTCAGCATTCGCCATCCATAAATCCCCGTTATTTAATTGTAAAACCGTTTCACTTTCGTGAGATTCTTCAGCTGTTTGAACAGGTTTGGCGATTTCTTGTTTTTTGTTTTTATCATTGTTGCATGAAACAACCAAAATGCTTGTCATAATGGCTACTGATAAAATGCTTATTTTTTTCATTTTGTTATATTAAAGGGTTGTTTGTTAAATTTTTTAAAGGTTAAAAGATAGATTAAAATCCAAATACTGATTCTAAAACTCATGGCTTTTATGCTTTGCAAAGCCACGGATTCACTAAAAAAGTATAAATAAATGGCGACAAAAGTGTGTGACGCAAGAATAAACACAACAGCATTTTTGACAAGTGATTTGTTTTTCCATATAAAGTATGCCGCCAAAATTGAAATAGCGCCAAATATGACGTTGTAAATGACCAGCCAATTGAGAACTGCATAATCTTTTACGTCAATTCCCAACAGCACTTTTGAGCCGGAAATAACTGATATTCCGCCTATAAGTAAGGCAAGTATTGCGGCTATTTTATACATTTTTTCATACTTGGTTTATTTAGTTTTTGTCCATTTTTCCTGTTTTTTCCCCCATTCCTTTTCCTTGCATTTCTTTCATTTGCACTTGCAACCATACAGGTTCTTCTACGTCATTTTCATAGATATAGGCTGCAATTTTTTCTAAATTTTGTTTAGGCAATGGCAACTTAGGCATCACCTTAAATTTGTTGACGGCCCCTCGCATCAAAGCTTTCTCTTCTACGGGGTTTTGAACCCAGTTTACAATGGCGTTTACAAAATCGGTTTTGGTATTATAAGCGTTTGCATATTGCCTTTTAACTGCTTTAAAAGGTGGCGCAATAAGGTCATCATGCGATGCCGCTTTTGGATTGTGGCACACATAACAATTGGTTTTCATTAGTTCATAACCCTCATTAGCTTGTTGGTTATTTTCAGTTATGATTTGTGTTTTAGTGACCGTGGAATCTGTTTGTTTGGCTTGATTGCAACTTGCGGTAAATACAGCCAATGTGACTGCAAAAATTTTGCTTTTCATTTGTTTATAGGTGTTAATTATTAACTGGTTTTTATCCACATTTCGGCTGGCATGCCTATTTTTAAACTTCCGTCGTTTTTTACGGCCACTTTTACTGCATACACCAAATTGACCCGTTCTTCTTTGGTTTGTATAATTTTAGGGGTAAATTCGGCTTCAGAAGCAATCCAGATGATATTTCCCTTAAATTCTTTCATCATAGCTCCTGCGTCTATTTTGACCGTAACTTCATGTCCGATCTTGATGTTTGAAAGTTGGGTTTCACTTACATAAACACGCAATTCCATGGTGCTTAAATCGGCAATTTTATACAGTGGTTTTCCAAAGGAAGTCAGTTCATTTACTTCTGCATATTTTGATAATACCGTGCCGTTGACCGGATTTATAATGTTACTTTTTTGAAGTAAATCTTCCACTTGTTTTAGTTGTATATCAAGGCTTTCTATTTCGTTTATTACGGGTGAATTCTGGCTTTCGACGCTTTTGATTTGTTTTTGGATTACGTTAATTTCGCCATTGATATCGTCCAATTGTTTTTGGGTTCCTGCATTTTCACGTATTAAATTTTCAATCCTGTTTTTGTTGATGGTCGCGGTTTTTAATTGGGCGTTCAGCACATTAATCTGTGAAAGCACGCTGCCCGATTTTGAATAAACAATGGCTTTGGAAGCCAGCAACTGATCTCTTTTTAGGCTTAGCGGAATGGTGTCAATAAATCCAACAAAAGCGTTTTTTTTTAAAATTTGGCCTTCTTCAACATTGAATTGTAACAATTTTCCGCTATTTTCAGCAGAAACGGTTATTTCTGTAGATTCAAAATTTCCGTATCCGTCGGCTTTTTCGTTGTTTTTACAGGCAACAAGCAGGTTTCCAAATAGGAGCAAACCGATGATTATTTTAGTAAGTTTCATTTGTGTTGATTTAATATTATATATATTTTTCGACTTTAAACTTTTGACTTAAAAACCTTTCGTTGTGTTATAATTTGCTTTTGCAAACTGCAATTGAATGCGATGTGTGCTTAAGTTATTTTCGGCCTCAAATAAATTGGTCAATTCCGTAACATAAGCCGAAGACGTGATAACGCCATTTTTTAACTGAGAACGGGAAGTTTCTAAAATTTTCTTTCTCAACGCAATAATTTCTTCATCCGACGCAATAAAAGTCGAGATTTTGTTTATTTCCGATTGCTGTTGCGTTAATTCCATCGCAGTATTCAGCTCAAAAACTTCTTGTTCGCTGTCTATAATTTCTTTGTTTACCTGCAACGATTGACGTTGTTTTTTGGTTGAATTCCAGTCGAACACATTCCAGTTCAGCTTAATTCCAGCGATATAATAGGTTTGAAAAGAGTTGTCCAGCATATTCAAGCCCGGATTTCCGTAGCCGCCTGTGGCAAATCCCGATAATTTTAGTGAATTTTTTTTGGCGATTAATTGTTCAGAAGCATCAATATTTTCTTTTTGAAGTTGAAACAATTCCAATTCAGGTCGTTCAATTTCATGGTTAAGTTTTGTGTTAATTTCAGGATTATCGAATATAATATTTTGGGAAACAGGAATGCCAATCAGCATAGAAAGTGTTGTCATTAAACTGGTTTTATTCAAACCAACTTCCATAAGTTGCTGGTCAATTTTGAGTAATTCAGCTTGCAAAATACTGTCGGAATTGGGTAGCAACACCCCAAATTTGATGCCTGCTTTTACCTCATTAAGCGTGGTTTCCAATTGTTTTTTTTTAGCAAGCAACAATGCACTTTTCTCCTGTAATAACAAGATTGAAAAATAAAATTGATTGACTTGTTCTTTCAGTCGGTATAAATTTACTTCAACCTGTTTTTGTTGTGTTTTTAGGGAAGTTGATTTTTCTGTTAAGGAAGCATTGATGAATCCGCCATCGTATATCAATTGATTTATAGAAACGGTGGCTTTATACTGGTCTTTGTTTGGCGGTTCTACGGTTGTTACGGGAATTGAAAATGGCAAAGACGTTACATCCGATTGATAACTTGCCTGCACCAAAAAGTCCAGTTTTGGCAGTTTCTCTATGTTAATAATCTCTAAATCTATTGTGTTTTGCTTCAATAATAAATCGTTTTGTTTGGCCAACGGATAGTTTTTTTCTGCCAGTGTATAACACTGCTCCAAACTCAGTTTTTCCTGTGAAAAAATGTTTAGTGCGATAAACATTAGCATAATTACACTAATTCTTTTCATTTTTTATAGTTTAATGGCGTTGATAATAAAGTCAGCAACTTCGGTTTTTCTTTTATCTATTAATTTTTTATAGGCTTCATCATCAAAATTCAAAAATCCTTTTAATAATGGTGCGCCAATAAACGGAAAAATATTTAGCGACATAATGTTAATAAATAGTTGTTCGGCTGTTATTGGCCTAATTGCGCCTTCTGCAACTTTTTCATTTACTTGTTGTTTGAATTTAGAAATGTTGGGGAAATTCTTATCGGCTATTAAATTTTTTACAAACTCGGGATTCCGGTTCAATTCCTGAATGATAAAATTTGGGAGGTAAGGATGTTTAATCACAAAGGCTATATAATTACTGCTGAAGTTTTTAATTTTTTCAAAAATGGTGGTGTCAGCATTCATAATTTCATTTAACTGAGGCGCTATCATTGAAAAGGCACTCTTAAAAACGGCTTCAAAAAGCAATTCTTTACTTCGGTAATAATAATGCAACATCGCTTTATTGATGCCGGCTTCATCGGCAATTTCCTGCATTCGTGCAGCCGCCATTCCTTTCTTTTGAAATATTTCTTTTGCCGCATTTAAAATGTTGTTTTCGGGAGTGCTTTGTTTTTCTGATGTCATACGTTAACTATTTAGTTTAACCAAATGGTTGACAAATGTAATATTTTATATTGAATTGACAAAATAAATGCTATTTTTATGAAACTTTAAATGTTAAGTTATTGAATGACTAATAAATAGGTTTTGATGAAAAAGATTTTTTAAAACTTAAAATGTATTAAGTTTGATTTTGGTTTAACAAAATTTATTGCTATAAAATTCATTAAAAATAGCCCATAGAAAAAGGCAAATAAATAATCCTTAGCCAACTTTATGATTTTCATTACAAATATAATTGCAGCAATTTAAGACGCACCGGCGTTTGCTAATTTTGCCATAATGTTATTGAGTTTGTATTTTTTTCCTTTTCCAAACTTACCTTCTATGTGATTTCGTTCGCCTCGGCATTTCTTAATTTTTCCTTTTGATAACGGTTTAAACCTTATTTGGTTTTCTGTCCAATGGCCTGCCTGTGAGCCTTATAGTATTATCTTTTAAAAATTTGCAGTTTTTCCGATTATTATAAATCGCATCCGTTTGAACCAATTATCAAAATCCGTATTTCCTAATCGTTTTCGAATGTGCAAAAAAAGTTTTTGTCAAACACTGGTTTTTAGCTATAATGGTCAAAACCAATAAAAAACTGCCTATTCTGATTTTCTTTGATGGCTTCATTGGAAGTCTCTATCATCTTTTAATTCAATAGGTTTGTTAATCAAAGTGCCAATAACGACGCGGGCAGCAACGCCCTTTGCGCGCTAAAGTTCTCTCAAAAAATTATTGCAAAATTATTTCATTTAAAGATTTTCGCCATTTTTACCCATCTATTATTGGGATTCAATTTGCGTTATTCACAACTTTAATAGTTTTACTTAAGGAGTTTATCTGTTCGCTTTGATTCGGGTCAAATTCTGTTTTGAATTTAAAAATATCTAACTGATTTTTGGGTATCTAATTGAGTATAAGTGTAAATTTTTAGTCAAAAAGATGAGGAATTCTTTGCTTTTATACAAATAAAAAAATCAAATTATTTGATAATTAGTACTTTTATATATTTTCAGGAAGCCCCAATTTTAAAAAAACCTTTGGCTCAAAAATTGATTTTGATCAATGGTTTTTTTAACTGCCTTAAGCTTTATCCGCCAAGTTTATAGCGCTTTAAATGTTTGATTGATACATTTTTTGATAATAATCTTGGTAAGCACCAGAAGTTACATTTTTTAGCCAAACCTTATTTTCTAAATACCAGTCGATGGTTTTAGACAAGCCTTCTTCAAAGTTTACCGAAGGATACCAACCCAATTCTTTATTCAGCTTAGTAGCGTCAATGGCATAACGGCGATCATGGCCAGCGCGGTCTTTAACATAAGTAATGAGTTTTGCCGAAGTTCCTTTTGGTTTTTGCAATTTTTCATCCATCAGCACACATAAAAGTTTGATTAAATCTAAATTTGCCCATTCGTTAAAACCGCCAATATTGTAGGTTTCACCTAGCTTTGCGCGGTGAAAAATGGTGTCGATGGCCCGCGCGTGATCATCCACAAAAAGCCAGTCGCGCGTGTATTGACCATCACCATAAACGGGAAGTGCCTTTCCATTTTGGATGTTATTGATAAAAAGCGGAATCAACTTTTCGGGAAACTGATTAGCGCCGTAATTATTAGAGCAATTGCTAATTATAAAAGGTAAATTATAAGTATTTCCAAACGACCGCACCAAATGATCGGAAGAAGCTTTTGAGGCGGCGTAAGGTGATTGTGGATCATAGGCAGTGGTTTCTTTAAACAAACCGGTTTTGCCTAGAGAGCCATAAACCTCATCCGTTGAAACGTGATAAAACAATTTATCGCCGTAATTGTCATGCCAAATATTTCGAAAAGCATTTAACAAATTGGCGGTTCCCAGCACGTTGGTTTCTATAAATGCATTCGGATTTACAATTGAACGGTCAACGTGACTTTCGGCTGCCAAATGGATCACAGCATCAAATTGGTGGGTTTTAAAAAGTGTATTTATGGTTGAAATTGCTTTAATATCAGCCTTCAAAAATGTGTAGTTGGGGGCATTTTCAACATCTTTGATGTTTTCAAGGTTGCCGGCATAAGTGAGTGCATCTAAATTAAAAATATGATAATTTGGGTACTTGTTTACGAACAAACGTACCACATGCGAGCCAATAAATCCAGCACCTCCGGTAATTAAGATATTTTTTTTCATAAGATTTTGGTTTTTAAATTTTTAAATTATGAATTATTGGCATTCAGCTATTGAACATGATCCTTTAAACATTTAATTTTGACAGTTGTTATTTTGAACTTTGAAGTTTTTTTTGCCATTTCCAAGCCGAAATCAAGGCGTCTTCAAGGCTTTGTGTGGCACTCCAGCCCAAAATAGTATTTGCTTTTGCAGTATCGGCATAAGCGGCAGTAATATCGCCGGCACGTCGTCCCACAATTTTATAATTCAGTTTAAGGTGGTTAACTTTTTCAAAGGTTTTGATGACTTGTAAAACCGAAGTGCCTTTGCCGGTACCCACATTAAAGACTTCAAAGGCATCTATTTGTTTTTTATCTAGTAAACGGGCAACGGCTTTTACGTGTGCATTAGCCAAATCAACTACGTGAATATAATCTCTTACGGCCGTGCCATCAATGGTTGGATAATCGGCTCCAAAAATACTTAATAGGGGGCGGATGCCGGCGGCCGTTTGGGTAACAAAGGGAATTAAATTTTGAGGCACTCCCAAGGGTAATTCACCTATTAAAGCGCTGTGATGCGCGCCAATCGGGTTGAAATAGCGCAAGGCGATGGCTTTTAAAACGCTAGCTTTAGTGGTATCTAGCAAAATTTCCTCACCAATTTGCTTGGTATTACCATAAGGCGATTCGGCAGGTTTTATTGGAGCATCTTCATTTATTGGCAAGGTATCGGCTTGACCGTAAACGGTACACGAAGAGCTAAAAATGATATTTTGACAATCATTTTCTAACATTACTTGGAGCAAGTTTATCAAGCTCGTCAAGTTGTTTTGGTAATATAACAGTGGATTTTCAACACTTTCGTTCACTGCTTTTGAGGCGGCAAAATGTATAACCCCAGCAATTTTATGAGCTTTAAAAACTTGAGAAATACTTCCTTTTTCTTTTAAATCAATTTTATAAAAGATAGGTTTTTTGCCCGAAATGGCGGTAATGCCATCTAAAACAGACAGGCGTGTATTTGATAAATTATCGATAATTATCACTTCAAAACCCTGTTCTTGAAGGGCTACCGTGGTATGAGCACCAATAAATCCCAAGCCGCCTGTAACTAATATAGTATGCATTAAATTTTAGTTTTTAGATATAAATTCTATCACTTTAGAGGTGATAAAAGTTAATTGCGCATTGTCGAGTTCGGTATGCATAGGCAATGATAAGACTTCTTGTACCAATTGATTGGTAATCTTAAAATCGGCTTCATTATAACGCTTATCGGCGTAAGCTTTTTGCAGATGCAAAGGAACGGGATAGTAAATAGCGCAAGGAATTCCGGCATCTAGCAAGAATTGGTGCAAAGCATTTCGGTCAACATCTTTAACTCTTATGGTATATTGGTGAAAAACATGGCAATTACAAGTATCGCAAATGGAATTACAGGTTTTTAGGGTACTTGGCGTTATAATATTTTTTTGATTTTTAAAGGCTTCATTATAAAATCGGGCGGCTACTCTGCGCGCATTGCAGTAATTGTTTAAATGGGGTAATTTAACATTTAAAATAGCTGCTTGAATGCTGTCTAAACGCGAATTTACACCAACAACATCGTGATAATAGCGCGTGTACATTCCGTGATTGACAATGCCTACCAATTTATTGGCAAGGGCATCATCATCAGTAAAAATAGCGCCACCATCGCCATAGCATCCAAGGTTTTTAGAAGGAAAAAATGAGGTTGTGCCAACAATTCCCATTGTACCCGACTTTTTGACTGTGCCATCCGAAAAGGTATAATCAGCGCCAATAGCCTGGGCATTATCTTCAATGACATATAAATTGTGGGCTTTGGCAATTTTTAAAATGGCTTCCATATTGGCACATTGTCCGAATAAATGTACGGGAACAATGGCTTTGGTTTTTGGGGTAATGGCTTTTTTTAAAGCTTCAATATCCATATTAAAAGTATCGGCTTCTACATCAACCAAAACAGGGGTAAGTTTTAAAAGGGCAATTACTTCAACGGTTGCGGCAAAGGTAAAATCGGCTGTAATCACCTCATCGCCTTGTTCAAGACCTAAACCCATCATCGCAATTTGAAGTGCATCGGTTCCGTTGGCGCACGGAATGACGTGTTTAACGCCTAAATAGGTTTCTAAATTGGTTTGAAATTCTTTAACGGCAGGTCCGTTTATATAAGCTGAAGTTTCTAAAACATCAAAGAGGGCTTTATCTATTTCTGGTTTTATTTTTTGGTATTGACTATGCAAGTCAACCATTTGTAATTTTTTCATGAATTGATTTTTAAGATGCGACAAATTTAATAAATATTTGGGTGTAACAGCGTTAAATCCGTATTTTAGCAACCATTTATGAACCTACTTTACAACATTATAGTTTATAGCGTTATTGGCGGTATTCGGTTTGTAGCGCTTTTTAATAAAAAGCTTAGCATTTTTGTTAAAGGAAGGAACGCTATTTTTAGCACCCTTGCGGCAAAATTAGCACCTAAAGATGAAGTAATCTGGTTTCATAGTGCCTCGCTAGGTGAGTTTGAGCAAGGCATTCCCATTATTGAAAAGTTAAAAGCGCACCATCCAAACTATAAAATTTTGGTTACTTTTTTTTCTCCCTCGGGATATGAAGTGCGCAAAAATTATCCCCTTGCCGATTGTGTGAGCTATTTGCCATTTGACACCCCAAAAAATGCTCAAAAATTTATTGCAAGCCTCAATATAAAGCTGGCAATTTTTATAAAATACGAATTTTGGCCTAACTTTTTAAAGGCTTTAAAACAAAACCAAATTCCGACGATATTAGTTTCTGGAATCTTTAGAAACAACCAGTTATTTTTTAAGGCTTATGGTGGCTTTTACCGAAATTCGCTTCAAAGTTTTAATCATTTTTTTGTTCAAAACCAGCTTTCGAAAGATTTGTTAAACAATATCGGAATTACCGCGGTGAGCCTTAGTGGCGATACGCGTTTTGACCGCGTTTTTAGCATTACCAAACAAGCAAAAAAACTCGATTTTATTGCGGCTTTTACAAAAGATAAAATGACCTTAGTGGCCGGAAGTACCTGGCCCGAAGATGAGGAAATTTTAATGAACTATATCAATAATTTTGCATCGGATAAGGAAAAATTCATACTCGCACCACACAACATTAAAGAAGCAGGCATCAAGCAATTGATAAATTCTTGCCAAAAAACCAGTTGCTGTTATTCGGACCCCAAAAAAGATTCGCAAGCGCAGGTGTTAGTGATTGATTCTATTGGCTTGCTCACTTCTGTTTACGGTTATGCCACAATAGCTTATGTGGGTGGTGGCTTTAATAAAAGTGGCATTCACAACATTTTAGAACCCGCGTCTTATGGTTTGCCTATCATTATCGGTCCAAATTATGAAAAGTTTAATGAAGCTAAAGCGCTAATTCAGCTAGGTGCATGCACAACGATAGCCGATAAAAAGGCATTTAACACAGCCTACTTAAACCTGATTGATAACGCCGAAACCATTCCCCGAAAGGGAGCTTTGTCAAAAACCTATATCCTAAAAAATATTGGCGCTACCGATAAAATTTATACTTTTATAAAATCACAATTAAACTTAAAGTGATGAGAGAAAAACTGCACGATTATTACCGCGAAATTTTTGAACCCGAATTGATTGAAGAAATAGTAAAATACGGCACTTATAAGCTGATTAAAAAGGGCGAGATGCTGATAGATATCAACCAAGTAATTACCGATATTCCACTTTTATTGAATGGGGCAATAAAAATTGTGCGCGAAAATGCCCAGGGTGAAGAATTATCGCTCTATTTTTTAGAACGCGGCGACACCTGTGCCATTTCTTTTAACACCTGCCTACGGCGTAAAAAAAGTCTGGTTAGAGGCATTGCTGAAATAGATTCGGAGGTCATTTTTTTACCCATAGGAAAACTTGATGAATGGCTTTCAAAATTCAAAACCTGGCGTGAATTTGTAATTGACAGTTATAACATCAGGCTTAACGAAATGATTGAAGCAATAGATACACTGGCATTTATGAATATGGATGAACGCCTTTATAAGCATCTTACCGATAAGGTTCAAATTATGCGCAACACGTCATTAAATACCACACATCTTGAAATATCTCAGGAATTAAACACCTCACGCGTGGTGGTTTCGAGACTCTTAAAACAACTCGAACACCAAGGGAAAATAAAATTATCGCGCAATCAAATTGAGGTTTTAGATTTTTA
>Ga0100391_1006036_pt1 | contig 11061 bp, 9 predicted proteins | sample CryGeymeta201515_FD_81541 | JGI IMG/M metagenome (GOLD analysis project Ga0100391, IMG submission 81541) | Groundwater microbial communities from Crystal Geyser aquifers in Utah, USA - Crystal Geyser metaG 2015-15 | ecosystem: Environmental > Aquatic > Deep subsurface > Groundwater | place: USA...
CCTGTCGTCTGCCTGAGCGCCATGCCGAACAGCACTTTCATGGTCAGCAGGTCTGGATCGCGTTCGTCGGGAAAACAGTCCCCCGGACTGTTTTCTCATCCCCCTCACCACTGTAGTCGGGCTGGCGGCCGCGTTTACCGGTCGGCGCAGCCTCCCAGATCATGGCGGGATCGAACCAGATCGTCAGCGAGCCGCGGCGCTTGAGCGCTTCATTGTAGGCGGGCCAGTTCCTGGTCTTGTAGGTGGGGCGTGTGGGTTTGCTCATGCCGCCCAGCTACCACACTGGATTCACGTGGTGAATCCCTTATGGGATTTGTGCAACAGAGCCCGTCGAAGTGGTTGTGGTCGAAGGAAACTACCTGTTGCTGGAGTCTCAACCCTGGGTGCGGCTCAGGCGGCATTTCGACATCACTGTGCTGGTTGACGTGCCAGAGACAGTTTTGCGCAATCGCCTGATCAAGCGGTGGCAAGGCTTTAGTATCCCGAACGAAACCGTGCTTTCCAAAGTGGACGAGATCGACTTGCCCAATGGCCGACTGATCAGCCGCCACAGCTGTCAGCCAGACTATCGCATCGGCGGGGTTTGAAGAAACTTGGGCCCACGCCACTCCGCAAGGTCATTCCCAGGGAATTTTCATGACCCGGCGCCAAACATGTGCCGCAACCGGAGCCATTCGCCTTTGAAACGCAGCCGGAGCTGTCGCGAACGCTCATTCGGAAAATGTCGATAGCCTGCCCGACAAGTTGCTTCGGTCCTTGCCGATCATAAGAACACTGCTGTCCGGCGCAAAAAGCGCTGACAGCGGCAACATCGCGGCACCGATGGGCGACGCGTCTGGGCCAAACTGGCCTGATACAATGGCAGGCGCCACGATGCCGATTGCGCTCATCTGGTTGAACTGCGCCTGCACCCGCGCGTGAAGCTCGTGGTGGATCGGCCGGGGCAGGATACTGTCCAGCACGATGGCTTCGATATCGATCACGGCGGTGATGGCAATGATTGCCTCGGCCAAGGCGTTGGCGCAATCGTCGATCCATTCGTACAGCGGTGCGCTGGCCCCAAGCGGTAAGGGGTCAAGTTCCCGCACCCGGGTGATCTCGATCCCGAGCGATTTCAGATGGTTGACCAGCACATAGATAGAAGCCCGGTGCAAAAGGCTTTGATAACGGCCCGAATGCGCAGCAACCGAATCCAGTTTTGATGGCGACACGGGCAGGGGGCCAAGTGCGGCACTGTTGCCATGCGGCCCCGTGTTGACCTTGCCGCCCTGAACCAGCCCGCCGCCCACAAAGGTGTCGATGGAAATGTGCATGAAATCACTGAAGCGGCGGCCAGTACCTTGCAGCAATTCCGCAAGAGCGGCAGACGTCGCATCGTTTTCGACAAAGACCGGAGTTTTCTTGTCCAGAGCGAAAAACGTCGTCAGATCAATCGCTTCCCACTGCGCACCCAGATCGGCCGGAAAGTCCAACTCGTCGCTCCACAAACCCAAAAAGTAAGGCGACGCAATGCCAAGGCCGACGATCTTCGCGTCTCCAAGGCTGTCGACGATCCGATTGAAGTTGTCGAGCACGGTATTGCCCGCTTTTCGCACCAGATCAGGGTCAGGGTAACGGTATTCATGTGATTCTCGGGCGCGGATTTCGCCAGCGAAATCGACCAGAACCGCCTCCAAGGCGCGCCGCCCGATCTTGATGCCGACGCTGTACACTCTTTCAGGCGTCAATCGGTAGAGAGTCGAGGGCGAACCGCGCTGGCCGAACCTTTTTCCAACCTGCTTTACGAATCCTGATGCTTCCAGCCCATCGACGATCACAGCCACGGCGGCAGGTGTCAAATGAGCGGCGCGGGCAAGGTCGGACTTTGAGGCCTCCTTCATACGGCGCAATGCATCAAGGACAAAGCGCTCATTGTAGCGACGAAGCGTGCTGGAGTTGCTACCTTTTCCCAACAAAATCAGCGTCTCCTCTTCCCCAGGCCGCATTTTCTTCCCCAGGCCGCATTTTTTCCGCCCGGTCGAATCCGTGCGCTGCCCAGTGAACACTTGTCCCCTGCGTTGCCGACACTGCCTGTCCGACGTGGGGAAGTCAATTTAACTCTTGCAACATAGATTTCTTTCTTATAGCAGATTGAAAAAAGAAATACCTCTGGGAGGAGTGATCTTGAAAATGGATGTGGGCGCAACGCCGACTGAAATCGTAGCAACGGACGGCAATGCGCCGATCGCTCTGGTGGATGTTACCAAGGTTTTCGGCGGCACCGTCGCGCTGCGGGACGCCTCTTTCCAGCTGCGGCGCGGTGAGGTCCTTGCGCTGTTAGGCGAAAACGGCGCGGGCAAAAGCACCTGTGTCAAATTGCTGGCGGGAGTGCATGCCCCGACCGAAGGCGGCGTGCTGATCGACGGCAAGCCCGTTATCTTCCGCTCGCCGGATGACGCGCAGGCTGCCGGTGTTGCGGTCATGCACCAGCACCCGGGCCTGTTCCCCGATCTGTCAGTGGCCGAGAATATCTACATCGGTCACATGCCGCGCGACCGCTTTGGCGGCATCGACAATGCCGCGATGATTGCAGGTGCGCGCCGCGTGCTGGAAACCGTCGGCCTTGATGTGCGTGCCGATGTGCCGCTGGGACGCTTGCGAATTTCTGAACAGCAGTTGGTGGAGATTGCCCGCGCTTTGTCGCTGGATGCCCGCGTTCTGATCATGGATGAGCCGACCGCTGCCCTGTCGCAGCGCGAGGTGGAGCGTCTGTTTACGGTGGTGAACGATCTGCGCACGCATGGCGTGGCGATGATGTTCGTCGGCCACCGGATGGATGAAATATTCCGAATCGCTGACCGGATCGCGGTTCTGCGCGATGGTCGTTTGATCGGCGTGCATCCCAAAGCCGAACTGGGCCGGGCTGCGGCAATCTCGATGATGGTCGGCCGTGAGGTGACAGACCTTTACCCCGAACGCCCCCACACCCCCGGCAAGATGATGCTGGAAACCCGCGGGTTGTCGCGCAACGGCGCTTTTGCCGGGATCGACCTGCAATTGCACGCCGGTGAGGTAGTCGGCATTGGCGGTTTGGTCGGGTCTGGTCGTACAGAAATTGCGCGGGTGCTGTTCGGCATCGATCAGCCGAATGCGGGCGAAATTCTGATTGATGGCAGGGTCATGCGCATTGGTTCCGCCAAGGCGGCGATGGACGCGGGCATTGCCTATGTGTCGGAAGACCGCATGGGCCAAAGCCTTGTGATGGATTTCTTGATCCTCGACAACGCCGTGCTGCCCAGCCTTGATGAAGCGGCGAAGGGAGGGATTTACAAGACCGACCGCGCCATCGGGCTGGTCTCGGGCTGGCTTGACCGGATGAAGCTGCGCTTTGCGGGGTATGAACAGCCGGTCAACCAGTTGTCAGGCGGCAATCAGCAAAAGGTCGTGCTGGCGAAATGGCTGCGGTCAAATCCCCGCATTCTTATTCTGGATGAGCCGACCCAAGGCATCGACGTTGGCACCAAGGCCGAAGTCCATGCGATGATTGCCGATTTGGCGAGCGAGGGCATGGCAATCTTGCTGATTTCGTCGGAAATGCCGGAACTGATCGGAAACTGCGACCGGATTATTGTGCTGCGCGAAGGGCGCAAAACTGCCGAATTTGCGCGCGGCGAAGCCACACAGGAAAAAGTGCTGGAGGCCGCAACCAAAAGCGGCGCGCAGGAAAGCCACGCGGCGGAACTGGCGCGGACGCCGGCCAAAGGCCCGTTCGATTTCCTGAAACGGCGCGAATTTGGCTTGCTGGCGGCGATGCTGGCGGTGGTGATCCCGGTGACCATCATCAACCCCGGCATGGTCAGTGCAGCCAATATCACCGCCGTGTCGATGGACGCGGCATTAGTGAGTGTCGCGGCGCTGGCGCAAATGCTGGTGCTGATCACCCGCAATATTGACCTGTCGGTTGCCGCCGTGATCGGACTATCTGCCTATCTTGCGGCCACCATGGTGCAGGCCTATCCGGAGCTGGACATTGCCATCGGATTGGCGACGGCGTGCAGCGTTGGTCTGGTCGCGGGGCTGATCAACGGCCTGGTGGTGACCAAGGGCAAGATCCCGGCCATCGTTGTGACCCTTGCGTCGATGTCGATCTTTCGCGGCTTCAATTCACTTTGGGCGGCGGGAAATCAGATCAGCGCCGATGAGGTGACGGAACGGTGGCTGGCGATGACCAGCGTGCGCATCGGCGGCATTCCCTTTATCGTGATGATCGCATTGGCCATTCTAGCGGCGGGATATGTGTTTTTGTACCGCACCGCGACGGGGCGCGAATTGTTCGCGGTGGGGTCGAACCCCGATGGCGCGCGGCTGATCGGTATTCCCGCAGACCGGCGGATCGTGGCGGCCTTTGCGATTGCAGGCCTTTTGGGCGGGCTATGCGGCGCGCTTTGGGCTTCGCGCTATGCCACGGTCGATGCCCGTGTGGCGCTGGGGTTTGAACTGACCGTCATCGCCTCGGCTGTCGTCGGCGGCGTCGCAATCCGGGGCGGGGCGGGAACCTTGCTGGGCATCGTGCTGGGCGCGCTGACCCTTCTGGTCATCAAGAACGGGCTGACGCTGGTGCGGGTTGATCCGCTGTGGCTGCAAGGCGTTTACGGCCTGGTGATCCTCGTCACCGTCGGGATTGACGCCTTCATCGTGCGCCGGGCGCAAAAAGCGCAGGAAAGGAAGATCGGATGACGTTTCCTCGCAAACTCGATTTTTGGGATATGCTGCTGGCGGGGGCTTGCATTGCGGTGTTCCTTTACGCCGCGATTTTCGTGCCAAACTTCGTTTCGGCATTTAACCTGTCGCAGCTGGCGGCCAGTGCCTCGGAAAAGGCGCTGCTGATCCTGCCGATGGCGTTGTTGATCATCACCCGCGAGATTGACCTGTCGGTCGCCTCGATGCTGGCGCTGACCTCGGTGGTGTTTGGCTTGCTGGTGCAGGCCGGGGTGCCGACGCTAGTGGCGATCCCGCTGACCCTTGTGGCCGGTGGCGTGTTGGGGGCGTTCAACGGCTATCTGGTTGTTGCGTTCGGGCTGCAATCGCTGGTGGTCACGCTGGGCACCATGGCGCTGTATCGGGGAATTGGCTACATCCTGCTCGGCAGCGGGTCAGTGAATATCCTGCCCGAAGCCGTGGTTGATTTCGGCATCCGGAACATCCCCGGCACCCAAATTCCGTGGACCATCGTACCCTTTCTTCTACTTGCGCCGATCTTTGCGGTGATCCTGCAAAAGATGCCCCTCGGCAAACGCATCTATGCCATCGGCGGCAATCCCGAAGTTGCAAAGTATTCAGGCATCAACACAGGGCGCATGATTTACCGGCTGTTCATCGTGTCGGGCGTGGTCGCCGGTATTGCGGGCATCGTCTACACCGCGCGGCTGTCGAATGCGCGGGCCAATAACGCCTTGGGGATGGAACTGGACGTGATCACCATAGTGTTGCTCGGCGGGATTTCGGTCTTCGGCGGCAAAGGCCGGATGACGGGCGTACTTCTGGCGCTGGTGCTGATTGCGACAATCCGCAATGTGCTGGCGCTGAACCAGATCGGCGGCAACGCGCAAGGGATGATCATCGGCCTCTTGCTGATCGGATCACTTCTGGCCGGAAACTATTGGCGCTCTTTCCAAGAGTCGCTGAACAGATCGCGCTCTTTGCGCGGAACGAAAGGGTAAGTTCGGGGCCCTGCCATGACACCCGAATTTCAGTGGAGGAAAACATGAAATCGCTTAAACTTTCTCTTCTTGCATCCGTCGTGATGTTTGCTGCGGCGCCTCTGGCCTTCGCTCAGGAATGTGCAACCGGCCCGGTCACGGTCGGCTTCCTGCCGAAACTTGACACCGACCCCTATTTCCAAGTGGCCAAGCAGGGTGCCGAAGAAGCCGCCGCTGAAATGGGTGGCGCGGTAATCCAAGTGGCGCCGTCAGCGGCCACAGCCGAAGCGCAGATCGAATTCATCAACAGCCTTGTGTCGCAACAGGTTGGCGTGATCGCGATTTCCGCCAATGATTCCAACGCGGTTGCCCCGGCACTGAAGCGCGCGATGGAACAGGGCGTTCGGGTTATCTCTTACGATTCCGACGTGGCTCTTGATGCGCGTTCGGTCTTCGTCAATCAGGTCAAAGGTGACAGCCTTGCCGAGATGATGCTGGAAAGCGCCTTTGATCTGATGGGCGGTGAAGGTGAATTCGCCATCCTGTCCTCGACCCCAACGGCCACCAACCAGAACGCCTGGATCGACTTCATGAAAGCAAAAATGGCTGCCGAGCCAAAATTCGTCAAAATGAAGCTGGTGCAGGTGGCTTACGGCGAGGAAAGCGAGCAGGTTAACCAACAGCAAGCCCTTGCACTGGTTCAAGCGTTCCCCGACCTGAAGGCGATCATTGTTCCGGCTGGCATCGGTCTGCCTGCAGCCGCACGCGCGCTGGAAGAAGCGGGCATGATGGGCAAGGTCAAACTGACCGGGCTGGCCCCGGCCACGTTGATCGCCAAATACATCACCGATGGGTCGGCACAAGATATCTGGTGGAATGTGACCGACCTTGGTTATCTGACCTATCAGACGGCACAGGCACTGGCACAGTGCCAGATCATCGGCAAAGAAGGCGAAAAGTTCACCGCCGGACGCCTCGGCGAATACACCATCGGCAAAGACGGTGAGTTGGTGCTTGGGCCAGCCAAGATCGTAACTCCCGCGAACCTGGCTGAATTCAAATTCTGATACCTGTCTTTCGGGGGGCGGTCCCTATGCCGCCCCCCGGACTTTCCCATAATAAAAGGCTCCGCCCCAATGAAAGTATTGCTTGCCGGAGAGACGTTTCTGGCTACCACAACGGTTGCCGCCGGGCGCGACACGATCACCAACACAGGCTGGTCGAATGGGGCCTTGGCCTTTAATGCGGCCTTGGCTGCCGCTGGAATTGTGGTCACGCAAATCGGTGGGGAATATTGTGGTACGGACTTTCCCTGTACCTTGGCGGAATTGGCCGCCTATGACGCAGTGATCTTGTCTGATGTGGGGGCGCTGACCCTTCTGATCACCCCTGATGCGGGCAGCGGTAAAACCGGCCCCAACCGGTTGGAGCTGTTGAAAGCTTACGTCGCCTCAGGGGGCGGGCTGATGCTGGCGGGCGGCTACATGGGTTTTCAAGGCATGTTCGGCACCGCACGCTTTGCCGATACTGCGGTGGAAGATGTGCTGCCCGTGCGTTGCCTGCCGCACAGTGACGGGCTTGAGGTGCCCGAGGGTTTGGCTGCGACCCTGCTTGAGCCTTCGCACCCGATCCTTGCAGGCATAGCCGAACCGCTGCCGCCGATCCTTGGCTTGAACAAGCTCGACTTCCGGGGCGATGAGACCTCCACCCTGCTGGCCGTTTGTCAATATCGCGGCAAGGACTGGCCGCTGCTGGCCGTGCGCGACTATGGCGCAGGCCGCTGCGTGATCTGGTCAACCGACATTGGCCCGCATTGGCTGTCGCAGGATTTTCTGGGTTGGCAACTCTATGGAAAGCTAATGTCGAATATCGTGAGTTGGATCTGCCACATGGACCGCGCCCGTTGACGCACTGCATCAAGGGGGAAGCCCGATGACAAAAACGGCACTGAATTCACCTAGCCCGTGGTCCGCCAATCTGATGGCGCAGAACCTGATCGAACATCTGTTGAGGCTTAAGGGCCGCCACATTATTGCCATCGCCGGTGCGCCGGGCAGCGGCAAGTCAACGCTGAGTGAGTATCTGGCGATTGCGCTGAACCAGCGCAGCCCCGGTTCCGCCGCGATTGTGCCGATGGACGGCTTTCATTTTGACGACGCCGTGCTGCACGCGCGGGGCATGCATGCGCGCAAAGGCGCACCCTTTACCTTTGACGTCGGCGGCATGGCAGCCCTGTTTCGGCGATTGAAGGAAAATACCGAAGATGAAATTGCGGTGCCGGTGTTTGACCGCAGCTTAGAGATCTCGCGCGCTGGTGGGCGGCTGATTGCAAACACCACGCCGCTGTTGCTGGTCGAAGGTAATTATCTGCTGTTAAATCAGCCACCCTGGACTCTGCTCAGGCCATTCTTTGGCCTGGGCGTTTTCCTCAGCGTCCCGGTCGCCGAACTTGAAAGACGGCTGGTGCAGCGCTGGATCGACCACGGCCTGGACCCTGCCGCAGCGCGCAAACGTGCCAATGACAATGATCTTGAGAATGCCAAACTGATTGCGGGCCATAGCGCGCCCGCCGATTTCACACTCACCGAGTAACCGGAAAAAACGGGAGACCGATATGCTGTCAAAATTAGACCAACTCCGCACCATGACCACCGTGGTTGCCGATACCGGCGATATCGAAGCTGTGCGGCGGCTGCAGCCGGTCGATTGCACCACCAACCCGTCGATCGTGCTGAAAGCGCTGGAATCGCCCGATTTCGCAGAAGCGATGACCGAGGCGGTATCCTGGGGCAGCAAGCAGTCGGGTCACCGCGAGGCGCGGATTGCCGACCGGCTGGCCGTGGCTGTTGGCGCCGCCCTCGCCGGTCTGGTGCCTGGCCGCGTGTCCACCGAGGTGGATGCCGATCTGTCGTTTGACACCACAGCCTCGGTTGCCAGCGCCCATGAAATGATCACGCAATACGCCGAACGTGGCATCGGGCGTGAGCGGATCTTGGTGAAGCTGGCGGCCACTTGGGAAGGTATCCGAGCGGCGGAAGAACTGCAAAAGGCCGGTATCGACTGCAACCTGACGCTGGTGTTCAGCCGCGCGCAGGCCATCGCTTGTGCCGATGCCAAGGTGTTCCTGATCTCGCCCTTTGTCGGGCGGATCACTGACTGGTATGCGAAGTCTTTGAACCGCACCTTCACCCCCGATGAAGACCCCGGGGTGCTGTCGGTGCGCGAGATTTACAACTACTTCAAGGCGCATGGCATCAAGACCGTGGTGATGGGGGCCTCCTTCCGCTCGACCGGTCAGATCGAGGCACTGGCGGGCTGTGACCGCCTGACCATCAGCCCCGCGCTGCTGCAACAGCTTGGCGACAGCGAAGGCACGGTTACGCGGGCGCTGTCACCCGACAGTTTCACCGCCGTCGAAGCGGTAGGCATGGACGAGGGCAGCTTCCGCTGGGCGATCAACGAGGATGCCATGGCCACCGAAATGCTCGCCAGCGGCATCCGCGGTTTTGCCAAGGATCTGGGCAAGCTGCGCGAAATTGTGCGCCAGAAACTGCTGTAACGCCAAGGCTTTCGCCAGCCACCCCATCTGCTCTTAAAGGAGCGGCCCGAATGAGCCCGACCATCACGACCGACCAAACCGCCATCAACACCATCCGGACGCTGGCGATGGACGCCGTGCAGGTGGCGAATTCGGGTCATCCGGGGGCGCCGATGGGGTTGGCCCCAGTGGCCTACACCCTTTGGCAACGGTTCCTGCGCTATGACCCAGCGCAACCGGTCTGGCCGAACCGCGACCGCTTTGTGCTGTCGGTCGGACACGCATCGATGCTGCTGTATTCCCTGCTGCACCTGACCGGCGTCAAGGCGGTCGATGCGGAGGGCGCGGTGCTGGAACAGCCTGCCGTCAGCCTCGACGCCATCAAGAATTTTCGCCAATTGGACAGCGCCTGTCCCGGTCATCCCGAATACCGCTGGACCTCGGGCGTTGAGACGACGACCGGCCCGCTGGGGCAGGGCGTTGCCAACAGCGTCGGCATGGCGATCTCGCAGCGCTGGCTGGCGGCAACCTACAACCGGCCCGGGTTTGAGATGTTTGACTATGATGTCTACGCCATCGCTGGCGACGGCTGCATGATGGAAGGCCTGTCGAGCGAAGCGGCGTCCTTGGCCGGACATCTCAAGCTGTCGAACCTGTGCTGGGTTTATGATGACAACAAGATCACCATCGAAGGATCGACCGATCTGGCGTTCAGCGAAGACGTCTGCGCGCGGTTTCAGGCCTATGGCTGGAACGTGATCAAGGTGGCGGATGCCAATGACCTTGACGCGCTTGACCGCGCGTTCGCTCAGTTCCGCGCAACCACCGACCGCCCGACATTTATCTCGGTGGGCAGCCACATCGGCTATGGCTCGCCGAACAAACAAGACCGCTACTCTGCCCACGGCAGCCCGCTTGGCGAGGAAGAACTGCGCCTGACCAAACGCTTTTACGGCTGGCCCGAAGACGCGCACTTTCTGGTGCCAGATGAGGTCGTCACCCAGTTTCAGGACGGCATCGGCAAACGTGGTAATACGTTGCGAAGAGCGTGGGACGAAAGCTTTGCGGCCTATGCGGCGCAATATCCCGAGCTTGCCGATCAGGTGCAACGCATCGAGGCCCGGCAGTTGCCCGACGATTGGGACAAGGATCTGACGCCCTTTCCCGCCGACGCCAAGGGCATGGCGGGGCGCATTGCCTCGGGCAAGGTGTTGAACACACTTGCAAAGCGGGTGCCGTGGTTGATTGGCGGCTCGGCGGACCTTGCGCCTTCGACCAACACCCGGTTGACCTTCGACGGTGCTGGCGACTTTGATGCAGACAATTACGCCGGTCGCAACTTTCACTTCGGTGTGCGCGAACATGCGATGAGCGCGGTTTTGAACGGCATGTCGCTGTCGAACATCCGCCCCTATGGGTCCGGTTTCCTGATTTTCAGCGACTATGCCCGCCCGTCAATCCGCCTTGGCGCGCTGATGGAAATTCCGACCATCCACGTCTTTACCCATGATTCCATTGGCGTCGGCGAAGATGGCCCGACCCATCAGCCGATCGAGCAGATAGCCTCGCTGCGGGCCATCCCCGGTCTGATCGTGCTGCGTCCCGCCGACGCCAACGAGGTGGTTGAGGCATGGCGTGTCATCATGCAATTGCGCCATCAACCCGTGGCGCTGATCCTGTCGCGGCAAGACCTGCCCACGCTGGACCGCGCCCTTTATGCCCCGGCTGCCGGTGTCGCCAAGGGGGCTTATGTGCTGGCTGATGCCGACAATGGCACGCCCGATGTGCTGCTGATGTCCACCGGCAGCGAGGTTTCGCTTTGCGTCGCCGCCTACGAGCAGCTGA
>Ga0100391_1006047_pt1 | contig 11046 bp, 8 predicted proteins | sample CryGeymeta201515_FD_81541 | JGI IMG/M metagenome (GOLD analysis project Ga0100391, IMG submission 81541) | Groundwater microbial communities from Crystal Geyser aquifers in Utah, USA - Crystal Geyser metaG 2015-15 | ecosystem: Environmental > Aquatic > Deep subsurface > Groundwater | place: USA...
GATCAGCCCAGCGCGGCGAGATGCCCGCCGCCGACATCGCGCAGCGTCACCCGCTCCGGCCCGCCGCCCACGGGGTGGATCGGGCTGGGCATGTCGCCGGTCAGCCGCACCGAGGGCGCGCGGCGGCGCGCGGGGTCGGGGACCGGCGCGGCCTCGATCAGACGGCGGGTATAGGGGTGGCGGGGATCGCCGAACACCTGATCGCGCGTGCCCGTCTCGACGATCTGGCCCAGATACATCACCGCGACCCGGTCTGAGATGTTCTCGACCACCGCCATGTCGTGGCTGATGAACAGCAGCGCGACGCCGAACTCCTGCTGCACCGCGCGTAAAAGGTCGAGCACGCGGGCCTGCACCGACACGTCCAGCGCCGACACCGCCTCGTCGGCGATGATCAGGTCGGGCTGCAGCGCCAGCGCGCGGGCGATGCAGATGCGCTGGCGCTGGCCGCCGGAGAATTCGTGCGGATAGCGCGCGCTCTGGTCGGGCGAGAGGCCGACGCGCGTCAGCAGGTCGTCCACGCGGGCGCGCCGGTCCTGCGGCGCGCCGACATTGTGGATCACCAGCGGCTCCGCGATCAGGTCGCCCGCGGTCATGCGCGGGTCGAGCGCCGCCATCGGGTCCTGAAACACGATCTGCACGCGGCGGCGCAGCGCCTTGCGGCCCGCGCGGTCAAGCCCGGCCAGCGTCTGGCCCGCCACCTCGATGCGTCCCGCGTAAGGGACAAGGCCGACGATGGCGCGGGCGATGGTGGACTTGCCGCAGCCCGATTCGCCCACCAGCGAAAAGGTCTCGCCCCGGCGCACGCCAAGGCTGACGTGTTCGACCGCGTGCACCTGCGCGCGCACCCGCCCCAGCACGCCGCCGCGCAGCGCAAAGCGCACCGAAACATCGGCCAGCCGGGCGACGATCTCGCCGTCGCGCGCCGGGCGCGCCGCGCCCGCGCCGATGCGCGGCACGGCGGCGAGCAGGCGGCGGGTGTAGTCGTGGCGGGGGCGGGCGAAGATGTCGGCGGTCGCCGCCGTCTCCACCGCCCGGCCAGCCTGCATCACGATCACCCGGTCGGCGGTTTCGGCCACCACGCCCATGTCGTGCGTGATCAGGATGATCGCCGCGCCCAGATCGCGTTGCAGGTCGCGCAGCAGGTCGAGCACCTCGCGCTGCACGGTCACGTCGAGCGCGGTGGTCGGCTCGTCGGCGATCAGCACGTCGGGGCGCAGCGCCAGCGCCATGGCGATCATCACCCGCTGGCGCATCCCCCCCGAAAGCTCATGCGGATACTGGCCCATGCGCTGGTCGGGCTGCGACAGGCGCACCGCGCGCAGCGCCTCCAGCGCGCGGGCGCGCGCCTCGGTGCGCGACACCGGATCATGGGCGCGGATCGCCTCCACAAGTTGCGCGCCGATGGTCATCACCGGGTTCAGCGCCGTCATCGGCTCCTGAAAGATCATCGCGATGCGGGCGCCGCGCAGGGCGCGCATCCTTGATTCCGGCAGCGTGACGAGATCGAGGTCGCCCAGCAGGATCGCGCCGCCGGTGATGCGCACCGCAGGCGGCGGCAAAAGGCCCATGATCGCCAGCGACGTGATCGACTTGCCCGACCCGCTCTCGCCCGCGATGGCCAGCGTCTCACCCCGGTTCAGCGTGAACGACAGATCCTGCACCAGCGGAACCAGCCCATCCTCGGTGTTCACCGACACGGTGAGGCCCCGCACGGTCAGCACCGGCGCGGCGTCCGGGGCCTGCGCGGCCCCGGACCGGATCATTGCCGCTGCGCTCACGCGAACACGCAGCGCGGGAAGTAGAAGCTGACCACCCAGTTCGGCTGATCGACGATCTCCGAGATCCGCAGGTCGCCGCAGGTCGAGACCAGCATGTAGGCCTCCACCGCCGCCATGCCGCGCGTGGCGCACAGCAGGTCGATCATCGCCGACACCGCGTCGCGCGCCGCCGTCATCAGGTCGGGGCCGACGCCGGTGGTCGCCTCATAGCCGTCGGCGTCGAGATGCCGTGTGACCGGCCCCGGCGTGGTGAAGCGCGGCGTCTTCAGCCGCGCGTCCTTGACCAGATCCAGCGTCAGCGCCACGTCCATCGGCGACTCGATCGCCGTGCCGCACACCTCGCCGTCGCCCTGCGCCGCGTGGGTGTCGCCCACGCTGAACAGCGCCCCCGCCACCTCGACCGGCAGGTAGAGCGTGGTTCCGGCGCTCAGGTCGCGGATGTCGAGGTTGCCGCCCACCCGCCGGGGCGGCACCACCGAGTGGTGGCCCGGCGCCGCCGGGGCGACGCCGATGGTGCCCGCGAAGGGCTTTAGCGGCACGCGCCCCTCCCTGCCCCACATGGCGGGCGCAAGGGTGGCGGGGTCGTATTTCCAGACATGCAGCGCAGCCTCGGTGAACTGGTCGGCCAGCAGCCCGAAGCCGGGGATGTTGGCGGTCCAGCCAAAGCCCGCGCCGTCGCGCGGCTGGGGGGCGAAGCTGCCGATGGTCACCTTGAGCGCATCGCCCGGCGCGGCGCCCTCGACGTAGATCGGCCCCGACACCGGGTTGATCTTGCCGAAGTCGAGCGCCGCCACATCGGCCACCGTGGACGCCGGGCCAAGCTGGCCCGCCGAAGAATCGTGACATTGAAACAGAATGGTTGATCCCGGCGCCACCCTTTCAGCAGGGACGAACGTATTGTCCCAGCCGAAATGATGCTGCGCGCCGTGGATGGTGTAGTCGCACGCCTTACACATCTTACTTCACATACACATAATCATAGTTGATCGGGATCGACACCGGATCGACATAAAGGGCGTCAGCGCCGCCCATCCGCTCGGATTTCATGGTGTAGCGCTCCTCGTTGAACACCGGCGCCCACGGGGCCTGCTCCATCACGCCGACATAGACCTCCGACCACAGCGCCAGCCGCTCGGCGGCCTTCGCCGGATCGGCCAGGCTGTCGGCCTCGGTCGCCTTGGCGTCGAGGCCCTCGTCGCAGAACTTCGACCAGTTCCAGCCGCCCTCCACGGCGCCCGCGCAGCCCAGGATCGGGCCGTAGAAGTTCGACGGGTCGGGGAAATCGGCGATCCACGCCATGCCGCCCGACCAGATCATCGGCGCGGTTCCGGCGCCGCCCGCCTCGATCACGTTGGCCTGCGCCAGCGAGCGGATGTTGGCCCTGATCCCGACGCCCGCGAGATCCTGCTGGATCGCCTGCGCGATGCGCGGGTTGGGGTCGGTGTTCATCACGTAGAGATCGGTCTCGAACCCGTCGCCCAGGCCCGCCTCGGCCAGCAGCGCCTTCGCCGCCGCCATGTCGAAGGGATAGCCCGCGTAGCCTTCGGTATAGCCCGGCATCGACGGCGGCAGCGGCTGGGTGGCGGGAACGGCGCGGCCGTTGATGATCTGGGTGATGCGCGCCTTGTTGATCGCCATGTTGACGGCCTTGCGCACCCGCACGTCGTCGAACGGCGGGATCGTCACGTTCAGGGTGATGTAGCCGGTGTGCAACTGCCCGCCCTGCACCACGCGCGCCGCCTGCGCCGGGTCGGCCATCACTTCGGTGAACTTGGCGGGCGGAATGCCGTCGCCGGGCACGTCCACCTCGCCCTTCTGCAGCCGCAGCAGCGCGACGATCGGCTCCTGCCCGACCTCGAACACCACGCCGTCGAGATAGGGCAGGCCCTCGCGCCAGTAGGCGGGGTTCTTCTCGAACACCACGCGCTGACCCAGCGTCCACTCCGCCAGCCGGAACGCGCCGGTGCCGACCGGCGCCTTGCCGAAGTCGCCCGCCGCCGCCTCCACCGCCTCGCGCGGCACCACGGAGGCGAAGTTCAGCGCCATGACATGCAGGAAGGTGGCGTCGGGCCGCGACAGCGTGATGCGCACGGTGGCGGGATCGAGCACGGCGACGCCCGAGAGCCCCGTGGCCGCGCCGCTCATCGCCGCGTCGAACCCGTCGATGGAGGCGAAGAAGCCCGCGCCGGGCGATTGCGTCGCCGGGTCGGTGACGCGGTCGAGCGAGTATTTCACGTCCTCCGCCGTCATGGCGCGGCCGTTGTGGAACGTCACGCCGGGGCGCAGATGAAAGGTGAAGGTCATGCCGTCGCCGGAGATCTCATAGCTTTCCGCCAGACCGGGGCGCAGATCGGTTGTGCCGGGGGCGTAGTCCATCAGCCCGTCGAACAGCGACTTGATCATCGACCAGTTCTGCCAGTCATAGCCGATCGCGGGGTCCAGCGTCGCCACGTCGTCCTTGTAGGTGACGGTGATCGTCCCGCCCGGCTTGGCGGCGGGATCGGGGACATAGTCCTGCGCCATCGCGGGCGCCGCCAGCGTCAGCGCCAGCGCAGTGGTTGCGAGCAGTCTTTTCATGTCTCTCTCTCCTGTTGGACGATCAGCGAAGCGTGATCCTGGGGTCGATGAACGGGGCGATCACATCGGCGAGCAGGTTGCCGGCCACGATGGCGCAGGCCGAGACCAGCGTCACGCCCATGATGATGGGGATGTCCACGCGCTGGATCGCCTGCCATGCAAGCTGACCAATGCCCGGCCAGCCGAACACGGATTCCACAACCACGATGCCGCCCATGAATACGCCGATGTCGATGCCGATCATGGCGATCACCGGCAGCGCCGCGTTGGGCAGCGCGTGGCGCAGCACCACGCGCGCGCGGCTCAGGCCCTTGGCGCGCGCGGTGCGGATGAAGTCGGCGCGCAGCACGTCGATCATCGACGAGCGCATCATGCGCGCATACCAGCCCGACCCGAGTATCCCCAGCGTCAGCGCAGGCAGCGCGAGGTGCGCCAGCGTGCCGTAGCCGCCGATCGGAAACCACTCCAGCCGCACCGCGAACACATAAAGCAACAGCAGGCTGACCACGAATTGCGGCGCGGACACGGTGACGAACGACGCCATCATCAGCGCCTGATCCGTGAAGCGCCCGCGCGACAGCGCGGCGATCACGCCCATGCTCAGGCCCAGCGCCAGCTCGCACAGGATGCCCCCCGCCATCAGCATCAGCGACGCGGGCAGGCGCGCGGCGATCAGCGTCGCCACGTCGGTCTTTTGCAGATAGCTGCGGCCCAGATCGCCCTGCGCCAGCCCGGCGAGGTAGCGCCCGTATTGCACGAGGAACGGCTGGTCGAGGCCCAGCTGCTGGCGGATGCTCTCCACGGTCGCGGGTGTGGCCGAGCGTCCTGCGATCTGCCGCACCGGGTCGGCGGGCAGCACATAGAGCAGCACGAAGGTGATGAAGCTGACGCCCAGCAGGATCAGCGCGGCGGCGATCAGACGGCGGAGCAGATAGGCGCCCATCAGCCGCGTCCCCGCTGCGTGGGGTCCAGCTCGTCGCGCAGCGCGTCGCCGACCAGGTTGAAGGCCAGCGCCAGCAGGATGATCGCCGCGCCGGGGATGAACACCAGCCACGGCGCCGCCTGAAAATAGGTCTGGTTCTCGAAGATGATGTTGCCCCAGCTTGGCGTCGGCGGCTGCACGCCGACCCCGAGGAACGACAGCGTCGCCTCGAGCAGCACGGTCGTCGAGATGCCCAGCGTGCCCCACACGATGATCGTCGGCGCCAGATGCGGCAGGATGTGGCGAAACAGGATGCGCCCCTGCGAGGCGCCCAGCGTGCGCTCGGCGGCGATGAAGTCGCGCGTGGCGAGCGAGGCGGTCTCGGCGTTGATCACCCGCGCGGTCTGCGCCCAGTTCACCAGCGCGATCACCATCGCCACGATCCACAGCGAGGGCTGGAAGATCGCCGCCAGACAGATCGCCAGCAGCAGCGCGGGAAACGCCATCATCAGATCGGTGAAGCGCATCAGCGCCGCGCCGATCCAGCCGCGAAAATACCCCGCCGTCACGCCGACCAGCGTGCCGATCGCCAGCGCCAGCCCATTGGCCGCGACGCCGATCACCAGCGATGTGCGCGCGCCGTAGAGGATGCGCGAGAACAGGTCGCGCCCCAGCAGGTCGGTTCCCATCGGAAAGGCGCCGCCCGGCGGCATCGGCGCGCCCTCCATCGTCAGGCCGTCGAAATGCTGCGTATCGGGCGCATAGGGCGCGATCAGCGGCGCGAACGCCGCGCCCGCCGCCACCAGCGCGATCAGCGCCATGCCGAACAGCGCCAGCTTGCGGCGCATCAGCCGCGCCAGCGCCCCGGCGGGGCGGGGCCTGATCGGGGCGGCGAGGGGCGGCGGGGCGAGAGGCGGCCCGGCGAGGGGCGGCATGGTCATCTCAGCGCCCTATCGCGTAGGCCTGCATCAGCCGCGGCGTGGCGGCGGCGCGCAGGGTTCCGTCGGGGTCGCGGCGGGCGGCGGTGAGGCGGCCCACGGTCCACGGCTCGGCCTCCTCGACCAGATGGCCGCGCGCGCGCAAGGCGGCCAGCACGTCCGGCCCGGCGCTGGTCTCGATCATCAGATGGCCGGGCCTGGCCTCGCGCGGGTAGAAGCTGCCCTGGAAATGGCTGGTGTGAAACAGCGGCGCGTCGATCGCCTCCTGAAGGCCTAGCCCGTGGTGGACGTGGCGCAGGAACAGGATCAGCTGCCACTGGTCCTGCTGGTCGCCGCCGGGGCTGCCGAAGGCCAGCGTCGGCCGCCCGTGCAGGCTGGCCAGCGAGGGCGTCAGCGTGGTGCGCGGCCGCCGCCCCGGCGCCAGGCTGGTCGGCAGACCCTCCTCCAGCCAGAACATCTGCGCCCGGCTGTTGAGCGGAAAGCCAAGGCCGGGAATGCAGGGGTTCGATTGCAGCCAGCCGCCCGACGGCGTGCTCGACACCATGTTGCCCCAGCGGTCGATCACGTCGATATGCACGGTGTCGCCGCGCAGGTCGGTCGCCGCCGCGCCGCCGGAGGCGCGCGCGTCGGCGCCGGAGCGGCTGGTGAGATGCGCCATGGTCGGCTCGCCCGCGCTGGCGCCCAGGCCCGCGTCGAAGCGGCGCGCGGCGCGCGCCACATAGGCGTCGGCCTGGCCCTCGAAGCCCGGCAGCCGCCCCGGACGGTGGTCGAGCGAGGCGTCCGGCCCGATCAGCGCGCGGCGCGCGTCGGCGTAGGCGTCCGACAGCAGCGCCGCCATCGGCACGGCGCTGAAGGCGGGGTCGCCGTAGTACGCCTCGCGGTCGGCGGCGGCGAGCTTGAACGCCTCGACCACCACATGCGCGAATTCCGCCCCTTCGGGGTCCATCGCGGCGATGTCGAAGCCTTTCAGCAGCGACAGCGCCTGCAACAGCACCGGCCCCTGCCCCCATGGCCCGGTCTTGTGCACGGTCCAGTCGCCGTAGGCGTAGCTCAGCGGCCGCTCGACGGTGGCGGACCAGCCCGCCATGTCGTCGGCCGTCAGCACGCCGCGGTTGCGCCGGCCCGAGACGTCCATCACCTCGGCGCGCGCCAGATAGGCGCCCACCGCCTCGGCGACGAAGCCCTGCGACCACGCCCGCCGCGCCGCCTCGATCTGCGCCTCGCGCCCCGACGCGGCCTCCGCCTCCGCCACGATGCGGCTGTAGGTCTGCGCCAGCAGCGGGTTGCGAAACAGCGCGTGGGGCGCGGGCGCGGCGCCGCCGGGGGTCCAGACTTCGGCGGAGGTCGGCCATTCGGCGGCGAAGAAATCGCGCAATCCCGCGATGGCGTCGGCGACGCGCGGCAGCATCGGATGGCCCTTGTCGGCGTAGTGGATCGCGGCCTCCAGCGCCTGGCGCACGGTGATGGTGCCATAGTCGCGCAGCATCAGCATCCAGGCGTCGAAGGCGCCGGGGATCACCGTGGCCAGCAGGCCGGAGCCGGGCACCAGCGACAGCCCCTGCGCGCGGTAATGGCCGATGGTCGCGGCGGCGGGGGCGGGCCCCTGGCCGCAGATCACGTCGATGCGGTCGGCCTGCGCCGCATAGACCAGCGCGGGCATGTCGCCCGCCGGGCCGCACAGGTGCGGCTCGACGATCTGCAGCGTGAAGCCCATCGCCACGGCGGCGTCCACGGCGTTGCCGCCGCGCTCCAGCACGCCCATGCCCACGGCGCTGGCGATCCAGTGGGTCGAGGCGGCGACGCCGAAGGTGCCGCGGATCTCGGGCCGGGTGGTGAAGCGCATCGTGGCGTCCTCTCAGGTTTCGCGGGGGTCGAGCGCGTCGCGCAGCCCGTCGCCCAGCAGGTTGAAGCCCAGCACCACCAGAAAGATCGCGAGACCGGGCCACAGCGCCATCCACGGCGCCTGATGCAGAAAGTTCTTGGCGGTGTTCAGCATCGAGCCCCAGCTCGGGCTGGGCGGCTGCTGGCCCAGCCCCAGAAAGCTGAGGCTCGCCTCGGCGATGATCGCGGTGGCGACGGTCAGCGTCGCCTGCACCAGGATCGGCGCAAGGATGTTGGGCGCCACATAGCGCGCGATGATCGCGCCATGGCCAAGGCCGATGGCGCGCGCGCTCTCGAAATAGTCCTCGGTCATCACGCTTTGCGTCTGGGCGCGGGCGATACGGATGAAGAACGGCATCGACGACAGGCCGATGGCGATCATCGCGTTGGTCAGCGACGGCCCCAGAAACGCCGCGAAGGCGATGGCGAGGATCAGGAACGGCACCGCCAGCAGCGCCTCGGTGAAGCGCGAGATCACCGCGTCGGTCCAGCCGCCGCGATAGCCCGCCAGCACCCCCAGCGGCGCCCCCAGCGCCACCGCGATCGCCACCGACGCCACCCCCGCCAGCAGCGACGCCTGCGCGCCCCAGATCATCCGGCTGAGGATGTCGCGGCCCAGTTCGTCCGCCCCGAGCGGATGCGCCGCCGACGGCGCGGCGCGCACCGCGCCCCAGTCGGTGGCGATGGGCGAGGCGATCGGCAGCAGCGGCGCCAGCGCGGCCAGCGCGACGAAGCACAGCACCAGCGCCGCGCCCAGCAGCGCGGCGGGGCGGCGGCGCAGCTTGGCCCAGGCCCGGCTGCGGCGGCGCGGCGCGGCGACCGCTTCGGCGACAGCCGCGCTCATGGCGCGTCCCTCAGGCGCGGGTTCAGCGCGCGCTGCGCCACGTCGGCGGCGAGGTTGAGCAGGATGAACGCGACCGCCGTGCACAGCACGATCCCCTGCACCACGGCGTAGTCGCGGGTGAACACCGCGTCCACCACCAGCTTGCCGAAGCCGGGGATGGTGAAAATCTGCTCGGTCAGCACCGCGCCGCCCAGCAGCTCGCCGAAGATCAGCGCCGAGACGGTGATCACCGGGACCAGCGCGTTGCGCAGCGCGTGCTTGAGGATCACCCGCCGCTCGCTGAGGCCCTTGGCGCGCGCCGTGCGCACATAGTCGGCGCGCAGCACGCCCAGCATCGCGCTGCGGGTATGGCGCATCAGCGTCGCCGCCAGCCCGGTTCCCAGCACGAAGGCGGGCATCAGCATGGTCTGCATCGAGCGCGCGAAGTCCTCCGAGGGCGAGACATAGCCCGAGGCGGGCAGCCAGCCGAGGTTCACCGACACCAGCAGGATCAGCATGATCCCCAGCCAGAAGTTCGGCACCGACAGCCCCGACAGCGCGACCGCATTGGCGAGGTAATCGGCCCAAGTGTTCTGTTTCACCGCCGACAGCACCCCCATCGGCACGCCGATCAGCAGCGCGAAGCCCAGCGCCATCGCCGCCAGTTGCAGCGTCACCGGCGCCTTGGCGGCGATCAGGTCGGCGACCGGCTGGCGCGTGCGCAGCGACACGCCCAGATCGCCCTGCGCCGCGCCGGCGATCCATGTCGCGTATTGCACCGCCACGGGGTCGTTGAGGCGATACTGTTCGCGCAGCGCCTCCAGCACCGCCGGGTCGCGGTCCTCGCCCGCCATCGCCAGCACCGGGTCGCCCGGCAGCAGCTTTTGCAGGCCGAACACCAGCATCGAGATCAGCACCACGGTCGGCGCCGCGATCATCAGGCGGCGGGCGATGAAGGCCAGCATGGGCGCGCTCGCTTGCAAGGGGGGATCGGCGCGGCCCTGCGGCGGGCCGCGCCGTCTTGGGTCATTCGGCCCTGGTCACGCCTTCGAGGCGGATCATGCCGTCGGGATAGGGGACGAAACCCGCCACCTTGCGGTCCATCGCCCAGATCCACGGCTGGTGGTAGAGATAGATGATCGGGTTCTGCACGCTGAGGATCGCGTTGGCGGCGTCGTATTGCGCCTTGCGCGCGGCCGGGTCGGGCATGACGCGCGCCGCGTTCAGCAGCGCGTCCACCGCCGGGTCGCAGAACTTGCTGTCGTTGATGCCGCCCTCGCAGGTGGCGAACTGGTGGATGTTGCCGTCGGGATCGACGCGGCCCGACCAGCCGACCTGGCTCATCTGATAGGCGCCGGCGGACTGGTCGGCGAGCAGGGTGGCGAATTCCTTGGCCTGCAGCGTCACGTCGAAACCCGCCTCCGCCACCATCGCCTGAATCACCTGCATCAGGTTTTGCTGCACCGGGTTGTTGGCGACCTGCACCTCCACCGCCAGCCGGTCGATCCCCGCTTCGGCCAGCAGCGCCTTCGCCGCCGCCACGTCGCGGGCGGGCACCGGGTTGCGCGCGTCGAACCACGGCGAGGACGGCGGGAACGGCTGGACGCCCGGCGTGAACACGCCGTCGAACACCACCTGGTTCAGCGCCGCGCGGTCGATGGCGAGGCTGAACGCCTGCCGCACCCGCGCGTCCCGCCCCACCGGCGTTGCGGCGCGGTCGCCATTGGCGATGTTGACCGTGACGCCCTGATAGCCGAGGCCGTCGATCTTCATCACCGCCAGGTTCGGGTCGGCGGAGGCCTGCGCCACGTCGGTGGCCGCCAGCCGCTCGATCATGTCCAGATCGCCCGAGCGCAGGTTGGCGAGCCGCACCGTGGTGTCGGGGATCGGCAGGTAGGTCACGCGGTCGAGCTTGATCGCGTCGGCGTTCCAGTAATCGGCGAACCGCTCCAGCACGATACGGTCCTGCTGCACGCGCTCGACAAAGCGGAACGGGCCGGAGCATACCGGCGCCAGGCCGAAATCGGCGCCCACGGCGGCGGCGGTCGGCGACACCATCATTCCGGCGCGGTCGGCGAGCTGCGCCATCAGCGTCGCGTCCGGCGCGCTGAGGGTCAGCGCCAC
>Ga0100391_1006055_pt1 | contig 11037 bp, 8 predicted proteins | sample CryGeymeta201515_FD_81541 | JGI IMG/M metagenome (GOLD analysis project Ga0100391, IMG submission 81541) | Groundwater microbial communities from Crystal Geyser aquifers in Utah, USA - Crystal Geyser metaG 2015-15 | ecosystem: Environmental > Aquatic > Deep subsurface > Groundwater | place: USA...
CTTCGATACTTGGCGGCTCTGGCGTAAATATATCAAACTTTTCATTAATTGCTCCTTCATTGATCAATGCCTCATCTAGTTGTTTTTGTCCTTTGACGTTGATATAATTATTTCTCCAATGCGTAAGTTTCAATGAAAATTTGGGATACAACATAGGATATACTCCTGCTATAAGAATAGCACCCACGCCAATTCCAACTTTGGATACATGCATCGTACCAGCCATATTTTCATATCTCACTTCTCTCCATTCATTAGTAATGCCTTCCTGGAGAACATTCAGAATCATTTTTGTGGCCTTGACTTTGTCCGCAGCACCGACCTTGATAGCATCAAACACACCATTGATCTCAAAATAGTTAGCTATCTGTGGGATGGCATCCTTAATAAACTTCTCATTGTTCTTCAAAAATGTTGCCATTTGATTGTCTTTTTTTGGAGCTGTATCCAAATTTAATGATTTGTATAAATTATTATATCTTTCTTCGAGAAATTTTGTTAAATTATCCTTGCTGGAGATATCATTTTTTGTCGCTTTCTTCAATCATTTGGATGTATCATTGTCTATGTCGAATAGCAATGATGTGACATCATTGTATTGTTTATACATCTGTTCAATGGCAGCTTTAGGAGAAATTTTGTAGGCGGCTCCTCATTCCAAGATGGAAATTGTCGGTACAGCTCAGACGAATACTTCTGCTACTCCTCACTCTAAACCAAGATATTGTGCTTTATTTATGTCGCCATCCAAACTACTTGTCACCACACCAGCATAATTAAATTGATGTGCATATTCTCATCACACATTTACTTTTACAATTCATGTACCTATGAGATTGGAAATATTTATATTCCGTGCTCGTAAATCTTTTAGATTTTCTGACGTGCCAGATTGACCAAATTTCAGACCTAATGATGGTGGAAAGCCATCAAAAGTCACACTTGCTAAAACACCCGAAAGTGTCTTGAGGAAACTATTTTCCAGCTCATGCTTTCTTTTTTTGAGATCCCAGGATTTATCGATACCTAGCGATAAAAGTTTCCTTTGGTCGTTAAGCATTGCTCCGATATTTACATTATCAAGCATCGTCATGACGCTTTTCCTCATCTGGAGCATACCTTCCTCATGATATTCAGCAAAAAATCTTTTCCCTGCTTTTTCTTTCCCAATTTTTCAATCTTTCCAATCATCCAAGAGAACATTTGATCTTTCGATAATTGATCGATATCCTTCTTTCTTTTCTGCTCCTTCTCCTACTTCCTGTTCAGCTTCCAGTATTCTTTCTATACTGCTCAATTTATCCACCAGGTTTGGCGCAAATGGGCTGCTTGAACCAGCGATTCTTTCTATTGCCTGCGCAAACAGCGGCTGAAATGAAGGATGCTCTTTACACAGCTCAAGTAATTTGCCTCTGCTACAATCTTCTACTTTCAGTGGTTTTAGTATTTCATCAATTTCTTGATTCTGATTTTTCCAGCGGATAACTTTGAAAATATTGAATATCACAATATTTTCTCCAGAAACGTCTGGCCCATATGCATCAATTATCGCTCTATCATTGTATTGTATCCTCGTATCTAGTACGTTGCTTGCAGTCTGGATTGCATCGTATAGCTGTCAACCAAAAATTGTTCACACATCTCAGAGATTTTCGATATCTTTTCCTGATTTTCTTTCTTTTTTTTCTTTCGCTTTCTGAGTTTTCCATTCTTTTTCTCGAAGTTTTTTTCGATCTTGAGGAAGCTTGGGATGCTCCTTTTTCCATGCTTCTTGATGCTCTTTTTTTCTGCGATATTCATACACGTTGATCGACAATTGACCATCTCCATTGAAGTCGCATAGTGTTTGCAAAATATTATCTTCATTGACATAACCAAGATTGTTTTGGAAATTAATTTTCTGTTTAAATCTTTTTTCATAGCTTGATCCAAATCCTTTTGCTTCATTTGCAAATTTCAATAATCCCGCTTTGAGTGCATCATTCCCATTTGCTTCTTTTATAATTTTTGCAAGTTTATTTCTTTCTCGATCTATTCAACCACCATGTTTATACTCAAATCCTGGATCTTCGTTGGCGAGATCTTTGATGTCTTTTGCAGAAGCAATCTTTTCCCATTTATTATTTTCTTTTGTGCTATGCTGGTCTAGATACAAAATCAGCCCAGCTAAACCATCCTGCGGACTCAGATTGATTTTGAACGTCTTAGAATCTAAATTCCCCAAACCTTCTCCGATGATTGTTTCTATATGCTTTTGCAAACCTCATTTTTTGAAAATATTGATCAAATCTTCATTGTTGTATCAGAGATTGATATCTTTGTACTCAAAGTCAATTTTCCCTGGATCTCCAAGTTCTGTCAACGAAAATTTTTCTGCATCCTTGTCTCGTGTCTCTGCCGTTTTGGTGTAAGAATATTTATCTGCTCGCAAAGGATTTCCGCTAGAGATGTTCTTTTTCAATCCTTCAGCTTCTATACCTAATCTGAGATCATTAAGCTCAAATCTATATTCTGCTATTGTTTTTTCTAATTCTTGATTGCTCAATGTATTTACAAAATCCATGATGTCGTGCATACATTCTTCATTGAAGGCTTTTTCTGCCTCCTCTGGCGAACTGAATCTATTTTCGTTATTGAAAATCCAAGTATCAAATATCTTTTCGGCTGTCCAATCTATTGAAGTAAAGCCACTCTGCAACATAACTAATTTCTCATCTATCTCTTTCTGAATCTGTTCTAGTGTTTTCGCCTTATTCAGGGCATTATAGTCAGCAATAAGCTCTTTTTTTAGCTTATCTAATGCGCCTACGGTATTGTCTATTGTTTTATCAAAAAGATCTTTGGTTTTTGCTTCAAATAATTTCAAATTCTTTGTATCGTCTTTGAGCTGATCGAGCATAGACCTCGTCATCATCTGAAGTCTTGTTTTTTTGTCTTCAGCAATATCTATGACGTTATTCACCCCTTCATACGGATTTGATCTTCTTTCGATGCTGTTTACACTGGCTGTAGTGATTGCCATATTCCTGGTCTAAAGTAAAAAAGAATTTCCATATACTATATAATACCCGGTTTACTATTTTTGTAAACTTTTGAGTGGAAATTGCTCTACTTTGACTACCGTTATTGAGAAAATGTGATATAGATATGGTCTGTAAGGTCGAAGGTCTGTAAGGTCGAAGGTCATAAGTCTTTTACCTGACTTTATGGACTTTATGGACTTTGGACTTTATGGACTTTATTTAAAAGCCGTGATCTGATTTTGAGGTTTTGTGTCCTTGTTCAGAAATAAATCTGCGGTTCATAACCGAATTCTTTGGCGATATTCACCCTATCTTCTTGCCATACATAACTTCGAAGCCCGACTATCCTCCGCAATTCGATTTTTTGAACCTTCTGAAATCTTGCTGTGGAAAGTGTGATGTCTGGAGTATTCGTCGCCTGAATGTTTACGGAGATTTTGCTCATCAAATAGTCTCTGATGAGGAGATTCTGCGCTTTTGTACCTTTGTAAGTCTCTAGATCAATTCCGGCCTGTTCAGCTAAGGCTTTTCTGTCTGTTTTCCGATCCATCCCCCATTCTTTGACGAGGTCGTAAAGTGTTGATGTATTCAATTGTTGGTAGGTTTTCACATTGTCTAAGATAATCGGATTAACTTTTATTGCTTGCCCTGGTTCGCGAATCACGGTGCCTGCGGTTGTGGCTGGAGTGCTGCCTAAATTTTGAATGATAGTAGATGGGGCCTCGGTACTCGGCACTTTGTACTCGGTACTCGTAACTGCCTTCGGCGCACATCTTATGGCATTGAGCATACCGAAGTCGTAATAATAGAGCCTGAGATATTGATTGTCGGATTTTACGTCAAATATCCCTCTATCGTTCCGATACTCTTTTCCGTTTATTCTGATTTCTGGATGATTACATTTTTGTCACAAAGCCACGGTGTATTTTGTGTCGCCTATGTACAAATCTTCCACATATTTGAGATTTTTGTATGATCTTCTCTCAAAAAGCATTTGGAAATATCGAAATTTTTGAGAGGCTGAATTCATTTCGACGTCACCTGATGTCGTTTTCTGATAAATTGTTCAACTTTGCACGTAATAAAGAATATTGCTGTTGGTCTGCAAATCTTGTGGCGTAGCTGTTCATTTCTCGATACAACATTTCATGCCAAACATATCAAAACCATTGCAGCTAGTATTTGCCAACGCAGGTGATATAATACACAAAAATGCCAATCAGAGAATACTATACATCACTTTTAAGTACCTATTCATGCCTTTTTAACTTAAAAAATAAATAAACCATTTACAAAGCTTTTTAATTATTGTTAAATATAATGCAAGACTTTCTGTCCATATCTGTCGCGACAGTGTCTAGTGAAGATTTGGGGTTGAAAATATGATATGAAAATATAGATTGTGAGGCGTGAAATGCCTGGATAGTCCAGTTGGTACCTCGAAGCGTCAGGGCCATGGTAAGGGAGAGATAAGAAATTATAAAACGCCTACGTAGCTTAGCAGGTAAAGCACTCCCATGGTAAGGGAGAGACCGGCGGTTCAAGTCCGCTCGTAGGCTGATTTATTATTTATCATGACATATGGGGTATCTTTATATTCTATTAATGAATAATGATAAATACTATGTATGAAGTAGTAAAAATATAGATAAAAGAATGGAGTTCCACTTGTCTTGATGCACCTATACGACAAAAAATAAAGACCCGAAATTAGTGTTTTCGAAAAAATTTGATACATTGAAAGACGCTCGTTGTCGAGAATTGTTTATAAAAAAGATGAAAAGTAAAAAGGTAATAGAACAAATAATAGCTGGAAATCGAGAATGGAAAAAATAAATTCATTAATAGTTCAGTCGGTACCCCGATCCCGACGTTTCGGGAGGCCATGGTAAGGGTGAGATCACACCGACGCTTCGGGGTTCGTGGCTAATTCAACTAACAACTAATAACTAACAGCGAACAACCAATCAAAAATAACCATGTACTGTTCACTTTTAACTGTTAACTGTTAACTAATTATGGCCTCTAGAACCAATAAACAAGGAATAGCCAAAAAGAAATCCCAACAAGCGAAGCAAGCTGCTAGAACCAAGGGTGCTAAGAGATTCGAATATCCAAAAAGAAAACTGACGCTCGAAGAAGCGAAAGAGCTTGGTGTTGTCGGAAGGAAATCTAATCTGAAGTGACACGACTATAACCGATTCATCAGAGGGAGAAAAATATGCCGGGAGACCAAAATAAGAATCGATCCTGATGGATATAGATATATCAAAACCCCTTCCGGTGGCTCAGAGATGGTACAAGCCCCTGTTTCTGGATGGACAAGAGTAAAATTACAAAAGACGGTGTACAAACGCTAAAATATAGTCCTTAGTCTTTAGACCTTAGTCCTTAGTAGATTATGTGACAACTATTAAAACAGAATGAACAACCTGAGCATAATTGAATCTTCTACATCATCAAAAAGGATTTTTTTTCTATTCCCGTTTCGGTCAAGATCATTTCCTTTTCCCTATTTTTGTTTGTATTGTGACGATGACTCTGAGCAGATACATTTTTTTCTATTTATATAAAAACCATCGTCGACAATGTCTTCCGAGTATCAGTGATTGGAGCTTTGTTGGCGCTAAGTAAGCTCTTTTTCACGCTGCCGATAGGAACCGTAGATGACCATTCGGACATGAAGTCGATTATCGTTCTCAGTAAAGTATTTTATGTGTTCGCCTGATTCTTATATTTTGCCGCATGAATGTTTATGTCTGTTCATCTCTTACTTATCGCCGTGATATTAAACGGTTTCGCGAGCGCTACATTGATGACAACGTATCAGACCTTTGTCCGTGAACATTCAAGAAAAAGCAACAGATCAACAGTTTTCTGACTCTATTTTTCCAGTCTTAACCTAGCGTATCTCATAGGCGCACTCATCAGTGCGGTTCTCATAAAATATATCCATCTCCCTTATGTATATTTGTTCATCGTATTGTTTGCATTGATTTCTCTGCTTACCGACAGGAGATTTCCAAGTCTGAGTAAAAAGAGATTCCATGAATTATTGTGAGAAGAAACATTTTTACATAATTTTTTTCGTGAAGTATTCTCACTGAAACTGATAAAAGATATCTTGATGAGCATGAAATGATATTCGCGTAAGTTGTTCGGTGCGCTCTGGTTTGAATTCCTGTTCAACTTCCTCAATTATGTCTGATTTCTCTTTATTCCTATCGTCGCTATCGCAAATAATCTTACCTTATCTGAAATCGCCATCCTATTTGGCGTGATGAGGCTCCCATATCTGGTAAATTTTTTCACAGGTGAAGTCGCGGATAGATATAACAAAAAAACTCTGCTTCTGATCATCACTATCTTCCTCGCATTCTTGTTCGCACTGCTAGGATTCAATGAAAATTTCGGTGCTATCATGACGATATCATTTGGTATCGCTGTGTGATTAGCGATGATGAGACCTATCATATCTGGCATGATATCTGACTATGTTCATCCGAAGGATGGCTGAACGGTGACGAGCGCATGAGAATTTACTTGAAGGATCGGAGAGATATGTGGAGCGTTGATTTTCGGTATCTTATCAGCAATCGTATGATTGAATTCTTCATTTATGATCATAGGCGCTATTATTTTCGTCATCAGCACCTATCAATTGGGGAGAAAATTTCTTAGAAGATAGAAGTATAGCATTTGCTTGACGATGGACCAAACTAGATCCATCTTTTCTTTCTGAAAATCACGAGTAATGTTACTGCTATAACAAACATCGCTCACACAATGGCTAAGAAAAAATGGCCATCATTTTGTCATGGAAGAATGACATTCATTCCATAAATACCGCTTATCAAGGTCAATACTCCTGTCACTGCTGCAAATATAGTCAGCACGCTAATCATGGAATTGGTCTTGATGGTCATGAGAGAATTGTATGTTTCGGCGAGTGATTCTATATTTTCAAAACTGATAGCTACATTGTTCAAAATCTTATCTAGCTTTGATGATAAATCTTCGAAATACACATCCAAATCTTCTTTATAAAATTTTGGAATAACATTTTGAAGGTCTACGAGAATATCTCTGTGTGGCAGGAAAGTGTGCCTGAGAAAGGCAATATTACGTTTTTTAATCATCAGATTCTCCAAGAGTTTTTTTTCTAATCTTTTGGAACTAAAAAGTTGATCTTCAAAAGACACCACATCTCTGGAGGATTTATTGAGCATCCCAAATACCTTATCATACATGGTATCGATTATTTTATAGAGAACATAATACGTAGATATCTTAAAATCCTCGTCGTCCTCTCTTTCTTTGAGCTCCTGCTGATATTCCTCAATGATTTTTTTGACGTGATTGGTTTCAAATCTGGTCATCGTCACGACTACTTCTTTACCGAGGATAATGCTGAATTCATTGGGTGTATATTTTTTTATGTCAGCATTATATTTGGGAAAATTGAGCACGATAAACATATAGTCCTCATACACATCGATCTTTTCCTGAGTAGACATATCAATCAAATCCTCTTCTATCAATTCATGAAAATCATAGGTTTTGACTAGCTTATTTATCTCTTCTTTGCTTGGCGCAGATAAATGTATCCGCTTGATTTTTCCGAAATTGAGTGTCTTTTCCATGATGAATGGAGAAATGGTAAAATTTATTTTGTCCTCCTTTGTAAAGGAGGGGGACCCGAAGGGTGGAGAATTTTAAATCCCTCTGCCCATGCGGGCTTCTCCCTTTGCAAAGGGAGACAATGTTTTTTCTATTCGTAAAGAATTTCTCGTCCTGAAAGTGGTGCGTCGACCAATACGTAAATTTCTCATGTGTTGCACGTCGCCTTATCTAAAGGCTTTTTTTTACTATCCAGCATGTCGAGAATTTCTAATGTTCACATAGTGTCGGGAGAAAAATATTTGAGTTTCATACCTTTGGTGAGTACTTCTTTGGGCTCTATCTGGAAATATTTTTTTCATTCATTTTCAACGAATTGGTCGGTGAAAACTCCGAAATAATTGCGGTTGAAGAGCGGTCATGCGGAAGTAAGAGTTGTGGAAGTGACTGGCACGTCTTTGTCATCGCGAATGGAATGTAGCGATCTCAAAAAGGGTTGTTCACTGATTGCCACGTCGCTACGCTCCTCGCAATGACGGTTCGCAATTACAACAGACGGATCGCCTTCTCATTCAGGGAATTGTTCTAATTTGTTAAACAAAAATCCATCTCGATAAGTCCTGTGTGGGATGACGTTTACTAAATTTTTAATCTTAGGATCTATTTTTTTTCAATTGAGAATGCAGTCGCGAACGTGCTTGTAGGCCTTTACAATTGCGCCGACGTAAAATTCTGATTTACTTCTTCATTCTATCTTGAGTGCGTCGACATAGGGTAAGATTTCTGCTAATCTGTCGATGGTGCAAAGGTCTTTGGAAGACAAAATATAGCTTCAGTCTGCATCATTTTCGAGCTGAAAAAGCTTTCCGGGCCTGCGTTCTTCTTCGAGTCGGAGTTTGTATTTGAATCTGCAAGCGTGTGAGCACTCACCTTTATTTCCTGGTCTGCCATTCATGTAATCACCGAGCAGACAGCGGCCGGAATATGACATACACATCGCTCCGTGAACGAAAACTTCTAATTCCATACCCGGCACATGCTTTTTGATCTCTTTGATTTCTTCTATCGATAATTCCCTGGCGAGAACTACTCTTCTAATGCCCAAATCGTATCGGAATTGGACGGATTCGTAGTTGAGCGTCGAGGTCTGTGTACTGAGATGCATTGGGATATCCGGCATATATTTTCTAATAATCCTGTAGGTTCCCGGATCGGAAAAAATGATGCCATCAGCGCCGAGTTTTGCTACTTGCTGCACGACAGACTCAAATATCTTGATATCTTGATTTCTAGGAAAAATATTCATGGTCAGGTAGGCTTTGGAGCCTAATACATGAATATCATCAATGCTTTGCTGGAGTTCGTCAAAGGTTTTGATCTTGTTCTGCCTCATCCTGAGCGAAGTGAAAGGTACGCCGAGATAGACAGCTTCCGCTCAATATTTTGCAGCGACGATTGCCTTGTGATGAGAGCCTCCAGGCGCTACTATTTCAGGGATTTTGGTCATAGACATCCAAAAAATGATAAAATTTTTTTGCATAGGAAATAGGTCATGCGCATTGTCATTGCACAATAACGAGACCATTCTACATAGGACCTAATCCTCTAGCATCTCTAATCATATTGATGAGCTTGGTATCTTCGGCTCCCCCGTCTCTGATATATTCTATGTATAATTTACCTGCCTTGTCGGCGTCTCCAAGCCTTACGTACATTTCCATGATTGGCTTTGCGTAACCCATCTTGCTGTCTGGGACTAACTGTACTATCTTCTCGAATAGCGTGAGTGCGCGTTGATATGCACCAGCCTCAGCATATATAGCTGCCAACAAATCCATGATGTATGTAGATTCCGGGAAATATTTGTATGCCGCAATAAGCGTCTTGATTGCTTTATTGTTCTGGCCTAGGAGGCTTAGATTTTCGGCTTTGGCGAGGAACCATTCTAATTCTGTTTTCGTCCGATTACCCATATCTTTTCCTGTCCCCAAGATAAAGCTAGCAATCAATTCATCATATTTCTGCACTTCTGCCTCATATCCTGACCTTTCCTCTGTAGAAAGTTCGACCTTCTGGTCATAATTGCCCATAATGAGCATGGTGTCTCAGACTTTGATGCCACCATCTTTTTGTCGTTGCAATCCACCTAATAATAGGACAAACAGGACGGCGATACCGATGTATACGTACTTATTGAATTTGATAGTAGGAAGATGTTTGGCGATTCGTTTTTTCATGAGTATAAAATTAAAGGTTAAATTGTCATTGTGAATGTACGTATAGACAAATATAGTCAAATTTCAATAGAAATGAAGCTGAATGCTCATGAAGGGTGGGATTGCTTGTCTTTGGCGTTTTGGTGATGATGGGAAGCCGGGTTTGAGATGGGAAATACGTGTATTTGTGAAATTATAACATATTCTTTATCAAAATAACTCACTATGTGAACCGACTCTTACTAAATGCAGAATATTCCTCTTTTTATCTATTTCATAAATTAATAATACGTCAGGAAATACATGACACTCTCTCACTCATGTGAATTCTCCTTTTAATCAATGATCTTTATTTCCTATAGGTAAAGTCTTTCACTCAGCAAGTATATTAATTGTCCTTTCTAAGGCCTGAATAATGACAGGTTTGTTTGTATATACTTTAAGATCAGTCTTAAACTGTGAGCTTACCCACTTCTGATACATTACCATGACTTATTCATCTAAAATATCTTGGAGAGAATCTATTTTCTGTCCATTCTTTCTGATCTCATGCAATGCTGTCTGCATGACTTTCTTTTTCTGTGGCGTAAATCCGTTCTCGTCAAGTCAGACTTCTATCCTCTTTTCACAGACAAATTTTCTCAGTAATAATGTCATTACTGTCGATAGAGATATTCCCATTTGTTGCGCTACTTCTCGTGCTTGTTGCTTAAGCGTACTATCTACCCTTAGGTTGGCAATTACTTTTGTTGAAGACATGATATACAATTAACATATAAATAGAATACAATTGATATACATATCTTTTGTGTAAAATCAAGTCATTTTTGGGACTATATACATTCACTTCCTACAAGTCAAAGAAAAAAGTAGGAAAAATCTCTGGCTCGTAATAAATCCCTCGGTTTACCGAGGGAGGGGATTTATAAAAAAACTCCCCCGTATCCACGAGAGAGTTTTTCGCTTGCCCCGAGACTTCGGGGTTATGTGTTTCCACGAACGTGGAAGGTATTGTTTATTGATTGACTACTTAACTGAAGTGAATGGAAGAGCTCCGATACTATTGTATGAAGCAGCAGCAAATCCACCAAAGTATGCATTAGTCAAAGAGATATTCCAGTCAGCGGAAGTAGCGCCTGGATCAGCCAAAGCTCCTTCAACTACGACAATATATTCAA
>Ga0100391_1006058_pt1 | contig 11027 bp, 8 predicted proteins | sample CryGeymeta201515_FD_81541 | JGI IMG/M metagenome (GOLD analysis project Ga0100391, IMG submission 81541) | Groundwater microbial communities from Crystal Geyser aquifers in Utah, USA - Crystal Geyser metaG 2015-15 | ecosystem: Environmental > Aquatic > Deep subsurface > Groundwater | place: USA...
ATCATGCTCCAGTCCTTGTCCTTGGTATTGCTGTATACGTTGGGGTTGCTGTTGTTGCTGTTGTTGCTAATAAAGCCAACAGAATCGTTTGCTCCTATTTTTTCTTCTTCTTGCAAGAGTCATTCATGCTTGTCATCATCCTCAGTATCATCATCATGCGTAACAACTGCAGCAGCATTGTCAACATTATCTGCTGTTGCTGCGGACAACAACAGCAATGACAGTAATAATAGTAATAATAATAGCAATGACGATGACGTTGCCTTTGCCGCTGCGGCCCTTCAGGTTGCCGATGCTGCTGGAAAGCTGCGAGGTCAGACCATTGTGGTCAAGTACGGTGGTAATGCCATGACGTCGCCAGAATTGAAAACAGGATTCTGTCAGGACGTGGCAGCATTACAAAAGATTGGTGTCCGAGTGGTCGTCGTTCATGGTGGTGGTCCCCAAATCAGCAACATGTTGGAGAAAGTAGGCGTCGAAACGCGTTTTGAAGGAGGATTTCGAGTCAGTTCTACCGAAGTGGTAGAAGTAGCCGAGAGTAAGAAAGTATACTTGAATCTTGAAGAGAGAGAGAGAGAGACCTGTTGTGCTTTTATATTTTTATTTTACATTATATTCACTCACCATTGCAATGACAAAAATACAAAATTCCCATCCAAATGATTAATGCGAAACATTTTCAATTTTTTTTTTTTTAAAACAGTGGTTTTGTGTGGAAGTGTCAACAAGGAAATCAGTTCGGCTATTTGCAGTGCAGGTGGAAGAGCCATTGGCATCAGTGGACGCGATGATTCATTGTTGCAGTGCATCAAACAACACGATGACAAATTCGATTTAGGATTTGTAGGACAAGTACAAAACGTTAACACCAATCTGTTACAGCAATTGTTGGATGCTGGAATATGTCCCGTCGTTTCACCCATTGGGACCGGAATCAACGAGGAAAAGAATATTGCCTACAACGTAAATGCCGATGTAGCAGCGGGACGAATTGCTGGAGAACTAAAGGCGGCCAGAGTTTTGTTTCTGACAGATATTGCCGGTGTGCTGGACAAACAAATGGAACTTTTACCAACTCTCAGTGTAGAGGATATACAAAAACTTATTGACGATGAAACCATTACTGGCGGTATGATTCCAAAGGTACGGTGTAACTAACTGTACTTGTTGTGTGCGAGTGTGTATATGCACATTTTCCCTGTCTGTACACTGTACACTCTCTAATCACTTGCATTTTTTACATTACGTTACTATGATTCTCTCACGTACGACGACGACGACGACATCGACTTGCACCACTACTGTACTGCCAAAATGTTCCTCTTCTTCTTCTACTACTCCATTACCACGTCCATAGGTTTCATATGCCACCAGTGCCGTGCAATTAGGAGTAGGGGGAGCATTCATTACAGATGGAAGAATTCCACATGCACTCATCAAACAAGTTCTCGGTGGTGATCAAATCACGGGAGGAGGGACTTTTGTTACCCTCAATTAAATTTGACTGTTGAGCGATCGAACCAACGAACGAACAAATAAGTGAACCAGCCAGAAGAATATCTGAAACACAAATCTATCGCAAGCAACAATCAGACCCAACATGACCTGGAAATAGTGGTACTCTTTTTTAGCAGTATGACAACAATGATGAAGAACGAAAGGTAGAGAAAGAAAGGATCAATACACTAACAGTAACGCATTTCGTTTGAAACGGAACATTTTTGTCTATAAGTCAAAACAAATAATGCAGAGAAAAACAGTATTTTCTTTTTATCATTTCCTTCCACATCCCAAGTGACACAAATCATTTCGAATGCTGAATTGTGTTACACTTTTTGTACTACAGCTGCTATTCCAAAATTTGCGTTTATATTTACTGCCCAATTATAGATTGAAGGTAGCCAAGATGATCCCCGGATCTTTGTCGCAATGCTGAAAAATAGATTATCAATCCATTGACAAGTACTCTACATTATTCATCATTGATTCTAGTCGTCACCCTTGCGCTGTTGAACATTTGAAGCGTCCCTCGACAATCTTTTTTGACAGTAGTTGTACAACTCGTAGATTTCATTAACCGTCTTGTTATCTTTTTTGTCGCTTTCCTTCTGCTTGTTATCATCATCAACCTTACAATACCCTAATGCTGCTACAAGTGCTACTACCTCCATTGTATGCATGGCATCTTCCCATCGATCTTGTTTTGCAAGAAACAATCCAAAGTTCTTGACAAGTGACTGAACTTCTTGTTCCATATGATTGCATCCAGCCTCTTGGAATAATTTTAGCAATTGATATCCGTGTCGATATGCTTCTTCCGCTTGTTGCTGCAGTCTTTCTTGTTGTTGTTTTCGCTCTTCGTGAATCAACGTTGCTGCTGTCACCACAACATTATCGACACCTCTTCTTTCGGCTACTGCTGCTGTTGTTGCTTCTATTCCTACTACTTCAGCATATCGTGGCAGTGCAATACCTAGATTGTTGTATACTCGTGCATCACAGGGAGTAAATTGTTGTGCCTGGTACAAACAATTCACGGCAGCTTTCAGAAATCGTTGATTGCGGATGAGGGAGTCGGCAGTAACAGTGCTATTTGGAACATCTTGCTCTTGTTGCTGCTGTCGAACGTAAGCAGCATATTCCATGAGTGCGGTCCCAAGATATTGGAAGGCTTCGCCATCATTGGGAACAAATTTCAGTGCCAATCGTTGTTTGCGAATCCGAAACCACAACAATGACTCTAAATTCTTTGACGCTGCTATAGACGTCGTCAGGTTTCTTTTTCGACAACTTGCCGTAATAGACGAAAGAGTCTTCAGACGAGCACTCGCAATTTGGGGTGGCACTTGTAGGAGTTGTACTTTTTGTGTAACTTGGTGTTGTTGCTTTGCTGATACAAAGAAAACCAAGATATCTCGAGTCCCCTTTGTGGTGGCTGCTCCGGCATGCCGTAGGGAAGATGCGTGCAGGATAGCGTGTCCCACATCAATTGGCTTGATGGGTTCCCTGTTCAAAGGGATACGTAGTTGGTCTTCAAAGAATGTTCCTCCTCCTTGGAACTCATGTGGTGAATTGAGCATAATGTTGACGGAAACCAATCCTAAATCTCGATGCAGAGGTTGTCCTGCGCCTATAAGTACACCTGCGTCTGTGTTAGTCGCCACGGTGGTGGCGGCGGTGACACTGTTACTTCTAGTATTGTTTGTGGCGTTGTATCGAATAACCAAGGCATCGTAGATGAAAAGAGCTGTGTTCGACTGTTCCAGGGGGAATACTGTTCGTATCAGCGGATACAATTTTGCCTGGAGTGCTTGATTGATGACTTGCAGGGCTTGTATTCTACGTCCATTGTCACTAGCAGTAGTAGCAGTTGTTGTTCTAGCAAAATCGGAGACGTGACATTCTTGATTGGACGAATATTGATAGGTGAACCTCGAGAGCTGTTGTGAGTGATGTCCAACTTTGGTGCGAGCGTCATCCCAGAGTTCCTGAGCAGCTTGACGAATCAACTGACATTCGTCATAGGTAAAAATGGGACAGATTGAACACGTGGTCCGTACACCGATAGTAGCTGTTGGACTTGCCATCTTCGTAGTAGCAGTTTTATTATTATCATTATTAGTAGTAGTAGTAGCAGTAGCAGTAGTTGTATTGATAGCACAATTAGCAGAAACTGAAGAACAGGGAAACCACTCATATTCGGGTACTTCCTTGTCATGTCGCAAGGGAGAAGAAGTTCTATCTTCCACAACGAGAGGAGATGCTACGAAAAATTCAATAGAATATGCCAGTAGATGGTTTTCAAAGAGTGGATGAAAATGGTGTGAGGAGGAGCTTTGTAACTTGTAACGTTTGCATCTATCACGGCGCAAAAAACTATTCAGCGCGCAAGAAGCAAAATCCCCTACCTACCTTCTGCCGCATGTACGTCTTGAAAATGCAGGTTTTGAATGTGTTCTAATAAAAAACGATCGTTTTCTTCTTGTTCCTGTTCCTGGTGTTGTTCCTGTCGCAACACTTCATCTACCTCCGTCAACACATTACTAGCAGTAGATGCTGCAAAAAAATGACCAACACCATTATTGCTTACATTATCATCATGTTCATTTACTGTTGGTACTGCTGTTTCGTAGATATCACTGTGCCCTGTTCTGGTATTGGCTGCAGTATTAGTAGTAATAGTAGTTTTAGTAGTAGCTGGTAGACAATTTCTTTCGGTAAAATAACTGCGGCGGTGAGAGTGAGAGGAATGGCAAAGAATCGGAGCGAAAAAACTAGACGTAGACATAGCAATTGGCGACTGTGACGTAGCTTTCTTCCATACCACACCATGTTGTTGTTGTTGCTGCTGCTGTTGCTGCTGCTGTTGCTGCTGCTGCTGCTTCCAGAAACAGATTGATTGTCGTGTTGCTGGTGATGCTGCAAAAAGAAAGCCTTCTGCTACTCGTACTACGCGGAAAAAGGATGTTTCTTTTCGAGGAACTAACAAATCATAACAGGCATCAATAATAGTAACAACGACAACAGCAGCAAGTGCGATTGCCAACATCCATCGTCGTCGCTGTTGTCGCAGCCACATCATCACGTCAGGAAGTGTGTGACGAAGATCACAGATTACAGGAAAACGCCAATGATGAGTAAGACAGGAAGACGGAAGACTAACTACGCCGAGGAGTGAACGTTGCTATCCGTGCTCCAAACGTGCAAGAATTTTAAAAATCACTGCTTTACTGTTGTGCCAGTACCAAGTTTGATGAGATTTTTGAATTATTACTATTTGAGGACAACAGGACAACAATAACAAGCAATAAGTAGTAGCTAGTCTACTACACCAGTAATTGATTATTGATTATTGATTATATTATGAAGTACTAGCTACCTAGTCTACTAGCTCAAACTACTACTAGGTCTACTAGTAGTAAAAGCTGACTGGTTGTGTTGTGTACTTTGGACTTTGGACACACACTTCCTCATTCAGGCAAATCACATTCTTAACTCCCCGCAGAGTTATTATTCTAGCTAGCTCGTACAGTACCACTAATAAGAGTAGTAGCACCAGCCAGCCAGCACCACCAGTGCTGGTAGACTACACAAGTACTACTACTACTACTACTAGCCAGACTAGTAGTACTACGTAGGCTACTCTACGAAATATTGCTACGGCCTGGCCCCTACCAGGTACCGGCGACATCAATGAAGTCCGGCTTGTATTGGAGCGAATAGCACGACCCAGAGTCGTTCTGATTCGTGCATTGTCATCGCTGATTCTTGTTCCAAATAGAAAAAAATAGTACAAGTCATCAAGTCGAAGCTAGTAGTAGCTAGCTAGCTAGTAGTAGTACACTGTATTCTGTACCTGGTATTCTGTATTCAGTTTCATCTCCCACCAAACAAAACGCACTCTCTGTCCTTGTCGTGCTGTTGCTGCAAGTCTCTCCTTCCTGAAAAGCTCAAAATCCATCTTTTCCAGCAACAAACAAACAGCTTTTTCTCTGATACCGACACAGCCAAAAGCCAAAGCAACAAAGCAGCATAACTCATGATGACCTGCAAGCTTTCTTTCCTTCTTTCCCTACTAGTTCTTCTTGTTGCGACCTTCGTCCAAGCTGGGCCTTTCGATAAAGTAGGCATGATCTGGTACGTGAGCAAGAGAAAAAATAGTCTTAACCTTTACATACTCGCTACTTACTTTCTCGCTTTCTTGCTCACTTTTTTCTTTTACTCGCTTACTCGCACCTTGTTTGGGCCGCCTATTCCTGGCAGCGAAGGGACGTCCAGCGAAGACGGCAGCATTACCTTTACCCAAGAGAACATTGGTTGCATGGCCGGAGGGGGTTTTAATGCTGGTGGTATGTTCACCGGTACCTACATGTGCCGAGAAGAATCTCATTGGATCTTTTGGAAGCGTAACCGTACGAAATGTGTACCTACTGTCACCAACGCAGTCATTGCGGAACCAGAAGATCGCTGCGGATGTTGTGGAGGCCAGTGTCCAAAGGCTTGTACCTGTGTCTGTGATGCTGAAAAGGGCCACGTTTTGGTACGGCAGCAAACAGGACTATTTGCCGAAAACAACGAGGATATCTGCATCAGTCGAGGCAAGGCATCGCGATACATTGCCGACGAAACTAGACTCATGGAGTGTGTCTCGGACGAAGAATGTCCGGCAATTACGGCAGCACCCACAGCAGCACCAGCTGCTTTCAATTGAGACATTTAATCAGACAACAATGAGTGGGCCCTTCTCGTAGAGTACAACAAGTATCCGGAGCAGTGAGTTTCTATGGGCGAAGCAATACTTCATACTGTAGAATATTCTATAATGTTTTCGTCCCCTACACCCCCGTTATTTCGGCACAAATGCGCATTTTATTACTACTGTCGTGCACACGCTCCTCTAGTAGCAGCTACAGTAGCTAACTACAGTAATCGACTACTCCGTCCAGTACAGTACTCCAGATTTACCCTTCAGTAGCTAGCTACAGCGACTATGCTAGCTCACCACTGGTGGGCTTCATATCCGCCACATGACCACCATTTGGCTGTACCATAATATCATCCTCGTTATCATCATCGTTCAGGACGCGACTGCTGTTGCACGAGGACATGCTTTCCATGCGACTTGCAATAGGGAACGATGACGACGTAATTGTTGGTTCTGGTGGAAATACAAACAGTCCGTCTTCGTCCTGAACGTCTTCAACTTCACCTTCAACTCCGACTTCACGTTTGGATTCTTCTGGTCCATGAAAAGGTGATCCATTCGTCATCATTTCCACAGATATTTCATTTCTCAAATCAAAGAATTCCTGACCATGACGATGCCGGTAACGAAGACGACCACAGACGAATAAAGTAACAACCAATACGATGCTGACAACAACCAATGTAACAACCACCATGGCAATCATACCATTGCTAAGTCCATTGCTTGCCGAAAGTGAAAACTTTGATCCGTAATGAAAGGAGGTCGGAACATAAATAATTTCCTGTGGTTCTCCCGGCAAAAGAATGCTGCAGTGTCTGGTCTGACGACTCATATCGACAATCACTACGGCTGGTTCGGGAATGGTAGACGAACTGGCGTGGTAGATATCGGCACCTCGTTTGGAGGTTCGAAGAGGTTCGTCAAATCCACAGGAGGGATCATTGATTTTGTTGGGTCGCTGCTTAACTGCACCGGCTCCGGGAATTAAATCGGCGTATCGTGTCAAACCCAAGAGGGCATCTTTGACATCGAGACATCGAATACCCGTTGATTGCAAGAGCGGATCCTCGTATTTGTTTGGATAATCTTCGCCCGCACACGATCCACATTTGGGAGTACAGATACAGGTTTGCTCTGGGTTGTCAAAAACATCACCTGCGTCATCGTCACTTTCATAATTCCCACTGGCACAACGATTACAAGCTTGTCCAAAGGGCTGTGCCATGGCTTTGATTTGCGATATATCTTGTCGAGTAGCCGTTAAGAGTGGACCCCTCGCTTCTATTCCATCGGCATTTCGATAAAGACACATACCGTGATCGACGTCGTCTTGTGTTTTCGCTGGACTACAGTTGTTATAGTAATCACATACAACGGCATCTGGTTGATCATCTGGATTTGCATCTTCCAATTGTGGCAGATTTGGATTGATATGATACCGATTGGTTGATTCTGTCAATGCCATGCATGCCACATAATCGTACATCAATGCATTTTCGTAAAATATAGGCGGTGTCGGATGTCCTGGTACTCGAATATTGTAGGGCACTTGACTGGGTTGTCCTTGCTTTTGCGGTGCAAAAAAGTGCATGGTATTAGTTCCCTTGTCGGTGGCCGTAACGTACATTTGATCAGGTGTTTCCCGGAGCGTTCCTCCAACAGTAACATGTTGTTGTATGAATAGAGGTGCTTGTGGTCGACTGACATCAAATTCCAAGATTCCGGCTGCATTAGCATTGGCATTTACATTGGCATTATCAGCCCCATTGGCAGCTACGCATTCGACGTATAAATGTCTATTGATTTTTGAGTAGGCCATGGAAGCAGCACCGGGGCACGTTCCAATGATGGTGTGGTTTGAGAAATCATAGGTGCCCAACCGTTTGTGTTGTTTCATGTGTAGAATAGCCAAGTGCGCTTCTCCCATACTCGTAGCATATCCAACCTGTACGTCCTCACTTTCGCCAATTTCTTCGTTTGTGTCTGTGTCTTCGTCCTCGTTTAACCAAATGAGATGCGAATGATGCGCCACGTTCATCTTAGCTTTGATCGGGTGTCCTGTATGTTCCAACGGATTGCTCAGTTCTGTGTCCAAAGCTATTACGTAGTAGTACCCCTCATCGTCCGAGTGTGCCCAATACTGGTTCTGGTGACGGACAGCAAAGGCATTGCCCAAGGACGTTCCCACTGGAATCCGCTGTATGGCCGGCCGGGTCAAGGGGCGCATGGTGTCCATGACGATGACTTCTCCTGCCTCGCCTGAATTTATGAGTACGTACGCTTTTGCTGTTTTCTGGATGTAGTTGTTGTTGCTGCTGTTGCTGCTGTTCTTCTTCTTTGGCAATTCCATGTAAGCACCCTTCCTCCACTGTAAAGGCAAAGTTTGTCCCAGAACATCCTTGTCAAAGCTATGATCGATGCGGCACGTGACAGGATCTACAATGCTGACTCCTCTGCTTGTGAAGACCCAAAATACACCACCCTGCACGCGCTGGTACACTTCATCTCCCACCAACGATGCTTGGATGAAGACGAAAGATGACGAGTACGGCAATAAAAGTACAACTAGCACCTTTACCATTGGTATCAGCAAAAGACGTGATTCCAAAAAAAAATTTGGCGAGGACATGGCTAGTAGTTAGTGAAAATGTCCTATTTTAAAGTAAGGCATGTATAATTTGATCGATCTACTCAACGTGCATAATTATTATTATTATTATCATTATCATTATTGTTATTATTTTTATAATAATTTTATAAGATGGCGAGCATTGAAGGTAGAAAAAGTCAAGCACTCCGAGTAGTAGTCTACTAGTAGCTAGTACTCTAGTAGTCTCTCTCTAGTAGTACTCTCTAGCTAGTAGCCTAGTAGGAGTAAACTACTACTACTAGTACTAAGTAAGTAGTACGGTAGAGGTCTAGCTAGGTCTCTACTACTAGTAGCTACTCTACTGTAGTAGTGGGAGAGTCATGAAACTTGATTCAGCTATGATGACGTCAGTTCCGTTTTTGATGAATCGTTACACGGTTTTACCATTGATTGGTACCTACTACTAGCTAGTAGTCTACTCATCCATTATTTCTCTGTCGAAAATTTTTATTTTTAACCAACAATAGTGTGAATAGTGCCAGTAGACTAGGGTCTAGTCAATTCCAGCGTTGCGAGTGCGCCTTTTCTTCGTGCGTTCTGTGAGCAGTTGTATCAAGAAAGTCCGAAAAGACGCTTCGGATGAGAGTACTTATTGTTCTAGAAAGAAGTTCACCCCAACGACCTTTGTCTCTCGTGATTCGTGATAGCAAAGAGAAAAGTCGGTTCGGAACCTGTACCTGGTACTTGGCGGGGTCCAGTTTCACTTCTGTGGCTGCTACAGCTGCTGTGAAAACCATGGCGTTCGACGACTTGATAGAGGAGTGTCCTCGAATAGCGATGAGAGGAAATGGGGACCTGCAGAAATTCTTGGCATACAATGCTCAGGCTTGTACAGCGGTGGAATTCCAGAGGAGTAGCATTGACATTGGCACCGTCTGTTTCTTTGCTGTTCGGGGCGCTCGGCATATTTGAATGGAAGTGCTCTCGCAGGAAATATGAAGGTGTCGCAGCTCGTCGGTCAAGTTAATATGAACGCAGGCAAAACGAGAATCGTGCGACATGTGCGGAATGCTCTGGAAGAGTTGTGATCCATTCATTCTTTTCGGTCATTTATTTCACTATCAGGAAAAACTGGTGCTGCTACCAAATGCAACGAGTCTGGAGTATTTTCCAAAATGACTACTAATATCAGCCTAAGATCTGGCTTACAGTTACATGATCCTGTCTAAAAAGTATCATTATCCACGCGAACCAACGCAATCAATCGATCTCGCAATCCCAGACAAGGGAAACTATCAAGATTGAAGGATTGAAGACCTTGCGTTATTGCTGCAGACAATTGATTGTCGAGATTTTCTACAGAAGACAATTTCATACCATTGCAACTCGTCGTTGTTAGCACACCGCAAGCCAAACGACACGAGTCGACACTCGATGCTGGACAGGTATGGGGTCGCTCGGGACAGATACCGGAAATGCTTAATTGTTGTTGGAGATTTCTATTCCGCCGTTGTCCAAATCCTTCCATGTTGACGATTTCCTTGGAAAGATCAAATTCGAGGGACGTGAATACAGCTGTTCCGTCCCAGTTCGCCACGATAGGCTGAAAAGCTACTTTCAATGACTTTTGGATATGCTCCAAGAGTAAAGCGTCATCATCAGCATCACAAGTAATGACAAATTGATCCGGAAAAGCAATTCTCAAGTCTACCGTAACAGAGTGTTCCTTTTTCTCGCATCCTTCAGCAGCTGATGTGCCTATGCGCTCATCGAAAGCTACCTCTTCGTCAGCATCAATAGGAATGGGACTTGGTGCGTCACTTGGTACTGCAGATACTGAGGGCAGTATTGAAGGAGCATGACTTGGCCTTAATGATCCACTTGGGGCTGAAGAAGTTGTTTGTACAAGAATGCTTGGACTAGAGCTTGTGCTAGGAGCAGTGCTTGTGCTAGGAGCAGTGCTTGTGCTAGGACTCAGTGATGGTGTCTTTGATTCACTTGGAGCTGAAGAGATGGTAGGGCCAGCAATATCACTTGGAGCACTTGATTGACTTGGCTGGCTTGAACTAGAAGGCTGCATGGAAGGTGCACTGGAAGTACTTGGAGCTGCAGAGGCAGTTGGTTGGCCTAGTTGACTTGGAACAGCTGAGGTAGTGGGGGCAACAACATTGCTGGGAGCACTTGATGTACTTGGAGCTGAAGAGGCAGTAGGTGCAGCAACTCCACTTG
>Ga0100391_1006059_pt1 | contig 11026 bp, 14 predicted proteins | sample CryGeymeta201515_FD_81541 | JGI IMG/M metagenome (GOLD analysis project Ga0100391, IMG submission 81541) | Groundwater microbial communities from Crystal Geyser aquifers in Utah, USA - Crystal Geyser metaG 2015-15 | ecosystem: Environmental > Aquatic > Deep subsurface > Groundwater | place: USA...
CTTCCATGATTTACCCTCTCCATAAAAGCATGAGGGTGACAGAGGTGGGATGCGGTTTGTAGGTGGGACGGTTGGACGCTTACGGTTCACCATCACGCAAACCTTCTCCTCTGCTCGATGAACTCAAAATTTTTGCCATAACTTATAGTGGATCCCGGTTTTAAGACAGTAGTTTAAGCTGTGCGCTGTCATAGGGGGCGAGAAGAGATGAGCGAAGCGAAGAAGAGGAAGTTCCACACACCCGAGTTCAAGGCTAAGGTAGGCCTTGAGGCATTACGAGGGGCGAAGACGATCAACGAAGTTGGCCTGGAATACGGCGTTCATCCTGTTACGGTTGGACAGTGGAAGAAAGAAATTCAGGAGCAAGCCAAAACGTTGTTTGAAGGCAAGCGCGGCCCCAAGCCGATTGCCGCCCACCGGGAGCCGGAACTGCTATACAGCGAGATAGGCAAGCTGAAGATGGAACTGGACTGGCTAAAAAAAAAGTCTGGGCTCAGCCTGCCATGATGCGGCACGAGTGGATCGACAAAGGGGATGCGGTGGCCGTGGTCCGGCAATGCGCGCTGGCCGGCGTATCCCGCGCCACAGTCTATGCGCAGCAAAACCCCAGGCCGGTCGATGAAAGCGATCTGCTGCTCAGCCGCCTGATCGACGAAGAGTACACCCGGCACCCGTTCTACGGCAGCCGCAAGATGGTCATCTTCCTCAAGGTAGCGGGCCACACCGTCAACCGCAAGCGGGCGCAACGCCTGATGCAGCGGATGGGGCTGGTCGGCATGGCGCCGGGGCCAAACACCAGCCGCCCGCACCCTGAGCACAAGGTCTATCCCTACCTGCTGCGCGGCGTGTCTGTGGTCAAGCCCAACCAGATATGGAGCACGGACATCACCTACATCCGGCTGGCACATGGCTTCGCCTACCTGGTGGCGATCATCGACTGGTACAGCCGTAAGGTGCTCAGCTGGCGGATCAGCAACAGCATGGAAGCGGTATTCTGTGCCGACTGTCTGGAGGAGGCCTTGCGCACCCACGGCAAGCCGGAAATCTTCAACAGCGATCAAGGCTCACAGTTCACCAGCGAAACCTTCACCGGCGTGCTGAAACGTGAAGGCATTGTCATCAGCATGGACGGGCGGGGACGAGCGTTCGACAACATCTTCGTCGAGCGGCTCTGGCGCAGCGTCAAGCATGAGGACGTGTATCTGAAGGGCTACGCCACGATGGGTGAACTGATGGTCGGTCTGGCGGAGTACTTCGCCTTCTACAACGGCGAACGCCCGCACCAGTCGCTGGGGCAAAAAACGCCAGAAGTCGTGTATCGAACCGCTATCGGTGGCGGCGCAGTGATCGTGGATAAATTTCCGCGCGCGGTGGAGGAACCCCCTGTTTCGCTACGCTCCACAGGGGGTTCCTCCACCGCAGAAGCAACAACAGCAAGAACTAAAACAGAGGCAAAACCGGGGCAGCGCCGTTCAGCTGCTAGTGAAGTCAAATGCGCAGCTTAAACTCAGTGCATTATTGTCTTGACTCAGGGGTCCACCATAGCCTTCCTGGGCTCATCCGCGCCGCATCCAGCCATCAACCCCCGAGACCTTACTTTGCCTTTGCCGCCAGGTGGGGTGCGATGGTCTGGAGTAGTTGCACGAACACTTTAGGATTGCCGGCAACGATATTGCCGCTTTGCAGGTAGCCTGCTTCGCCCTGGAAATCCCCTACCAGTCCACCCGCTTCCTGCACTAGGAGCGCACCGGCGGCGATGTCCCAGGCTTTCAGGTCGAATTCAAAGAAGCCGTCGTAGCGGCCGGCGGCGGTGTAGGCCAGATCCAGCGCGGCGGAACCGGGGCGGCGCAGGCCGACGGTTTTCTGCATCAGCTCGCGGAAAATGCCCAGGTAGGCGTCGAGATGAGTGAAATCGCGGAACGGGAAGCCGGTGCCGATCAGGGCATCTTTCAGGTACTCGCAACGGCTGACACGGAGCCGGCGGTCGTTGAGGAAGGCGCCGCCGCCGCGCGTGGCGGTGAACAGGTCATTGCGGCTGGGGTCGTAGATGACGGCGTGGGTCAGCACGCCCTTGTGCTGCATGGCGATTGAGACGGCGTACTGTGGGAAACCGTGGAGGAAGTTGGTGGTGCCGTCGAGAGGGTCGATGATCCACTGGAACTCCGAGTCGCCCTGTGCGCCGCTTTCTTCTGCTAAAATCGCGTGCTTCGGGTAGGCTTCCAGCAGGACTTCCTTGATGGCATCTTCCGCTTTTTGATCCACTTCGCTGACAAAATCATTAAAGCTCTTGTGTTTGATCGTGAGCGAATCCAGGTTTTGGGAGGCGCGGTTGATGATCTGACCGGCGCGGCGCGCGGCCTTGACCGCAGTGTTGAGCATGGGATGCATGGGATAATCCTGGGAAAGTTAAGGAACAAAATGCTGGGTCTATTTTAATGGGAAACCACGGATGAAGAAACCCAATGCACTGAATAACATTCGCATCGTGCTCAGTCACACCAGCCACCCCGGCAATATCGGCGCGGCTGCGCGGGCAATGAAGACGATGGGATTGGAGCGTCTTTATCTGGTTAACCCCAAATCTTTTCCCGATCCGGTTGCGGATGCTCGCGCGGTCGGGGCTGCGGACGTGCTGGAAAATGCGCGGGTTTGCGCTACTCTGGACGAGGCGTTGGCCGGTACGGTGCTCGCCGTGGCGGTCACCGCCCGGCGGCGCGATCTCTCCCACGAAATGCTGTCGGCGCGTCAGGCGGCGTCCCGCATGATAGCGCTTGCTCCCCAAGGGGAAGTGGCGTTGCTGTTCGGCACCGAGATGTCGGGGCTGTCCAACGCAGAGCTGGACAAGTGTCAGATGCTTGCGACTATTCCCGCTAATCCTGAATTTACTTCGCTAAACCTGGCTTCTGCCGTGCAAATCCTGGCTTACGAACTGCGTATGGCATTTCTTGACGAGGCTGAAGTGCCTGCTGCGAAGGCGCTGGAGGCCGCCAGTTTCGAAGATGTGGAGCGGTTCTATCAACACTTGGAGCGGGCCATGATAGACACCGGTTTTCTCGATCCGGCTTGCCCAGGGCGCCTGATGCAGCGGTTGAGAAGGTTGTTTGCACGGGCGCGCCCGGAAAAGGAAGAGGTCAGCATCCTGCGCGGGATTTTGACTTCGGTGGAAAAATTCACAAATAAATGAAAAAACCCATAGTTGACTAATGGAGTCTGGAATATAATATTTTCCTTATATTATGGAAACGAGTGATGTTCGATCATTTGCGTGAAGACATATCGGTCGTGTTCGAGCGCGACCCGGCAGCGCGTTCGACCTGGGAGGTGCTGACCACCTATCCGGGTCTGCACGCGTTGCTGGTGCATCGTCTGGCGCGGCGTCTATGGCGCTGGAACCTGAAGTGGCTGGCGCGCTTTGTTTCCCACCTGGGGCGCTGGCTGACCGGCATCGAAATCCATCCCGGCGCGCAAATCGGGCGGCGGGTGTTCATCGACCACGGCATGGGCGTGGTCATCGGCGAGACCGCCGAGATTGGCGACGATTCGACGCTTTATCATGGCGTTACGCTGGGCGGCACCTCCTGGAACAAGGGCAAGCGCCACCCGACTCTCGGCAAGGGGGTGGTGGTCGGCGCTGGCGCCAAGATTCTCGGCCCGATTTTCATCGGCGACGGCGCCAAGGTAGGCTCCAATGCGGTGGTGGTGAAGGACGTTCCGGCGGGCGCCACGGCGGTGGGTATTCCGGCACGGAATATCGATCCGACCCAGGCGGAAATGCGCGAAAGCAAGGCTCAGAAGATGGGATTCTCCGCATACGCCATTAGTGCCGACATGAATGATCCGGTCGTCAAGGCGATCCACGGTCTGCTTGACCACACCGTGGTATTGGATCAGCGCGTTGAGCTGATCCTGGCGCAGTTGAAGAAGATGGGGATCGAGATGGAACCGCTCTCGCCGAGCCGGGAACAGTTCGATGCGAGCTATTTGAATAAAATAGTTGACTAAAACGATAAGGTATTATAAAGTTGCAGCGTAAATTCATGGGAAGGAAATAATATGCGACTGACAACCAAGGGACGTTTCGCGGTAACCGCAATGCTTGATCTGGCTTTACGCCGGGGCGGTGGGCCAGTGACGCTGGCCGGGATCAGCGAACGTCAGAAAATTTCCCTGTCTTACCTGGAACAGCTGTTTGGCAAGCTGCGTCGCCACGCGCTGGTGGAGAGCGTGCGCGGGCCGGGTGGCGGTTATTATCTGGCCAAGAGCCTGGATGAAATCGCGGTCTCGGATATTATCAAGGCAGTGGATGAGCCGATTGACACCACTCAGTGTGGCGGACTGGGAAACTGCCACGACGAGCACGAATGCATGACCCATGAATTGTGGACTAATCTGAGCGGAAAAATTTACGACTATCTGGCGTCGGTGACGTTGGCACATCTGGTGGCGCAGCAACGCGGAGTCGGCGTGGCAGAGATTCAAGACCATACCCAGTCTGTGTCGGGACGTAGAGTGAGGACTAAAACGGATGTTGCCAGCGTACTTTGACCACAACGCCACTACGCCGCTCGACGAGCGCGTGTTGCAGGCGATGCTGCCGTTTTTTCGGGAGCATTATGGTAACGCCTCCAGTCGTCACGAGTACGGGCGGACGGCGCGCAAGGCGGTGGACGATGCGCGTGAACAGGTGGCGGATAGGGTCGGCGCGCATCCTTCGCAGGTGGTTTTCGTTAGCGGTGGCACCGAAGCGAACAACTTGCTGATTAAAGGTGCGGCGGCGCGGTGTCAGCCTTCACAAATCGCGGTGAGCGCGGTGGAGCACCCGAGCGTGACCAAGCCGGCGCAGGCATTGCGCGAACGGGGCTGGAAGGTGAGGAAGCTGGCGGTGGACAGCGCTGGCCGGCTCGAAATGGATGATCTGAAAATTGCACTGCATGAGTCAGCTACCGGGTTGGTGTCGGTAATGCTGGCCAACAATGAAACGGGTGTGGTGCAGGATGTGGCGGCGGTGGCGGAGCAGGCGCGCGGCGCGGGCGCAATGGTGCATACCGATGCGGTGCAGGCGCTGGGCAAGATGCCGGTCAGTTTTGCCGCGTTGAACGTTCATGCGATGACGATTTCAGCGCACAAGGTCTACGGGCCGAAAGGTATCGGCGCGCTGGTTCTGAACAAACGCCTCGATATCCAGCCGCAGATCACGGGCGGCGAGCATGAGAAGGGGTTGCGTGCCGGCACCGAGAACGTGCCGGCGATCGTTGGTTTCGGTGCGGCTTGTGCGCTGGCGGCGGGCCGCCTGATCGAGCTTCCGCCCAGGCTCCTGCAAATGCGGGAGCGGATGGATCAAGGGTTGCGGACCATGGGTGCGGTGCTGTTCGGCGATGGCGCCGAGTGTTTGGCCAATACCCGCTATTTCGCCATTCCCGGCATCGACGGCGAAACGCTGGTGATGGCGCTGGACCGTGCCGGGTTTGCGGTGGCGAGCGGGTCAGCCTGCGGGAGCGGCGGCACTGACCCGAGCCCGACATTGCTGGCCATGGGTGTCGAGCGTGAGTTGGCGCGGTGCGCGGTGCGCGTCAGCTTGGGCAAGGATAATGAAATGAGTCAGATCGAGGGGTTTTTGCTGGCGTTGCAGGGCGAAATTCTCGGGCTGAAGAGGCGGGTTGCGATTTGAGCCGTTCTTGGCGAACGGGAACATTGGGAAAATGGAAGATCGGGTGTTTCACGTAGGTCGGCTCAAGCGAAGCGGAGCCAACAAACAACTGGAGAATCTAAATGTTTGTGCCCTATAAATTTGTACATGCGGAATGGGATGATGAGGCGTTGGTTTGGGTCGCGTCGAGCGATGATGTTCCTGGCCTCGCGACAGAGGCGGAAACAATGGAAGCGTTGGTCAAGAAACTGAAGATCATGATCCCGGAATTATTGGAAGCGAATAATGCCTTTGGCCAAAACGAAGACATCCCTTTTGAACTCCTGGTCAGGCGATTCGACATTGCATATAGAAATCCAGTTTGATGTCCGATTACTCCGACAAGCTCAAGGAGTTACTGAGAAACGCGGGGTGCTATTTTGATCGGCATGGCAAAGGTGACCACGACATCTGGTTTAGCCCCGCGACTGGCATTCGCTTTCCAGTTGATAGCAAGATCAAATCCAGGCATACCGCTAACGCAGTATTGAAACAAGCGGGGTTACCTAAACAATTTTGAGACATGAATTTCTCAAGTGGAGAAGTGAAAAATGATTAAACAACCGATTTATCTGGATTATTCCGCAACGACGCCGGTTGATCCGCGCGTGGCGGAAAAAATGATTCCTTACCTGACCGAAAAATTCGGCAACCCGGCGAGCCGTTCCCATGAATTTGGCTGGGAAGCGGAAAGAGCCGTTGAGGAGGCGCGCGAGCAGGTTGCCGCGCTGGTTGGCGCCGATCCCAAGGAAATTATCTGGACCTCGGGTGCAACCGAATCGAACAACCTCGCCATCAAGGGTGCCGCGCACTTCTACAAAAGCAAGGGCAAGCATCTGGTCACGGTGATGACCGAGCACAAGGCGGTGCTCGATACCATGCGCCACCTCGAGAGCGAAGGCTATGAAGTCACCTATCTCATGCCGGAATCGAATGGCCTGGTGGATATGGAGAAATTCAAGGCGGCCCTGCGCCCGGATACCCTTCTCGCCTCTGTCATGCTGGTCAACAACGAGATCGGGGTGATTCAGGATGTTGCCGCGCTGGGCGAGGTTTGCCGCGCCAGGGGCGTGCTTTTCCATGTGGATGCCGCACAGGCTACCGGCAAGGTAACGATTGATCTGGCCAAACTTAAAGTCGATCTGATGTCCTTCTCTGCCCACAAGACTTATGGCCCGAAGGGCATCGGCGCGCTGTACGTGCAGAGGAAGCCGCGCGTGCGGCTGGAAGCGCAAATGCACGGCGGCGGCCACGAACGCGGGCTGCGCTCCGGCACTTTGGCGACGCACCAGATCGTTGGCATGGGCGAGGCATTCCGCGTCGCGCGCGAGGAAATGGCCGTCGAGAATGAGCGCGTTCGCACTCTGCGCGACCGGCTCTACCAAGGGCTGTCGCAAATTGAGGAAACGCATGTCAATGGCGACATGGAACAACGGGTGCCGCACAACCTCAATATCAGCTTCAACTTTGTCGAGGGTGAATCGCTGATCATGGCAATTCGCGAACTCGCGGTTTCCAGCGGCTCCGCCTGTACTTCCGCGAGCCTGGAACCTTCTTATGTGCTGCGCGCACTGGGCCGCAGCGACGAGCTGGCGCACAGTTCGATCCGCTTCACTATCGGTCGTTTTACCACCGAAGAGGAGATCGACTTCGCAATTGACCTGTTGAAGGCGAAGATCGGCCGTCTGCGCGAAATGTCTCCCCTGTGGGACATGTTCAAGGAAGGCGTCGATTTGAATACCGTGAAGTGGGCGGCGCATTAGGTGTAGGTTGGGCACGCCGTGCCCAACAAATAATTCGGGGGTGTTGAAATTTTGGGTTTGTCGGGCACAGGGTGCCCGACCTACTCATTGCTTTCCAGGGAGAAACACATGTCTTACAGCACAAAAGTATTGGATCACTACGAAAATCCCCGCAATGTCGGAACCTTCGGCAAGGACGATGAAGGCGTCGCCACCGGCATGGTCGGGGCGCCCGCCTGCGGCGACGTGATGAAGTTGCAGATCAAGGTGAACAAGGACGGCGTGATCGAGGATGCGAAGTTCAAAACCTACGGTTGCGGTTCGGCGATCGCATCGAGCTCGCTGGTGACCGAGTGGGTCAAGGGCAAGACCCTGGACGAGGCGCTTTCTATCAAAAATACCCAGATCGCGGAAGAACTGGCGTTGCCGCCGGTAAAAATTCACTGCTCGGTGCTGGCGGAAGACGCCATCAAGGCGGCCGTGGCCGATTACAAGGCCAAGCATGGCGCGATGGTTGAAACCGCGGCCTGCAAAGGTTCGGATTGTTCTAACTAAGAATGTAGGTTGGGCTGAGCAGTTTTATCGCGATGCCCACCAGAAGTAGGCGCTTCTAGGCGACAAACCCAAACTTCAAGAACAGATTTTGTTGTTTAGGTCTGTTGGGTTTCGCAAAGGGCCGCTCAACCCAACCTACATGTCGCGGATTGTTCTATTTAATGGAGGTGAAACATGGCAGTTACCCTGACTGAGAAGGCCGCGACCCACATCAAGAACTTTATCGCCAAACGCGGCAAGGGCGTTGGTTTGCGTCTGGGTGTACGCACCAGCGGTTGTTCCGGCATGGCCTACACGCTGGAATTCGCCGATGAATTCAACGATACCGACAGCCAGTTCGAGAGCTTCGGGGTGAAGGTTCTCGTCGACCCGAAGAGCCTGGTTTATCTCGAAGGCACCGAGCTGGATTTCGTGCGCGAAGGACTGAACGAGGGCTTCAAGTTCAACAACCCCAACGTCAAGAACTCGTGCGGTTGCGGCGAGAGCGTCAGTTTCTAGGCGGATGCAGGAACGGCGCGCAATGAATTTCGATTTCAGCAAGAACCATTTCGAGCTGTTCGGCATCCCGCCGCTCTACCAGATCGACGCTATCCAGTTGGAGCAGGCTTACCGCGATATCCAGAGCCAGGTCCATCCCGACAAGTTCTCGCTCCTTTCCGATGCTGAGCGCAGGCTGTCGATGCAATGGTCGACGCAGGCCAACGAGGCCTACCAGACACTCAGACAGCCTCTCGGCAGGGCGCGTTATTTGTTGCATTTGAATGGCGTCGAGCTTCACGAGGAAACCAATACGGCGATGTCGCCCGCCTTCCTGATGCAGCAGATGGAGTGGCGCGAGGCGATCGGCGAGGCCAGGGCGGCCAAGGATGTGCCCGAACTGGAGCATTTGAGCGGCCAGCTGCGCGCCGATATTCAGGCGCAGCAGGACCAGCTGGCTGATTTGTTGGATAAAGACAAGAATTATCCGAAGGCTGCGGAAATTGTCCGCGAGCTTAAATTCATGGGAAAATTGCGCGAGGAAATCAACGTCGCGCTGGAGGCTTTGGACGCATAATGGCTTTGTTGCAGATCGCAGAACCCGGCATGAGCACCGCGCCACACCAGCATCGGCTGGCGGTGGGGATAGACCTGGGCACGACCAATTCCCTGGTGGCGACGGTCAGGAGCGGCATGAGCGTCGTGCTGCATGACGAAAATGGCCGTGGATTGTTGCCTTCGGTGGTGCGCTACCATGAGGACGGCAGTGCCGATGTCGGTTATTCCGCACAGGCGATGCAAAGCCGGGATCCCCTCAATACCATCGTTTCGGTGAAGCGCTTCATGGGCAGGGGGCTGCGCGACCTGCCCGAGGCCGGCAGCATGCCCTATCAGTTCGTCGATGCGCCCGGCATGTTGCAGCTCAAGACCGGGGCCGGCGCAAAAAGCCCGGTCGAGGTGTCCGCCGAGATACTCAAAGTGCTGCGTGATCGTGCCGAGAAGGCGCTGGGCGGCGATCTGGTCGGGGCGGTGATCACGGTGCCCGCCTATTTTGACGACGCCCAGCGCCAGGCCACCAAGGATGCGGCCCGGCTGGCCGGACTCAACGTGTTGCGCCTGCTCAACGAACCTACCGCGGCGGCGGTCGCCTACGGGCTGGATAATGCGGCTGAAGGTGTTTACGCTGTTTACGACCTGGGCGGTGGCACTTTCGATATTTCCATTCTGCGTTTGTCCAAAGGCGTGTTCGAGGTACTGGCGACCAATGGCGATTCCGCCCTGGGCGGCGACGATTTCGACCACCGCATCTATTGCTGGATACTTGAGCAGGCCAAGCTGGCCGGCATGAAGCCGCAGGATGCGCGCCTGCTTCTGACCCGTGCGCGCGAAGCCAAGGAAGACCTGACCTTCCATCCCGAGGTGCGCATTACCGCAGTGCTTGATGCCGGTGAAATGGTGGATCTCACGCTCACCGCTGAAACCTTTATCGATATCACCAGCGGCCTGGTCAACAAGACCCTGGCGCCCACCCGAAAAGCGTTGCGCGATGCCGGCCTTGCGGTCGAGGACGTGAAAGGGGTGGTGATGGTGGGCGGTGCGACGCGCATGCCCCAGGTTCAGCACGCGGTTGGGCGGTTCTTCCGCCAGGAGCCGCTGAACAATCTCGACCCGGATAAAGTGGTCGCGCTGGGCGCAGCGATTCAGGCCAATGTGCTGGCCGGAAACCGCTCCGATGACGACTGGCTGTTGCTCGACGTGATTCCGCTTTCCCTGGGCCTGGAAACCATGGGCGGACTGGTGGAGAAGGTCATACAGCGCAACTCCACCCTCCCCGTGGCGCGCGCCCAGGAATTCACCACCTACAAGGATGGCCAGACCGCGATGAGCATCCATGTGGTGCAGGGCGAACGCGAACTGGTGAGCGACTGCCGCTCCCTGGCCAAATTCGAACTGCGCGGCATCCCGCCGATGGTGGCGGGCGGAGCGCGTATCCGCGTCACCTTCCAGGTGGATGCCGACGGCCTGCTCAGCGTGGGCGCGCGCGAGAAAAGCAGCGGCGTGGAGGCTTCGGTCGTGGTGAAGCCATCCTATGGCCTCAGCGATGACGAAATTACCCGGATGCTGCTCACTTCGCAGGAAAACGCCAAGGACGACATGGCGGCGCGCGCACTGCGCGAGCAGCAGGTCGAGGCAGGGCGACTGATCGAGGCGATCGGGGCGGCGCTCGCCGAAAACGGCGACAGCCTGCTCAGCACTGCGGAGCGCGCCGAGATCGATGACGGAATGGCGGCGCTGCGCCGCGCCCTGGAAGGATCCAACCATCCGCTAATCAAGGAGCAGGTCGAAAGCCTGAACCACATTTCCGAAATGTTCGCCGCGCGACGCATGAACCAAAGCGTACAAAAGGCACTGACCGGCCATAAACTGGAAGAACTTGAGACTTGACCATGCCCCAACTGATCGTATTGCCGAATGAGCAGCTCTGTCCCGAAGGCGCATTGACCGAGGCGAAGCCTGGCGTATCCCTCTGCGACACCCTGCTCGAGCACGGCATCGAAATCGAACA
>Ga0100391_1006077_pt1 | contig 11008 bp, 16 predicted proteins | sample CryGeymeta201515_FD_81541 | JGI IMG/M metagenome (GOLD analysis project Ga0100391, IMG submission 81541) | Groundwater microbial communities from Crystal Geyser aquifers in Utah, USA - Crystal Geyser metaG 2015-15 | ecosystem: Environmental > Aquatic > Deep subsurface > Groundwater | place: USA...
AATCTTTCATCGCCTCCGCGACCGCAGCCCGGAGATGCATTCTGGGCAATCCAGTTGTAGCCGAATGTCGGGTAAAGGCGCCACGAGTTCTGACAGACGGCAGCTACCCGCCCATTTTGCCGCAGATGCCCGTTTCAGGGCGCATGCGGGCTTCGGGGATCGCTCGACAAGCACGCAGATGGCCGCACTTGATTGATACCCGGGACGCCATCGTCGCAGACTGGTGCAATGGGGTGGTGCTTGGACATCGCCCTTTTGGCGCCGCCCTCATTTTCCCAACGCGCAAGGGAACGCGCTTTCAACTCCTCGTCGGTCGTCGGCCTTTTGGATTCGCCCGCCATGTATCCCATATAGCGCTTTCGCCTTCACAATGCAGGTTAAAACTCAAGTAATCAGCGAAGAGAGTTCGTATCGGAACGCAGCAAGGAACGCTCTCTTCGGTGGTTTCGTGAGATACATTGCACCTGCCTCAAACGGCGAAGTGCGAATTCTATCTGAGCAATCTTGGCTTCGATGTCACATAGGAGCGGACCAGCGCCAGCAATTTGCTCCGTGAGAACGACAGCTTCGTCATTGGCCAACTGCGCCTTGTCGGTTGCCGCCTTTGCAAGATCCTGGCGGCCCGCTCGGCTGGCGTCTTCGGCCTTGGCCGTCCAGAAAACGTAACCTTCTCTGGCATGGTCGAGGCGACGCTGGAGGGAGCAGCTCTCGGCGATCCGTGCCGCTCCGATCGTACGGGCTCGAACCAGAATACCCTCCAGTTCTGCAATTCTCCGTCTGACCGATCTTCCGTGATCCTCGCCGTTTCCCGGCATTGCCTCCATTCTCGCTGCCGTGAAGTCTGACCGATGAGGCGAGAGGAAAGTCATCGTGTCTGTTCCTTTCCATCACGGCGAGGGTCCGATCGCAACGTCTCGGATTCCGCAACAAGTCTGGCCATCCGCTCCCGCAACATCAGCCAGTGAACTGCTGCGTCCCTTGCGCGCTCAGTTGCCTCGTGCATGGAGCGAATTATGTCTTCGGAGCTCGGCATTTCCTGGGCCGGCGCTTCAGACTGTCCCGAAGCGCCAGCTGGGGCATTCATCGGGAGCACTCCGGCTTCACCGTTGGCGTTGCGGCAACTCGCGGACATACCAACCTGTTCAGCCAGGCTCGACTGTTACGCGAATCTTGGAACCGATGCCGTAGATGCTCGGTGTGTGCGTCACGAAGCAGACGGTGTAGGCACTGCCGTCTATCTCGACGTGATCGCCTTCATGCGGAACGGCGGCAAACTGCACTCCCGTGCCAATAGTGGTGGTCTGCTCGTGCTCCCGGAGGGCAATATCAGCGTAAACCATCGTTTCCTCGCTCCGGAGATTGTTCGACCACAGGCGCAATCAAGCAGCGCTGCCGTGCGGCAACGCGCCGACCCCGGGCAGCCGGTCCTGCGGACGCTTGAAACCATCCAGACGCGTTTTTCGAACCATCTCCTAAGGCTCGCCGCCACATCTCGGGCCAAAGCCGCTGGGTCGTAACCGCTGCGCGCAGGCTTCGGCGTCCGGAGCGTTGCAGTTGGGCACGCAAGGCAACCGCCACCAAAGCGCCGTCGCAAAGATAGACTGTTCGCGTGATGCATCGCAGAGCCATATGCCTTACATACAGCACAATAATGGGGTAATAAACCTATTTAATGATGCATAAAACATCACGTTGGAGTGGCTTGATCCATTGGACCGAGGCCCGTGATAGACCGGACAGGACTTTGCGCCATGTTGGCGACAGTGACCTGCCCTGCCAGTCCACAGGGACGCCGAGGCATGGATCGGACCGACGCAGAGACTTCAGATGAACGTCATCACAAGCTCATGCGCAACTAGGCGCGCTTGCGCACGAATTCAGCGCGCAGGACCAGCCCTTTGATGCCGTCGTACCGACAATCTATCTCTTGCGGATCGTCGGTCAGTCGTATCGATTTTATGACGGTGCCTCGTCTGAGTGTCTGGCCCGCGCCCTTGACTTCAAGGTCCTTGACCAAGGTCACCTGGTCTCCGTCTGCGAGGAGATTGCCGATAGCATCACGTACCAAGATGCGTTCGGTGGCAGCGCGGCGTTGCGCGAGCTGGGAGGCCGGCACCTACTCACCCGACTCGTCGTCAAAAAGATAGTCATCATCGCTCATGGGGTTTCCGCAGATATTGAAGGCACCTCAGCTCGCCGCCAAATCGCGCTCGAAGAGCCGCGTCCCGAGAGCCAGCATGCCGCCAATGCCCGCAGCGGCGAGCAGCGCGCTGGTATTCAGGCCAAGCCAGCCAGCCGCACCCGCGACCCCCCCGACGGCAAAGGCGAGCCAGTAGGACGCGTGTAACGCCACTCTGCGGCCGTTCCTTCCACCGGCTGCACCTGCAAGTGCTTCACCCAGTCGTACAACCTGTGCTGACGGTGACATCGCCTCCTGGTATGAGGCGGGATCGCGCTCAAAGACGCAATGGATGCCGCCCATGGCCATGGCCATGAGAACCGCGGAGGCCAGGGGAAGATCGACTCTCAAGCTTGCAAACGCGCCAAGCAGGATGAGCGAACTGACCGAGAGGACCAGGGTCCGCCTGAGCCGCGATGCGCGACCGGAGATGAGCGTTACCGCGGTTACCCCTGCGATAAAGCTCACGATCATTGCCCCGGCGAAATAGGCGATGGCAGATTGGCCCGGCTAGTTCACGCCAAGGATGGTTGCGCCGGTGTCCGGCGATGCCAGGAAGACATCGCCGAATGCCAGAAAACCGATGGCATTGACCATGCCGACAAACGCTGCGAGCAGTGCGGGCAAATAAGCAATTGCTCGCCGAGCCTGGTGAACCGAGTCTCCATCGCGCTGGCGCATGTTTGGTCGCGTCATTGCATCCCTCTCTTCAAGTGGCACGGATCAAATGTTAATGGGGCCACGATGATCTCGCCTGCTTTCATATCCGGTGGTCGTTAGTCATGGCGACGGCGGCCTGGAACCCTCGAGCAGTCCGAGCGCCAGCGTCTGGGCATTCGCAAAATCGGCGGCAAAGTCCACCTTTGCCGAATCTGCGCCGATGCCAACCCTCTCAAGCATCGAACGCGGTTGGGCCTGCACGCCTGAGAGAACCACTCTTGCGCCGGCGATCCGGGCTTGCTCGATGAACTCCTCGAGAGCCTGCAGTCCACTCGAGTCGAGGAGCGGCACGAGCCGCATGCGAAGAATGATAACCCTGGGCGATTGACCGACCCGGCGCAGGGTATTGAGGAGTTCGCCTGCGACGCCGAAGAAGAAGGGACCGGTGATCCGAAAGACCTCGACGCCATCGGGCAGGGATTCGCGCTGATGAACATCTTCGGAGTCGAGATCGGTGTCCTGTCGCCTGCTCGCATCGACTTCCACCGATTCCGCCATGCGCGCCATGAACAACAGCGATGCAAGAGTGACGCCGACGCCGATCGCCACCGTCAGATCGACCAGCACCGTCAGGCCGAAGGTCAGCAGCAAGACCGCGCGGTCGCTGTTGGGCATGCGCAACAGGGCGATGAACCGCTCGTATTCGCTCATCCCCCACGCGACCATGAACAGGATCGCGGCGAGCGCAGCCATCGGCACGAACGCCATGAGATCGGTTGCGAAGAGAATGAACAGCAGCAGGAACACGGCGTGTAGGATGCCGGCTACGGGGGTCTTTGCGCCTGAGCGAATATTGGTCGCCGTGCGGGCGATGGCCCCCGTGGCGGGTAACCCGCCGAAAAGCGCCGATCCGAGATTGGCCACCCCCTGACCGATCAGCTCCTGGTTGGAGCGATGGCGGGTGCCGGTCATGCCGTCGGCAACTACGGCTGAGAGCAAAGCCTCGATTCCGGCCAGGAACGCGATGGTGAATGCGGAAGGAAGCACCGCGGTAATCTTGGCAAGCGAGACTTCCGGAAACGAGGGCGTTGGCAGCCCCGACGGGATGTCGGGGAAACGCGAACCGACAGTGTCCACGGGTAGCTGGAGTACAACCACAGCGACCGAGCTGATGAGCACGGCTATCAGGAAACCTGGCAGTTTTGGGGCCAACCTGCGCAGTGCGACGATGATGCCAAGCGCGCCCGCGCCTACGCCCAGAGTGGCCCAGCTGGTGCTCGAAATAGCCGCGAAATATGCCTGCCACTTGGGCAAGAACTCGGCGGGCACCTCGGCGATCGAAAGCCCGAGGAAGTCCTTTATCTGGCTCGAAGCAATGATGACGGCGATGCCCGCCGTAAAACCGGTCACGACCGGGTGCGGGATGAACTTGATCATCTGCCCGAGCCGGAACACTCCTGCCGCGATCAGGATGAACCCGGCCAGGAATGTCGCGATCAGAAGTCCGTCGTAGCCGTGCTGGGCAATGACGTTGAAGATAACGACGACGAACGCGCCGGTAGGACCGCCCACCTGCACCCGCGAACCGCCGAGGGCGGAAATCAGGAATCCCGCGATCACTGCGGTTATGAGCCCCTTGTCGGGCGATGCGCCGCTGGCGATGCCAAGCGCCATCGCAAGCGGCAGGGCGACGATGGCAACCGTGAGGCCCGCGACGGCATCGGCCCGGAAGGTGCTGAGCGGGTACCCTTCCCGAAGGGTCGTTATCAACTTGGGCGTGTAGCTGTTCATCGCGGTCGCTCTCGCTCAGCTCTCCGCCTTGTCATACAGGATGGAGTGTCCCTGACCGCGTATCTTGCCGGCGGTCGACTCAGACAACCGGACGCCTCTCCCGGCGCCCGTGCTCGGCGCATTCTCGCCCAGCAGTTCGATGCCGGCGCCCTCGAGAGCGTTGATCACCTTGACCAGAGTGTCGACGACCCCGCGCACCTGGCCGTCCGACGACTCCATCCGTTGAATGGTCGGCAGCGATAGCCCGGCCAGCTGCGCCAGTTGGCGCTGATCGAGACCAAGAAGGGCGCGCGCCGCCCGCATTTGCTGCGAGGTAATCATATTGGCTCCACGTGATGTCTAATGCATCAAAAATCAGTCTTAACAATCTAACGAGATGCTGTATATAGCCCTCATGCATGCAATCGTAAGAGAGACGAGTGAGGCAAGGTACGCCGCCAGCACGGATGCGAGGCGCGAGCCCGTTAGCGACGTAAATGCCCATCTCCGGACCATACCGCGCGATCTGAGTGATTTCCGGGTGGTCGTAACGTTCCACCGCTCCGATGGTTCGCTTTGTGAGGCCGAATTGAAGCCGGCGGAGGCCGCGGGTCTGATGTCGGAGATCCTCTGTGTCATCAATCAGGGTAACGGCGGTGCGCACCGAAGACGAGCGGCTCTCGGACGGATATCCTGCGATGGCTGACAAAGCGGAAGGTCTGGTTGCGACCAGCGCGCGACCAGTAGCTGACCCGAAACATCCCGATGTCGGGTTTGCCGATCGCAGGCGCCCGCAGGGTTCCCAGGATACCGCCAGCGATCGCCCCAGGCTCTCGCTTCGCTTCCGCTAGCGTTCGGTCGCATCACACGTCCAGGCTGGGCGCGGCTTCTGCGCCGCCCATCAATTCCAAAGGAACATTTCCACTCGTGACCACGACGCTTGAAGATCCCAAAGCTGCCATCGAGGCCAGCAACCGGATATGCGAAAACCTGGGCACGCCGCAGCTCATCGAGCTCGCACTGGTTCGCGGGGAAGGGCGCATGTCGGACCATGGGGCGCTCGTGGTCGAGACAGGCCAGCACACTGGCCGCTCGGCTCAGGATAAGTACGTCGTGCGTGATGACCTGACCGACAACACCGTCTGGTGGGGAGAGGCCACCAAGCCGATGACCGGTAAGGCATTCGAGAGCCTCCATGCCGACTTTCTCGAGCATCTCGCGACGCTCGATGCCGTATTCGCCCAGGACCTGTTCGGAGGATCGCAAACCGAACACCGCGTCGGCGTGCGGATCCTCACCGAGCTCGCCTGGCACTCGAGCTTCGTCCGGACGATGCTGGTGCGTCCCACCGCCGAGGAGCTCAGGACCTTCAAGCCGGACTACACGATCATCGATCTGCCCGGCTTTCGGGCGAGCCCGAAGCGACATGGTTGCCGCTCCGAAACGGTCATCGCGATCGATTTCAGCAGGCGGATCATCCTGATCGGCGGCACCGGCTATGCCGGCGAAATCAAGAAAGCGGTGTTCACCGTACTCAACTATATCCTTCCGCAGCAAGGCGTCATGCCGATGCACTGTTCGGCCAACATCGGGCCCGGTGGCGACACCGCAATCTTCTTCGGTCTGTCGGGAACAGGCAAGACGACCCTGTCGGCCGATGCATCGCGCACGCTGATCGGCGACGATGAGCATGGCTGGTCCGACACCGCCGTGTTCAATTTCGAGGGCGGGTGCTACGCCAAGATGATCCGGCTTTCGGCGGAAGCCGAGCCGGAGATTTATGCCACCACGCGGCGGTTCGGAACGATCCTTGAAAACGTTGTCGTGGACCCCGAAACGCGCACGCTCGATCTCGACGATGCATCGCTCGCGGAGAACAGCCGCGGCGCGTATCCGATAGACTTCATCCCGAATGCGTCCCGCGACAATATGGGGCCGGTTCCAAAAAACCTGGTCATGCTGACGGCCGACGCCTTTGGTGTGCTCGCGCCAATCGCGAAACTCACCCCGGAACAGGCCATGTACCATTTCCTGTCGGGATACACGGCGAAGGTCGCGGGCACGGAACTCGGTGTGACCGAGCCCGAGGCGACCTTCTCAACCTGCTTCGGCGCCCCGTTCATGCCGCGCCATCCAAGTGTCTATGGCAATCTGCTCCGCGAAAGGATTGCCGCGGCCGGTGTCGATTGCTGGTTGGTCAACACGGGTTGGACAGGCGGGCCCTATGGGATCGGCTCGCGCATGCCGATCAAGGTAACCCGCGCGCTGCTGAATGCCGCGCTGTCAGGCAAACTCAAGGAGAGTGCGTTTCGCACCGACCCTTGCTTCGGTTTCAAGGTTCCAATCGCGGTCGAGGGCGTCGATCCAAAGATTCTCGATCCGTGCGCGACCTGGGCTGATACGAGTGTCTACGAGGCGGCCGCGCTTGGACTCGCCGAGCGGTTTCGTCGCAACTTCAGGCAGTTCGCCGAGCATGTCGACGAAAGCGTTCGGCTAGCCGGACCCGGCGTCCCCCTCGATGCCTGATTTCGTGCAGACAATGGCCGACAGGATCCACGCCGGGCGGACGACAAAGGCCATCCTTCCGCCTGCGCTTTTGACCGGTAGAGCCAGGCTGCCTGCCACCGGCTGGCAAGCTGTTCTGCGTGGCATCCGGGGACGTTGCCCGAGGTGCGGCGAAGCGAAGCTCTTCGGACGGTTTCTCAAGCCGGTCTTGCGGTGTGCCCGATGCGATCAGGACTGGTCGCTCCATTCGGCTGACGATTTCCCGGCCTACGTATCGCTCCTTCTGACGGGCCACCTGATGGCACCAGTTATCATCGGCTTGACCCGGAGCGCTGGTCTCTCGCTGCTGGGTCTGGGTTTGATCATCCTGCCAATGACACTGGTCCTGTCAATTGGACTGCTCCAGCCCGCAAAGGGCGCGATCATCGCGCTGCAGTGGTGGCTTGGCATGCATGGCTTTGAACAGGAGCGCCCCGATGCCGTCGCGGATGACCCCAAGCCTTGACCATTGTGGATCGCAGTCTCGCTGCAGATTGGGTTCGACCCGGATCGGGTCCGCAGCTTTGACCGCCGGCAGGGACAGTTCCTGACCGCTTGATAGCCCGCAAGACCAGCGTGCTCCCTCTCCTGTTCCGGACACCTCAGAGCATGACCGACAGCATGATGCACGAACAACACCCCCGGGTGCCTGCGCGCAAGAGCGACTTTTATCTGAGCCGCTTGAGAACGTGTCTCGACGAAGCCACGGAGGCGTCTCTCCCCCGGGTTCGGGAGCGCTCCTTGCGTGCCGCGGCCGCGTGGAAAGAAATGTATGAAAGCGCCAGGCTCTTCGAGAAGAGATCGGGAAGGTGAGCGAGCGCGTCGCGATTCTCGAGTCCGACTTTGACGGGGAAGCGAACTTCTTTTCGTGGGATACGCACGAGATCGACAATTTCCTCGATCACATCGATTGCATCGACCGGGAAGTTCGCTGGAGTGAGAGGTTCGAGGCTCATGCAGTAGAGCGCCCCCAACAGAACCCTCAACGTTCCGGATCTTTTGTTTTCGAGTTTGGCGACATACGCAGTCTCCTGGCCAACTGGGGCTATGTGCAAAGCGCGATGAGCATCAGCGATCCAACTCGTCTGATGCTCGAATATACCCAGGCCATGATGGGTTTCCTGCTTTTCAACTCATCACCAAAAACCATCGAGATCATCGGGCTCGGTGGTGGCTCGCTGGCGAAATACTGCCACCGGTACCTGCCAGGAGCCACCATCCGGGCGGTAGAGATCGACGAGGACGTTTTGTCGGTGTCGGACCAATTCTGCATCCCAACCGACAGTGACCGTCTCGAAATTCTCTGGGCGGATGGCTACGACTTCGTCACCCAGGACATGAGGTCAACGGACGTTCTTCTCGTCGATGACTTCAATAGTGACAACGAGCCCAACCAGCTGAGTTCGACAAGCTTTTTCAGGGCCTGCCGCGCGCGGCTCAACCCGGGAGGAGTTCTGGTGTCAAATCTGTGCAATCCCCAAGGCAGGAATCAGCCAACTCTCCACCGCCTGCGCGAAAGCTTCAACGATCTTGTCACCGTGCCCGTGGAAGCTGGCATGAATCTCGTCGTGTTCGCGTTTGCTGACGAAGACGCGCCATTCAATCTCGAGAAGCTGCGATTGATCGCGTGCGAGCTCCAGCGTGTACATCCTCTGAGATTGAGCGTGCTCGTTAGAGGCATGGTCCCGGACGCGCGATGAGATCTCTAAAAACGGCAGTCCCGCCAAAGAAGGTAAGCAGACGATGATCGTGCTGATAGTTGTGATTTCAGTGGCGCTGATGGGCCTTTTTGTCGCGGTCGCGATAGCCGGAAACCGCGCGCACGATCGCCTCAACGCAGATTCCTCGACGAACAAGACGAGCCAGCGGAACGCTTCCGCTCCAGACTCTGCGGATGGCGGAACCGATTAACACAGGAGCAGCTCAGGGAATCGGATCGCTTGTTTCGTTTCACTGAAGCGACGCCGCACCCGAGTCAGCGAACCGTTTTGATTCATCTTTGAAGCTTGAACTGGCGGAGGTGCTGGCACGACCTGGGTCATTCCAGTTTGTCGGCGATCCAATTCTCGACTTCATCTTCAGCCCAGGCAACAGCGTACCCACCAAGCTGCACCGGCTTCGGAAACTTGCCCTCTGCCATCCAACGGTAGATCGTCGACCTGCCCAGCCCGACGCGATGCTTGACTTCGGGGAAGCGGATAAGCCGGGTGGCACTGCGCGGCGCGGTCGGTGCAGGATCGATCGCTTCACCCATGATGACCTCCTTGGCTAGAGGGGAAACCATCACCGAGTAGCGCGTCCCTGCGCTCGAGTTCATCGATATGGTCGGACAGGAGCCGCGCGACGCGGTGCGCCGTGCCCTTCGCCCACCGCGGCCTCACCGAGTGGACCTGGTTACCCAAAACACGTTCGAGTGCGGACGGTAGCTCACCGGTAAAGTCCTCGAAGAACTGCGCGAGATCCGATTGCAGCCAGGCAATCGCATGGTCGCCGCTGCTGACAAGGAACAGCAGAATATGGGCCTGCGGGGTAACACCGCTCGCAGCAAGAATGCGCAAGGCCTCGCCAAGGCTGGCAGATCGCTCGCCTGCAAGCACACGACGCAGGGCGTCCTTATGAATCTGCGCATCGCGCGCGATATCGCAGCGCGTCCGGCCGCTGGCCTCGACTGCGGCAAGCAGTAGCCGGGCGAGATCGGCGCGAACCTGCTGTTCGGCAAAGAGCGCCATGTTGGTCATCGACGAATCCTTTCACGTGTTGGTCATCGACTCGACGGCTAGCCGCGAAGGAAGGCTGTAGGAAAACCAAAAGAACATGAAGAGAACATAGAGGAAGGAGCGAATCAGCTTCCTATGGGGATTCGCGCGGATTCCGGCTGACAGATCGCAATTCGCGGCACACTGCGCGCAGAAGGCAGTCAGGTTGGCGCACTTCGCCGCGTAGCCAGCGCGGAACCCGGCTCGGACCTTGGTCCATGTCGCTTTTCGCTTGGTCGATGGGGCGCGAAACGCACTTCGCGATTTCCTACACCCCGGCCTCGAGGCGAGGAATGAACATACAGCGAACATGCTCGCTGGTTCGATGTTCAACCTTCCCGGAGTTCCTCCCGATGATGACCAAGCCGCTCAGCGCCGCCCGCCCCCGGGGCCGCGACTACATCCTTCCCGCCATTGTAGCGCTCGCCTGCGCCGGTGCCGCATATGCCGGCGCCGACACCACTTTCGATCCGGCGCTGCAGAAGTTCACCGACTTTCTCGAAGGTTCGGGCGGCAAGATCATCACCGTCATGTCGCTCGCCGGCGGCCTCATCGCACTGGCCTCGGGGCGCTTTGCGCTCGGCCAGGTGGCGGTGCCGGTGGGCGTCGGGATCGGCGTCGGCACCGGCGTGCCGATCGTCACCTCGGTCGTGACCGCGGTCATCTGACAGCGGTCTAACGGCAGGAGGGCGGCATCATGGCCGACAGATACCTTGTTCCACGGCGGCTCGACGATCCAGAGCTCATCGGCTTCTGGACCATCGACGAGTTTGCGGGACTTCTCGTCCCGTTCGCATGGGGCATTCTCGCGCAGCACATCATCATCGGCACGGGCCTATCGGTCGTGACCTGGTTCGCCCTGCGGAAGGCGAAGGCAGGCAATGCTGGGTCGAAACTGGTGCATGCTGCCTACTGGTATCTGCCCGGGAGCTTCCTGGGATTGAAAGCCACGCCGCCCTCCCATTGCCGACTGCTGGCCGGCTGAGGGGAGGACCGACATGCAAACCGAATTCGCGCACGCGCAGGCGCAGCGATATCTCGCTCAGCGCAACCGCTTCGCGGGGCTGAGCGCCATCCTGGCAGCGACCAGCGTGATGGG
>Ga0100391_1006080_pt1 | contig 11003 bp, 7 predicted proteins | sample CryGeymeta201515_FD_81541 | JGI IMG/M metagenome (GOLD analysis project Ga0100391, IMG submission 81541) | Groundwater microbial communities from Crystal Geyser aquifers in Utah, USA - Crystal Geyser metaG 2015-15 | ecosystem: Environmental > Aquatic > Deep subsurface > Groundwater | place: USA...
CAGAGGATAGAATTCCTTGTTAGAAACCATATCCTGATGTCGGTTTTTGCGTTAAAAAGGGAGATTGATGACGCTGAGGTTATAGCGCAGTTTGCTGACGCAGCCGGTGATGAGGAAAGTCTGAGGGCGCTCTGCCTTGTGACATACGCTGATATGTCTGCTGTTAATCCTGTTTTCCGGACAGAGTGGAAGGCCTATCTCCTTAAAGAACTCTATGAAAAAACGTTAAATCACCTTCGCGGTATAAGGAAAGACCCGGCAGCTTATATAGAAAGTATCCTGTCTTCCCGCGCCGTTGAGGATAGAGAGGGATTAAGCAGTTTCCTAACCGAGATGCCTGAGAGGTATCTGCTCTCAACACCCCCTGAAAAAATACAGGAGGATTACAGCCTTGCGCTTAGTGTCCGGAGCGGCGGTTTTGCAGTATCAATAAGCGAAAAAGCACGAGGCATAACAGAGATAACAATCGGCGCATGGGACAGCCCCGGGCTTTTTTCACGGCTCGTGGGATTCCTCTCTTCAAAAGGGCTGAATATAGTAAGGGCCATGCTGCATACTGGTAAAAATGGTCTTGTTATTGATAAAATTCAAGTTTCAAACTGGAAAGAACTCTGGTGGGAGGGGATGGAAGATTTAATTAAAAATGGGCTGAGGAATGCTGCGGCGGGAGGCGAAACAATAAACCCGCACGGCATCGCAAAAGAGATTAGCGGGAAATTTGATGTGTTTGTGGAGCTTGACAATGAGACCTCTAAAAAGAACACGGTCGTTGAATTTTTCTCTCAGGACAGGCGCGGGCTTCTCTATGATGTGTCTAAGCTTATGCATGAAAGCGGGCTGAATATAATATCGGCAAGGGTTAATACTGAATCAGGCATTGCTCAGGACGTTTTTTATATACAGCAGGCCGGCGGGAAGGTTAATGGAATCAAGGCTGTGGAATTGATTGCATCTCTATGGAAAAATCTAAAAGGATAAAACGAATAGCATATCTTTCTCTGGCCGTACTGCTCATAGGGATAGTTATCTTTGTTTCCCGCGGCCCGCACATATCAAATGCGTTAAAGAAAATAATACTGCCTGAGCTTGAAAACATGACAGGCCGCAAGGTGATAGCCCAGTCAATATATCTTAATTTATTCCCGTTGTTTATTGAGGCCAGGGGGGTGAAGTTCTTTGATGACGAGGGCAACAGGGTTTTGACTGCTGACAGGGTAAAGGGGTATCTGAAACTATCAGGCCTCCGCAGAAAAAAAATAGCGCTGAAAAGGATAGTGATAAAAGAGCCTGAGCTATGGACTGACAGGGAACAGTTGAATGACATAATCAGGAAGGTTAAAAACTATTTGAACAAGGCAGACCCCGGAAAGATGAAGGTTGCAGTGGATGTAATAGAAGTGCGAGATGGAGGATTTAGCTTTTATGCTTCTGCTTATAATGCAGTTTTCACAGGCAAAGGATTAAACGGCGAGGCGCTGTTAGGCGAAACAACGAGATTAAAAGCGAACATAAAAGAACTTGTCTCAAACATCCAGCGTTTTCCTGAATTGAAAGTTGGCGCAGATGCCGTATTGTTTTTCAGGAAAGACGGGATTGACATAAAGAATGTCACTCTCAGGGCCTATGATTCAGAGGTGAAGGCAGGCGGTTTTTATTCGCCTGAAGGGAAAGGCGATATAAAGGCAGACGTTGAACTTGCAGTCAATGCTGTAAAAAAAGTTTTTGGGCTGAAAAATAACGGGGAAGGAAAAATATTTGCAAAGGGCGATATAAAATTTGGAGCAGAGGAGCCTGTTGTGGATATTAAAGTCAGCGGCAATTTTTATCTTCAGTCTTTGATGGAGCTTCTGAAAGTAAAAGAGAGAGTTGAAGGCTGGGTGGATTTTGACGGGAAGATAAGCGGGGCGGGTTCAAAGCTTACAGGCCAAGCGGATGCGACTTTAAAAAAGGGAAATCTTTTTGATGTTGCTGTGGACAGCCTTAAGTGCAATATAGTTTACGGCAACGGAGTCCTGAGTTTCAAAAGCGGTAAGGCAGCGCTTTACAACGGCAGGGCAGACGCAGAGGCAGCCTTAAAAATTCCGAAAGTTGACCATTATTCCGTGAAGGTAAATTTTACGGATGTTGACAGTCAGCCGGCTTTTAAACTTATCGGTATGGATATAGAGGCTCCGAAGGGCAAGGTAAAAGGAGAACTTTTTTCTTCTGACAGTGAATTTAATCCGTCCGGCTGGTTTAGTTACGAAGCTAATCCCCCCTTAACTAAAGGAGGGATGGGGGGATTAGGGAGTGATTTAATCGGGAGGGTAAAGAGGATAAAAGGGGCCTTTAAGGTGCAGGGCAATATGCTTTCCCTTTTCAATACAGAGGTCAGAACTGAAAAATCAGCGCTGGATATAAACGGCACAGTTGATATGTCTGCTTCATTTCTTAATCTAAAAGGCAGGCTTGAGACGCTTGACCTTACAGACCTTACGTCTCCTTATTTTGACCTTCTGAAAGGCACAGGCGGGTTTGAAGGCACAATAACCGGAAAATCTGATAACCCGCTCATAAGCGGCGCAGTAAGAATGAGGGCAGCGTCCTTAAAAGGTTACGGCCTTGATAATGTTTCCGGCGAGCTTTCTTACAGAAAAAATATTCTTGAGATAAAAGGTTTATCAGCTAAAGCAAAAGATGAGGAGCACACAGCAAGGGGACATATAAAATTTAACGCTGCAAAAAAGATTTTTGATTTGAAACAGCCTGATTACAGCCTTGCAGTATCATTAAGAGGCGCTGATATTGAAAGGCTGGCGGCAGCCTTTTATAAAAAACTGCCATTGAAGGGCAGACTGAATACAGACTTTAAGCTAACAGGCAATGGCTCCTATCCTGAATATTCAGGCTCTGCTGCTGTAATGAATGCAGAGGCTTATAAATTTTCAGCAGACTCTCTGACAGCGGATTTTTCCTATAGGAACAAAGATATTGCTGTAAAAAAAGTTGTTATTAAGAAAGGCGGCTCCGCTGTGACAGCTGAAGGAAGAATTTCAGGCATGGAGAAGTTTTCTTTCAAGGCATCCGGCAGTAAGCTATTTTTGAAGGATATTGCGGCGCTGAAAGTCATGCCCGAGGATGCGGTGTTGAATGTCCAGGCGGCAGGCTCAGGCGCTTTTGATAATCCCTCTATAACTATAAACGGGAAGTTATCAGGCGGAACATTTAAAGGCAGGCCTCTTGGCGCAGGAACCATAAATGCCTCTATTAAAAATAAAGATATTCTGTTCAGCGCTGCGCTCTTTAACGGGAAGGCGCTTGTGAAGGGAAAGGCGCGTCTGAGTGATTTACTGCCGTGGAGCGCAGAACTTACCGTGACGTCAGGCAGATATGATTTCCTTTTATCGCCGATGTTTAAAGATGTTCCTGATGACCTTGTAGTTAATATGAAGGGAAGTGCGGTAATGTCAGGGACAAGAAAAACCTTTTCGGCTTCTGCAGTTATAAATCAGGTTAATGCGTCTCTTTATGGACACAGCTTTTTTAATGATTCGGATATAAAATTCAGATTTGATAATAGAAAGATGTCGTTTTCTGCATTTACAATACGGAGCGGGAACGCCTCTTTCAGAATGCGCGGCGGTATGGAGATAGGGAAAGAATATAATATAGCTCTTGAAGGGGATTCAGAGCTTTCGCCTCTGAAGGGATTTTCAAAGAAGATTGGCGTTCTTAGAGGGGACGCTGCTTTTGCCCTGACCGTGGCAGGTAAATGGGACAACCCCCAGATAAACGGCAATCTCAATGTGAGCAGCGGGCTGTTTGGATTAAAGGATATACACCAGCGAGTCAGTTCAATAAACGGTTTATTTTATTTTGAGGGAAACAAGATTGCTATACGCAGGCTCTCAGGCAAACTTGGAGGCGGAGATATAGATGCATCAGGCGTTGTCTATCTCAGCGGGTTTAGGCTGAAGAGATTTTATCTTGATACAAAACTGAATAACATTACAGCTCCTGTATCCAAAGAGTTCTCTATTAATTTTGACGGCAGTATCATTTACAAGGGGACTCTTGACGCTCAGAATGTCATTGGCGATGTAAGGGTAAAGAGGGCAAGGTACAGGGAGAGAGTAGAATGGAAAAGCTGGCTTCTTAAGACAAAGCCGGCAGAAAGGCCGAGGGGTGAGCCGACAGGCGCGGAAAAGGCAGCGCTGAATGTGAAGATATACGGAGCGGAAAATATCATTGTGGACAACAACATAGCGCGCGCGCCGTTGAAGGTTGATATGGTTTTGAAAGGCACGATAGGGCAGCCGCTTTTTTTCGGAAGAATTGAGTCTAAGGAAGGCAAGGTCTATTTCAGGAACAGTGAATTCAGGATATTGAATGCAAGCGCAGATTTTACCGACCCGAACAGAATAAATCCAGTAATGGAGATTGTGGCGCAGACCATAGTGAAAGGGTACAACATCAGGCTTAGCCTTGAAGGGCAGATGGAGCGCTTTAATCTCTCTCTTGTTTCTGACCCGCCTCTTGAGGAGACGGATATACTCAGTCTGCTTACCGTGGGGCAGATAGGGAAACAATTAAAAGGGCTTGAAGGAGGAATCGGAGCGGGCGAGGCTGCTTCATTTCTAACAGGCAAGGTTCAGGATGTTTTTGAAGACAGGCTGAGAAATATAACAGGGCTTGACAGGGTTCAGGTGGACCCTTATGTGTCCAAGTCCACAGGCGCTATAGGCCCGAGAGTTACCGCATCAAAGAGACTTTTGGGCGATAAACTGTTTGTGACTTACACATCTACTGTGGGTTCTACAGAGGAACAGGTGCTCAAGCTTGAGTATCTTCTTGATAAGAATGTCTCGCTGGTTGGTGTGAGGGATGAAAAAGGCAGCGTTGGCGGAGATATTAAGTTCAGATTTGAATTTAAATGAGAACAGAGCAACAGGACAACAATGAATAGTGCAATAGAGCAGCAGGGGTCCCCAGAAAGTCGCAGACTTTCTGGGGCAGAGAGCAGCCCCGATTTAATCGGGGCGCTACTGCTCTACTGCGCTACTGCACTGCTAATCTGTTTATTATTGTCCTCTTCCGTTGAAGCGTCGGATACAGTAATACAAAAGATAAATATCGAAGGGTTGCATTCCATAAAAAGCGAAGAACTCCTGGACCTTTTAAACATAAAGATTGGCGATATTTTTAATCCGGCCTCTGTCCGCTCCGGGATAAAACTGGCATTTCTTAAAGGGATATTTGAAGACATATCTGTTGAAGTTGATGATAAAGATAAAACCTTCATAAGGGTAAAGGTAAGGGAGAGGAATATAATAAGAAAAGTTGTTATTGCCGGAAATCAGCGTCTTTCAAAGAAGCTCATAAAAAACCGTTTTCCATTAAGAGAAGAACAGGTTATGAGATACGACCTCATTGAAGGCGCTGTAAAGGAGCTTAAAAAGGCATTATCTGAGAGGGGATTCCCGTATGCTGATATAAAACTCGCTGTAAAGGACGCCGGCAGTCCGGACAAGGTGGATATTTTCCTGACGATAAATGAGGGAGCGCCTGAGATAATAAAAAGCATTAAAATTATCGGGCCTGCGGAAGCGAAAGAATTAATCAAAATAGAGGAAGGCGGCATTTACGACCGGGTTAGATTAAGAAAAGAAATGGAGGAAATAAGGCTGTATTATAAGAAAAACAATTTTCTGAAACCGGTTGTCGGCCCATATACTTTCAGCAATGGCAGTCTTGAGATTAACATAGACCCGGGTAAAAAACTTGAAGTTGTGTTTGAAAATAACTCTGCTCTGAATTCAGAGGCTCTCATTAAAGAGACGCCGTTTTTTGAGGCCGAGGACTTCAGGGACGACCTTGTTGAAGAGGCCGTATCAAGGATTGTGTCTTTATACCATATAAAAGGGTTTCCTTTTGCTCAGGTTGCGCCGGTTATAGCCTCGGACAAAGATACAGTTACTATACGATTTTTTATTTTTGAGGGAAACGAGGTTATCGTCAATTCAGTTGTCTTTGAAGGTATAACCATACCTGTGAAAAACCTGAAAGAGGCAATGTTATTAAGAGAAAAGAAGCCTTATAATCCGGACCTTATAGACTCAGATAAAGAAGCGTTAATAGGGTTTTACAATGCGCTCGGCTATCTGAATGCAGGAATAGATGACGTCAGAGCTGCGGTAAAAGATTCCCGCGCTGACCTTATCATAAAAATTACAGAAGGCGCAAAGACCCTGATAGAAGGCATTGAGATAAAGGGAGCCAGGTTTATCTCAAAGGAAGATATAATCAAGGCTGTCAGGATAAAAACAGGGGACCCCTATAATGAAGTTGATATATCGGATGCAAGATATAAGATTATTGACCTCTATTGGAACAGCGGTTTTGTGGACTCAAGGGTTGATATAAAACAGGCAGTCGGAGAATCCGCCACAGGTGGAGGGATAAAGGTTATTTTTGAAATAGACGAAGGAAATCTCAGTCTTTTCGGAAAAACCGTGATAAGCGGCAATGCCGAGACAAAGAGCGAGGCAATAAAGAGAGAACTGCTCTATAATAACGGAACTTCCTTTAATCCTTATCTTCTCACAAAAACGCGTCAGAGACTTTATAAGCTGTGCCTGTTTACCGATGTGGATGTGAATGCTATAGAGAAAGAGGACAATGCTAAAAATGTTCATGTCAGGGTGAAAGAAGGGAATGCGGGCGTTGTTGAGGTTGGCGTCGGATATGGAGATTATGAGCGGTTCAGGGGGGCATTTGATATAAGCTACAGGAATCTTTTTGGAATGAACAGACAGGCGTCATTCAGGACTGAGGTCAGCTCGCTTGAGCAGCGTTATATAGTGAATTATACTGAGCCGTGGTTTTTAGGCAAGCAGCTTCCCTTTAAAGCGCTGCTCATGAAAGAAGAAAGAACGGAAAAGAGCATAGAGACCCGTGAGACGCGGTATAAACTTAGGAGGCACACTGCGAGCGTAGGCTTTGAGAAGAAATTCAGCGAAAGGGTGAAAGGTGAGATTTTTTATGATTTTTCATTAGTCAAAACTTTTGAGGTAAAGCCTGACGTCATACTTACGAAAGAAGATGTTGGAACGCTTGCAATTGCAGGGATAAGGCCGGGCATAGCCTACGATACGAGAGACAATCCGTTTGACCCCAGAAAAGGCGTGTTTGCAGGAATATCCGTGAAAACAGCGACAGGATACCTTCTCTCAGAGACGGATTTTGTAAAGACAATAGCCAATGGAAGCGTTTATAAAGAATTAAATAAATATTTTGTTGCTGCGGCGTCTTTAAAAGGCGGGATGGCGTATGGTTTTAACGATACGACGGATCTGCCGCTTGTGGAGAGGTTTTTTCTGGGCGGCAGGACTACAGTGCGCGGATATGAACAGGATACGCTTGGGCCTAAAGGCGCTGACGGCTCTCCGACAGGCGGTAATGTGTTTATCCTGACAAATCTTGAACTAAGAACCGATGTTATCAAAGGTTTTGGCCTTGTGACATTCCTTGACGGCGGCAATGTATGGAACGAAACCGGCGATATAAAATTTTCAGAGATGAAATATACTGCTGGCGCAGGCATAAGATATAATACGCCTGTGGGACCTCTGAGGATTGACTACGGCCATAAACTGAATAGGGAAGCAGGTGAAAGCAAAGGAGAAGTGCATTTCAGCATCGGACATGCGTTCTAATTTGAGCGGCAATATATTTTACTCAGTCATCACTTTGTCCGGAAGCTCGTCCGTATCGCCCGGAGTTACAGGAAAATGTTTTGCAAGAAGCGCTCCGGCCTCTCTTATGGCATTACATAAAGAATCGCACGCCCGGCCATCTTTTATCCCCTGAGATACGGTTAGTGCAAATTTATTCAGAGTCTCCTGTCCAATCTTTTTATGAATCCCTTTGTCGGCAAGCGCCCAGACCTTTCTTTCAAGGATGGAGATAAAGAACAGGACTCCGGTATTTTGTCTGGTCTTATAAAGCCCCTTTTCATAAAAGGCACTCACAGCCCTCTGCCGTACAGTTTCCTCTTTTCTCCTGAAGCCGATTAATGAGGTTTTAAGAACAGGAAATTTCCCGAATAGAAATCTTGCCGGGAAAAACAAGACAAGACTCGCAGGAATAAATGACCAGACAGACGAATTAAAGTATAAGGCGGTTATAATGAGCGAGATGAGACTTCCGGCAAATATTCCCCCTAAGATTTCCGCTTCAATATATCGGTCGCTGCTGCCGACAACCATAACAGCAATCTCTCCGAGGGTGCGGGATTCAACATCACGGGTTGTCTCTTCTATCTTTTTTTTCTCTTCTTCAGTGAAAAATCTTTTTGCCTTTGAATTATTTTCCATTACCAGCCTCCTGATGCTCCGCCCCCGCCAAAACTGCCGCCTCCCCCGCTGAACCCTCCGAAGTCTCCGCCTCCGCTAAAGCCTCCGCCTGACCCATAGTATCCGCCGCCGGACCAGAAACCGCCGCTACTGTAACGTCGGCCTGAGGAGAAAAGTTTCGGCAGAAAAATTCCTGCAGTCAATCCAACAGCGGAGAGAATGATAAATGAAATAAGCCCGACGGGCATAAGTGTTTGGTGGACAATAGCAGGAAGACCTATCGCTCCAGATACGCCTCCAAAGATGCGCGACATACTCCCTATGAACAGTAAAACTATTCCTCCAAAGATAAGAAGGGTTAAGAAGCTGTGTATGGCGTCCTTCTGTTTGGGCAAATGATTTTTATCAGCCTTAAACTCTCCCTGGCTGCATCAATAAGAGAATGAACGCCTGCGACAAAACCGCCGTCAAAATCGCCTCTTTTGAAACTCGGTTTTATAACCAGGTCAACGATTCTTCCTGCAGTTAGGTCGGTCAACGGCCCTTCAAGTCCGCGGCCGACCTCAACCCTTATCTTTTTGTCCTGTTTGGATACGAGAAAAATTACCCCGTTATCTTTTCCTTTTTGTCCTATCTTCCATGACTCAGCAGCCTTAACGCTGAATTCTTCCAAAACCTCTCCTTCAAGAGAGGGGATTGTGAGGATGACAATCTGTGTTGAATCTGTCTGTTCAAAAGAATTCAGCTCTTTTTCCAATTCAGCCTTAGCTGCCGGGGATATCATATTTGCGTAATCATTAACGTGCCCCTGCAGTTTCGGCACATCAAGGGCATAAGAAATAGAAAAAAGTGATAAAAAAGCTATCAGTGATATAAAAGACAGGAAAAGACAGGGCATGGTATTTGAACGGATTCTTTTGCCGATAGTCCCAACAACCCCCTTAATCCCCCTTAACAAAGGGGGACTCAGGGGGGGTATGAGGCAAAAGCCCTCGGAGCCCTGATTTTTATCGGGGCGAGAATGAGTGAAAATATTATACCCTGTCTTTCTGTTTAAAAAGCTCAATTAAAACTTCACCTGCGGAGCCTTTTCGGTTCCCGCCTCTGCCTTAAACGGCTCTTTGAGCTTCAGATGAAGCAGCAAATTGTTTGTTAAATTATTCGGGAATATCCTGATTGATGTGTTGAAAGTCTCAACAGCCTTGTTGTAGCGTATGCGCGCAACATTTATCCTGTTCTCCGTTCCTTCAAGCTGGTGCTGGAGGTCTCTGAAGTTCTGATTTGCCTTAAGGTCTGGATATTTCTCTACCACGACCATGAGTCTGGAAAGTGCGCTGCTCATGGCGCCCTGCGCCTCCTGGAACTGAGTAAAGGCCTTAGGGTTATCAAGCATGCTTTTTGACATCTGTATGGAACCGACCTTGGCCCTGGCCTCTGTTACTGCGGTAAGCGTTTCTCTTTCATGCTTGGCGTAGCCCTTTACGACTTCTACAAGATTCGGTATTAAATCATTTCTCCTCTGGTATGATGCTTCAACATCGCCCCATGCCGCCTTAACAGACTCTTCATTTGCCTGCATTGTGTTATAACCGCAGCCTGAGATACTGAGCAGCATCAGGCTAAGGACAACATACAGAAACTTTTTTTTCATTACATCCTCCGGTTTCGTCATTCCGCACCTGCCTGCGGTAGGCAGGCTTGATGCGGAATCCAGTCTTTTATCTATCAATTTGTTGACTATTCCAGCCCCGGGTTTATCTTGACATAAATCCCGGACAACCGGCAAATCCTCTGCATCCTGCTTTTCTCAATTTGCAGGAAGCATTGCCGCAAATATTTATCTGTAAATACCTGTCTCCTCGGCGAGGAGGGCTTATTTTCGTTGCCTCTTTCGCAGCTATTTTCTTTTTGGTTTTGATTTACGGGCGCCTTTCTTAGAGGATGCTTTAGAAGAAACGCTTTCGAGTTTAGCTATCTGCGATTCAAGTTTTTTTACCCCCTTGATTGTTGATATTACCTTCATGTCAAGCAATGGATTCTTGGAGCCTTTTGAAGCGATATCGTAAACCTTTCCGCCGAGTTCTGTGAAATTAGACTGAACCTTCATTTTCAGTTCAAAAACCTTGTATCTTCTCTTTCCCTCTTCGGCAAGTTCCTCTGCTTTTTCAGCTGCGACAGTAGCTCCTTTTCTTACAGCGGCAATGCTCTCATCAACGCCTTTCTGGATGTCTTTTTTAACCTTGTCCCATAGTCCCATAAAATTCCTCCTTCATAAAATTAATTGATACTCCACTAATATATCATAAAAAACTCATTTGATGACAAAAATCTGTCCCTATCTGTTTGTGAATTGCAGTGGCATTGCTGCTTACCTAATGCAATGTGAAAATTACCTTGATTTCATGGCGGTATTTGTGTAACCCTAATACTATCTGTCATTCCCCGATTTAATCGGGGAATCCAGAGTTTTTTAATAAGGGACTGGATTCCGCATCAAGTGCGGAATGACGAATAAAAAAGGGTGGTTTTATGAGGCGATACATTGCCGTCTTTGTTGTAATCTGTGCCTTTATGATGCTTTTCCTTTCTGCTGCCTATTCTGAAGACAGGAGCGTTACGGTGAAGGGAAAGAAAGGCACGGATACATCCGCGTCTGTCAATGCCAGATAC
>Ga0100391_1006099_pt1 | contig 10979 bp, 8 predicted proteins | sample CryGeymeta201515_FD_81541 | JGI IMG/M metagenome (GOLD analysis project Ga0100391, IMG submission 81541) | Groundwater microbial communities from Crystal Geyser aquifers in Utah, USA - Crystal Geyser metaG 2015-15 | ecosystem: Environmental > Aquatic > Deep subsurface > Groundwater | place: USA...
CAGGACGCGCTTGCCCTTCAGCCTCGCCTTGTAGTATTCGAGACGCGACCAGGCACGCGCTTCCTCGCGCTCGATCAGGGTCGCGGTGCGCGCCAGCAAATCTTCCTGCGCGCCGCGCTGCACCAGCAGCTTGGCGATGGTGCGCAAGCTCTGGCTGGTGTCGGAAACGCCGTAGAAGGAACCCTCGAACCATGGAATGCCGTAGCGCTCTTCCATCTTGCGCGCCAGGTTGATCAGCGCCTTCGAGCACACCATCATCGCCGCTCTGGCCCGATGGGCGCAGGCGATTTCGCGGTAACGGGCATCGCCGGAAATATTAGCGAGCACCCGGATGCCGAGCGCATCGAACAAGGGCTGGATCTGCCACAGTTCTCCTACCAGGTTGTATTCGCCGTAGATATTGATGTCGTAATGGGTGGTGACCGCCGGTTCCTCGGTGCCGATCACGTAATCCAGCAGCACCTCGCCCGCCAGCTTGTTGCCCAGGTTCTTGCTGCCGGCGAAGCCCGGCACATTCACCGGAATTACCGGCTTGCCGAACTTTTCCGCCGCGCGCTTGCATACCGTCTCGATGTCGTCACCGATCAGGGCGGTGACGCAGGTCTGGTAGACAAACACCGCTGGCGGGTCGTATTTTTCGATAATCTCGCGGATCGCCCTGAACAGCCGTTTTTCCCCGCCGTAGATCACGTCCAGCTCGCCGATGTCGGTGGTAAAGCCTGTGCGGTACAGCTTCGATCCGCTCGAAGCCGAATGGCGGTTGTCCCAGCCGTTTCCCTCGCACGCTATCGGCCCATGTACCAGGTGGGCCACATCGACAATCGGCTGGAGCGCGATCTTCGCCCCGTCGAAGGCGCAGCCGCCCGCCGCCGCACCGGGCACCAGCGGCTTGCTGCACCCCTTCTTGCGCTCCTTGTCGGGCTTGCCCCGGTTGGTCGGACAGGCCGGCTCGTTGAACACCCTCTCGACTTTTCTGACCAATGCGTTCATAGCGACAATCCTGACAAAAGTTTCATTTTGATTATCACTATGCAAGTCTCGTGCCCACTCAAAATGGCGCGCTAAAAAACTCATCTATGCTTGATTTAAGAAGAGGTTAGAAATTTTTGCCGGGCTTTGTCGCAAACGACATGTCAGGTTTGCGACAAACTTCAGGCCGACAATCAGAGAATTTAAAAAAAGCCCATCGGGTAACCAACCATGGGGAGTCTGTTTAAAACTTAAAGCGGAACTAGCGTTAATTTTTTTAATTTATGGCAGGTAATTGATTGCAATTTAATAAAACACTGTACGCATAATTAGATGATAAATTGTGCTATTTGTTATAATATTCGTTGCATATTTTGTTGCATATTTGAGCCAGCATGACAAAACTAAATACGGATGCCTTGACCAAAATCCTTCGCACTAATCCGCGCGTGGGGAGCACTGATTTATGCGCCAGGCTTAGCGGCATTAGCCGGGCCACCTTGACCCGTGCATTAAAGGGCCTCGGGGCCACCGTCATCAGCGGCGGAGGGTCTCGTCGCACGCGGTATGCCCTGCGTCGACCGCTTCGTGGAAACGCTGCCCCCATTCCGCTTTATCGCATTGACGAGCACGGACAAGGGCATGATCTCGGGCTCCTGTCCTTCATTTATCCAGAGGGTTCCTGCCTGACTAATCAAGATAGTTTTCCTTGGCCGCTGGACAAGGACATGTCGGACGGCTGGTTCGACGGGTTGCCATACCCCATCGTGGACATGCGTCCGCAGGGCTTTCTCGGCAGAAACTTTGCCAGAAACCACGCCCCTGATCTGGGCGTTCCCGACAACCCGGACAACTGGTCGGATGATGATGTGGTTCACATTCTGTCGCTGATGGGCTACGACCAGCCCGGCGACCTCATTCTCGGAGAAGCCGCCTATCGACGTTTTCTTGATCTCATTCGCAAGGGCGATGCACGCTTCCTTTCCGACGCCCAGGCGGAAAAAAACTATCCCCGGTTAGCGGACATCGCCATGACGCAGGGCGAAGCCGGTTCGTCCGCCGGCGGCGAGTTTCCGAAGTTCACCGCCAGCCGACTCCTGAATTACCGCAAGGTTGATGTCATCGTCAAATTTTCAGGCGCGGACAACTCTCCCGCAGTTCGGCGCTGGGCAGACCTGCTCATTTGCGAGCACTTGGCGTCAGCGGTCATGGCCAATGCGCTCCAGGTGTCGGCTGCCGAGTCCACCCTTTACCAGTACGCCGATCGAACATTCCTGGAGGTGGTGCGCTTCGACCGCCACGGCGATTTCGGTCGGTCACCGGTCTGCACCATAGGCAGCCTCAATGCGGCTCTGGTGGGGGGGAACGCGACTTGGCCAAAGACCGCGCAGGCATTTCGGGACAAGGGCTGGCTATCCGACGAAGACGTCACGCGCGTCACGCTCATCTGGTGGTTCGGCAGACTCATAGCCAACACCGATATGCACGAAGGCAACCTTGCCTTTCATCCGGGTTTGAAGCTTGCGCCAGCCTATGACATGTTGCCCATGATGTATGCCCCCTTCAGCGGCGGCGAAGTGCCCGTCAAGCCCTATTCGCCAGCCCTGCCACTACCCGCAGAGGCCATCTTATGGAAACAGTCCGCCAGCGCTGCCATTCAGTTCTGGGAGGCCTGTTCAGAGGATAGACGTATCAGTCCGGATTTCCGCCGTATCTGCGAGAATAACAGTAGAATTTTGGCGGATTTTCACTCGCAATTGCGATAGCATCAAAACTCCACCAGAATATCCTCGTCGCGCACAATGAACTGGCACGCCAGCCGCCATGGCGGCGGAATGTCATTGTTTTCCGCGTCTTCGATCTGCTGCCTGGTGAGCTTGCCAGCCAGCAGCAGCACCGTCTTTTCCTTTTCGGTGAAGTGCATGCCCATCGGTCGCTTGTTGGCGAGGATGGTGACCCGCACCGGGCAGGAGCCGCACTCGCCGTTCTCGCACTCGAAATTGATCGGTACTTTGTGCTCTTTGGCCACGGCAAGCAGGGTGTGACAATCGCCGGCGGTGGCATAGACCGTGACGTCCTTTTTCATCGCCGGTGAGGTGAAAGTTATGTTGGCCATTTGAATTCCTTAAAGTGAGGAGTAAGGAGTGAAGAGTGAGAAGGATTTACTCCTCACTCTTCACTGCCTTAACGTACCAGATCGTAGCTGAAGTCCGTCTTGCCGATGTCGCTGCTGTTGCGGTCCAGTTCCAGCATGATCCGGTCCAGGATCCAGACCAGCACGTTCAGCGCGCCCTGGTAGCCCCAGATAGGGTAGCGGTGATGGTGGTGGCGGTCATGGACGGGGAAGCCGATATGGATCATGGGCGTCTTGGTGTCGCGCTCCAGGTACTTGCTGTAGCTGTTGCCGATGAGGAAATCCACCGGTTCGGTGAACAGCAGGCTGCGCATGTGCCACAAATCCTTGCCCGCCCAGGCCTTGCCGCCCTTGCCAAAGGGCGAAGCATCCAGCACAGCTTGCATTTTGGCTTGCCAGTCCTTGTTGCCGTTGGTGCACACGATATGCACCGGCTCAGCCCCCAGTTCCAGCAGAAACCCGGCCATCCCCAGGCAGAAATCGGGGTCGCCGTTTATGGCGAATTTCTTGCCGTGCAAGTAGGAGAGGGAGTCTCCGATAGCATCCACCAGGCGACCGCGCTCCTTTTTCAGCTCATCGGGGATAGGCTTGCCGGTGAGCCGCGACACTTCCATGAGAAAACGGTCGGTGCCGTTCACCCCGATGGGGCAGTTGAGCGCCACCACTTCCTGGCCCTTCTCCTTGATGTAGGCTAGCGTCTTATCGGTGCTGAACGCCTGCATAGAGAGTGTCGCCCTCGCGTTCAAGGCATCCCTGGTCTCGTCCAGCCTGGTGCCGCCGTCATACATGCGGAATTCGCCGTCGGTGGGGGTGTCCCACACGTCGCTGCCATCACCCAGGACGGTGTAATCGACACCCATCAGCCCGAGCAGGCGCTTGATTTCCCGCAAATTACCCACGGTATAGCCGTCGAAGCCGCCGATGAAATTGAGCTTGCCGTTTTCCTTGCGCTGTCCGCCTTCCCAGAAATGGGTGAGAATGCCCTTCATCATGTTGTCGTAGCCAGTGACGTGGCTGCCGACGAAGGATGGCGTGTGCGCAAACGGCACGTCGAAGGTTTCCGGTACCGAGCCCTTCTGTTTCGCGGTTTTAATGAAGCTGTCCAGGTCGTCGCCGATCACTTCCGCCATACAGGTGGTGCATACGGCGATCATCTTCGGCTTGTACAGGGCATAGGCGTTGGCCAGGCCATCGACCATGTTGTTGAGGCCGCCGAACACCGCCGCATCCTCGGTCATGGATGATGACACGCAGGAGCTGGGCTCCTTGAAATGGCGGTTGAAATGGGTGCGGAAATAGGCCACGCAGCCCTGCGAGCCATGCACGAAGGGCAGGGTGCCCTCGAAGCCCGCTGCGGCGAAGACCGCCCCCAAGGGCTGGCAGGCCTTGTCGGGATTGATGCTCAGCGCCTCGCGCTTGAAGTTGATCTCGCGGTACTCCCAGCTCTTGCTCCATTCCTGGCCTTTCTCGACTTCAATCTCCGGTACCCGGTTTTCGAAACACTGCTGCTTGTTCTTGAACATGTCCTGATAATCGGGCTGTTTGAACAGGTCGAAGTGATCGACGATATGTTCCGCATTCTGACTCATAATATTTCTCCTTAAAAATTCAGTGAGGAGTGAAGGGGGAGCAACCGTGTTCCAGGTCAAGCGATTTTGGGGTTCCACGGCGTATTATTTTTCAACATTGAATTCATGATAATTAACAACTTTCTCATGCAAGCGACGATAACGACTTTCGGTGGTTTGCCCGCATTTTTCAGGCGTTCAGCGAATGCCCTGATCGTGTCGTTGCAGCGTATCGCCGAGACCGTCGCCATGTACAAGACCGCACGCGCATCAGCTCGTCCACCCCAGATAAATCGCTTCCCGCGATGCTTGCCGCTGTCATTCGCAAGCGGGGCAACCCCGGTTAAGGCCGCGATTTCGCGCCGATTTAGCGTCCCAAGCTCCGGGCATTTCGCCAACATGGTCAGGGTAGTCACCGCACCCACGCCAGGAATGCCCCGTAGCAAATCATCTTTGGTCCGCCACGCATCCGACCTGCGTAAGCGCTTGGTCAAATCGGTATCAATTCCGGCAATCTGTTTGTCCAACCAGGCAATATGCTTGTTCAGACTTTTTTCCAGTGGCTTAGAAGCCGCTGTGCCAAGCCGGAGGGTTTCTTGAACTCGCATGTTAATCAACTGACGCCGCCTGCTCACCATGTCATCCAGGGCACGGGTATCCGCATCCTTGAGCGGGCGGACTTGCGGACGAATGGCTTTGGCAAATGCCGCCAGCACCGCAGCATCCACCCGATCCGTCTTGGCCAGCTGTCCAGTCGCCTTGGCAAAATCACGGGCTTGACGAGGGTTGATGATAGCGACCGGCAACCCTTTGATGGACAGCTCAGTCGCGATACGCACTTCCAGCCCGCCCGTGGCTTCCATCACGATCAAAGCCGGGCCGAGTTCTTTCAGACGGCTGACAACTTGGCGTGCTCCCGCCTCATCGTAAGCAACATGCAACGTCTGTCCCAGTGGCTCGATGCAGACGTCCAGCGTGGATTTGGACACATCAATGCCGACAAATTTCTCCACTATCGTTTCGTTCATGGCACCCATCCTTGCAATAATGCGGGCTTATTGGCCCAAGCAACCGTTCGGGTTATCACTGAAAAACCGGCACGACGCTCCTTGCTCTCCCACGGGCTTGTTGTCCCCAGGACTGGTCGAGCTGCCGTGCCGGGCACGACTGAATTAACCAACAACATATCCAAGTCTAGCAATACGAAACATACAAGGGTTGGGGTGAGGGAGAACGGGCATTGCAGTTTCATTATCAGGGGTGGCGGCGACTGCGATGCCCGTTAGACCAAAAGCGTCGATAGGGGTTGAGAAAGTGCTCGCCCCCTGCCACCTACAACCCTTTAAACGATACCCGGGCTGCCAACCCTCTGCCGCCCGGTCCTTCGGTGAGGTTAATCCTGGCGTTATGGAGTTCGGCGATGCGCTGACAGATCGCCAGCCCGAGACCGGTGCCCGGTTGATCCTGGCCGGCGATGCGATAGAAGCGGTCGAACACCTGTTGGCGTTGCGCCGCTGGAATACCCGGGCCATCGTCGCTGACTTCCATCAAAAATCCCGCCGTACTGCGCCGAACGTCAACACCGATATGGCCGCCGCGCGGCGTGTAATGGATCGCGTTATCCAGAAGATTGCCCAGCAGCATGGACAACATGTCGGCATTTCCCGGCAGGGTCGGCAAATCGGACTCGACCTGGAGTTCGAGGTTCTGGTCGCGTTGCAGTGCCATGGGCGCCATGTCCGCGCATACCGCTTCCGCCATCTCGCCCAGACTCACCGGCCGGACATCCGGCAAAGCCTGTTCCGGATCGAGACGGGCCAAGGCCAGCAGTTGGCTCACCAGCCGTATTCCTCTTTCAACACTGCGCTGCACCTGGTCCAGGACGCGCAGCCGCTCGGTTTTGCCATCGGCGGTATATGCCGTGTGCAAATGGGCCTGGATGGCCGCCAGAGGTGTGCGCAACTCATGGGCGGCATTGGCGGTGAAAAGCCGCTCGTTTTCCAGGGTATGGGTCATGCGCAACAACAGATCGTTCAGGGCCAAAACCATGGGGCGCGCTTCCTCCGGCGCGCTGTCCGCATTCAGGAGCGTCAAGTTATCGGACTTTCTTTTCCCGATTTCGCGAGCCAGGGCGCCCAGTGGCCTCAGCCCCCTGTTGATTGATAACCAGAGCAGAAGAAACAGCACCGGCAGCCCCAGCACCAGCGGGCTGACCAGGTGCAGGGAGATACTGCGAATCAGTTGATTGCGCACATCGTGGGATTCCGCCACGAGGACGCGGAAGTGATGATGCCGATCCCAGACGCCGAAATAACGCCAAACCTGTCCGTCTTTGTCCACAGATTCTGAAAATTTGTCCTGCGCCGACATGACCGCAGTGGGTGCGTTTATGGATCTCGAGAGCAAATGTCCTTCGCCATCCCAGACTTGATAGCGCAGCTTCTGTCCATATTCCCGGTGCAGCGAACGGATCGATCCAACTTTCGCCGATCCGGTGGCAACGGGCGCGGCAGCAATATTTCGTCCATCCGGGGTTCCGGACGCAGGCCCGACGCCGACTATGCGTTCAGGCAAATGGAGCCACTGGCTGGAAATCTCTTCCAGCAAAGGCGGTGCGCCGCCCGTCGGAATCTCATGATGATCGCCGTCATCAGGATCGGTTACCCGTAACAACGCCAATGCGGTCTGGGCGAGATGGGCATCGAAGATTTCATACGTTTCGTTGATGGAATCCCGGATGGTGAGCCACGCGATGACGGCCCAGTACGCAAAGCTCACGATGAGCAGCCCGACCAGCAAACGCTGGCTCAGGGAAAAACGCTGGCGCACGATCACGATGTGGACCTGGTGATGGTGTAGCCGATACCGCGCAGGGTCTTGATACAGTCCGCGCCGAGCTTGAGGCGCAGGTTATGGATATGCACCTCGATGGCATTGCTGTCGACGTCGTGGCTCCAGCCATAGAGGGAGGCCTCCAGTTGGCCGCGGGTCAGAACCCGCCCGGCGTTCTCCATGAGCGCGCGCAACACGGCGAATTCACGGCAGGAAATGGTCATGGTTTTGCCGTTGCGGGTGATCGTATGCACCACCAGGTCCAGCGTCAAGTCGCCGACGTTGAGTGTGCCGCCGGAGCCATGACCGGCGCGGCGGATCAGAGCGCGCAAGCGCGCAATCAATTCTTCCATGTCGGCGGTCTTGACCAGATAGTCGTCAGCGCCACGGTCCAGGCTGATGACCTTGTCTCGCGTCGTGTCCCGCGCGGTGAGCATCAGGACGGGCAGGTTGTCGTCGGTTTTGCGCAACTCGCACAACACCTCCATGCCGCCCATGACGGGCAAGCCGATGTCCAGCACCATGACGGCGAATCCCCCCGCCTTCAGGGTGCCAAGCGCGGTCTTGCCATCCCTCACCCAAGTGACGGCGAAGCCCGCCTTGCCGAGAGCGGCACATAAGCCATCGCCGAGCAGAAGGTCATCCTCGACAAGCAGAAGTTTCATAATCTCTCAATTAGGGGTATCGCGATACGGGATTTAACACGGGAACCGGCTTATCTTAACATCTCTTAAGAATGAGTGACATTCCTTAAGTTAACCCTCAGGCAAGCTTGTTACAGTATGAATCATGGCTGGAAATAGCCAGCGACTCATGACACAAACGATAAACCCTCATAACGGACCAGGAGAATGACCATGCCAAGCAGAATCATCAGAATGCTCTCTCTCGGCGGTGCTTTTTTAGTAACCGCCATAATTGCAACTCCCAGCCAGGCGATGCCGTCGTTTGCCCGCCAAGTGGGCAAGGCCTGCAGTACCTGTCACTTCCAGCACTATCCGACGCTCAACGAATACGGTCGGGACTTCAAGGCCAGCGGCTATACCGACATGGGCAAGCAGCGCACGGTCAAGGGCAAGGATCTTTCATTGCCCGAAGTGCTGAATCTCAGCGTGTTCACGAAGGTGCGGTATCTGAAGGATAACGGCGCCGATGTCGCAGGGACACCGACGCGAGCCAGCGGGGAATGGAATGTCCCCGATGAACTCTCCTTGCTCTCCGGCGGCCGTATTGCCGAGAACGTCGGCTACCTGTTGGAACTTCAGCTTGCCAACGCCAGCGCCGCTACAGTCGCCGGTTTCAAGATGCCTTTCATGTTCAAGGCAGGCGAAACCAAACTCGGCGTAATTCCCTATACCACGGATGCCTTGGGCGCCGCCTACGGCTTCGAGCTGCTCGCAACCGGGGCAGTGCGCAACAGCAAGGTGATGGAGTCGCGGGTCGAGAGCTCGGCTCAGCAATACATCAATACGGCGACCCCCGCCGTGGGTGTCGCGTTCGTGGCCACGAATCCGATGTACTTCGCAAATTTTTCCAAGTGGTCGCCTAATCATGGCGCCTCCGCCAATGGCCTGAGCAGTCGCAGTCCTACGTCCAACTATCTGCGTGCGGCGTTCACTCCGACGGTCGGCGATTGGGAGCTTGCGGCGGGATTCCAATCATGGAGCGGGACTTCTGACCAAGTTGATTCTACTAATATTGCAAAAGCGTTCCAAACCAAGGCGTTTTCAATTGACGCGCAAGCTCAGGGGACTATCGGAAACTTGCCGCTGGGTGTGTATTTCGCCAGTGCTTCCGCGCCGGGAACCCCTGTCGGAGAGGTCGCTAACCTCTTCAACGCCAACCCCAACAAATCGAGGGCGACCACCCTTACCGGGGAACTGGGGGTGATTCCGAACAAACTGACGCTCATGCTGTCTCACCGCATTGCGAATACCGGCGCTGCGGTGAACGCCACCGACAATGCCACCACGTTCGGTATTCGCTACGCCTATGCGCAGAACATCGGTTTGCAGTTGGAGCACAGCACGCGCAGCAAGGCTGCCGGCGTGGGGCGTTATGATGGATCGCTGACGCCGGGCGATGCTCGCACCATCCTGATGCTGTCCGCTGGTTTCTAAAAGGAGAAACGCGAAATGCGCTTGACACCTCATCAAATTTGCCGCTCGAGGCTGGCAGGCATCGCCTTCCTGTTGCCCGGCATACTGCTTTCCCACGGCGTTGCCCAAGCCCAGGCCGTGCCACTGGCTGAACGACTCCAGTTATGCGCAGGCTGTCACAATCCGGACGGCAACAGTATCATTCTGGAAAATCCGAAACTGTCCGGCCTGGATGCCGGCTACATCGTCCGGCAATTGCGGGATTTCAAGAGCGGGATCAGGAAGAGCCCGGTCATGAGCACCATCATTCCCATGGTGGACGAAAAGGAATTTCCGGCGCTGGCGGAATTTTTCAGCAAGCAACAGCGGAAGCCGGGCGTTGCGGTCGATGCCAAGCGGGCGGCGCAGGGCAAGGAAATCTACGACGAGGGCATCGACAGCAGCGCCGTGCCGGCCTGTTCCGGCTGTCACAACGACGACGGCAGCGGCACCGACAAGTATCCGCGTATCGGTGGCCAGAATTCGGCCTATGTCATACAGCAGCTGATGAATTTCAAGAGCGGTGAGCGCGCTAATGATGTCAAGGCGGTAATGCGCGCGGTGGCCAAGCGCATGAACGAGAAGGACATCCGGGCCGTCGCCGAGTACATGGTTACTTTGAAGGGAGAACCGGAATGAAAAAAGTCGCCGCAATTTTTGTGACCTTGCTGTTGTCCTTGCTGTTGTCGTGGCAGGCGGCTTGGGCCGACGCAGCCGATGCCGCCAAGAGTCCGCGCTTTGGCAGCAAGGATTATATCTGGGGCGAGATGCTGCCCGAGCAGGCCGAAGTAATGAAGCTGACGGGCGATCCGCAGCGCGGCAAGGAGGCCTTTCGCGGTTGCCGTGGTTGTCACAAGGCCGACGCCGCCGGTAAAACGGATGGCACGTATCCGCGCTTGACCGGCCAGCATGCCAGCGTAATTATCAAGCAGGTGACCGAGGTTCGCGCCGGTGTCCGTATCAACCCAAAGATGGATCCGTTTTCGTCCGATCACGCGGTTTCGCCCCAGGAAATCGCCGATATCGCGGTGTTTCTGGCTGCTGCCGAAACGACACGGGAAAGCGGCAAGGGCGAGGGCGATTTCGTGGCCAGGGGGCAGGAACTCTATGAGCAGGGCAAGTGCGTGAAATGCCATGGCGCCAACGGCGAGGGTAATGCCGTCAAAGTCTACCCGGCGATTGCCGCCCAGCATTACGGTTACCTGAAGCGGGAAATGGACTACATCCAGCGGGGTGTCCGTGGCAATTCCCATCCCGACATGGTCAATGCGATTGAATACTTTACGCAACGGGACATCGAGGCCGTGGCCGATTACTTGTCGCGTCTACCCGACCATC
>Ga0100391_1006101_pt1 | contig 10977 bp, 9 predicted proteins | sample CryGeymeta201515_FD_81541 | JGI IMG/M metagenome (GOLD analysis project Ga0100391, IMG submission 81541) | Groundwater microbial communities from Crystal Geyser aquifers in Utah, USA - Crystal Geyser metaG 2015-15 | ecosystem: Environmental > Aquatic > Deep subsurface > Groundwater | place: USA...
TGGGGTATAGCGCAAAAGTCTCGGTAGAAAAAGCCCAAAAAGGGTAAACTGTGGTAACAGGAGAAAAACAAAGATGAGTCGCCCACAATCCCGCGCCCGCCGCCAAGCGGCATTTATGGAAGAAGCCAAACGGATGTACGAAAAACTGGAAGACTGGTACGATGCGCATCCGCAAGCCAGTTTTGGGGAGATTGAAGCGGAAGCGCGAAAACGTCGTCGTGCGTTGATGGGAAAAACGTTGGAGCAATTAGTGAATGGACGCGATATCGGCGTACAAGTGGAAGCGCCAAAGTGCCAGGAGTGCGGGGGAGACATGGAATTTGAAGGCTACTGCGGATGGGGGGTTCATGGGTTGGAAGGCGACAGCCAGTTGGAAAGAGCCTATTACGTTTGCCCGCATTGTGAAGGGCAGACGTTTTTCCCCCTGGACGTGAAACTGAAGTTGCGCGCCGATCATTGGAGCGAAGGAGCGGCACGGGTGGCGGCGCGAGAAGGGTTGCAAGCGAGGTCATTTAAGAAAGCAGCGGAGTCGTACAGCGACGCCACCGGTGGGAGCATGTCCAGTTCCAGTTTGCAACGCATCACGGAAGGCTTCGGGCAAGCGCTGGAAGAAAAGCGTGTGAGTGAAGCGCAGCAAGTGTACGATCCACAAGCGCCGCAATTGGCGCAACAAGTCGTGACGGTAACTGCCCCAATTAAGGAGCAAGCCAACATTTCGACCGACGGCGGCATGGTTTTGCTGCGCGAGGAAGGCTGGAAAGAGTTCAAAATGAGCGTTTTTTCAGAAGTGCGGGTAAAAGCGGGGAAACCCAGCCCAGCAGAAGCGCACCCTGACCCGCGAATAACCCTGCTTCGGCATAGTTACCAAGCCGGATTATGGACTGCTGACCAAATGGCTCAACATCAGTATTTGGAAGGAGCGCGGCGGCAGGTGGAACGTTGTGCGCGCCTTGGCTCTGCGAACGATGGCGCAGTCTGGATTAGCCGGATCACTACCGCCAACTACTCGCATATTGTCTACTCGATTGATTGGGCGCATGCGCACGGACGGTTGAGTAATGTCGCCAAAGCCGCTTTTGGTGACGGCACATCACAAGCGCAACAATGGACGCAAAGACAAGTTGACCTCTTGTGGCATGGGCGCGTAGAAGAGGTGGTGACCGCCCTGCAAGTTCTGGATTGGGATCAGATCACTTGCCTGGAAGATATTCGGAATTCGCCGTCTTACTTTGAAACTCGCAAACACAACATGGATTATGCGCGCCTCCGGCAAGAAGGGTATCCCATTGGCAGCGGAACCGTCGAAAGCGGGATCAATACTGTTGCGCATCACCGCATGAAACGGCAAGGACGCGGCTGGAAACGTGAACATGCGCAAGCCATGCTGGCCGCTCTGGGCGAACTACATAGTGGCCGTTTTCAAACGGCTTGGCAGGCAACCTGCTGATCTAAGAATCTCACCGAGACTTTTGCGCTATACCCGGGAGGATGAGGAGAGGGAGGTGTAGGAGATATAGTGGTAAAATGTCTAGAAAGTGGTGATATTTGTAATGATTGTTCCACCAAAAACGGATTTGAAATATTTCAAGGTATACAAGCATAAGCCAATCGCAAAATATGTGAAGTTTCTTTTCTCAGAACAACCTGAAAAGGATTGAGAACCCATGATGCCAAGTTCAAACAATATATTGAACGATCTTCGGCAACAATTATTATCAGCCACAAATACTATGGCTGATATTGATAAATTTGCGGTTACATCTATATCGAAAATAAATGCCACATTTCGCCCTCAATCTGTTGATAGTTGTTATTCTGACATTATTATTGTTGCACAGACAACGAGTGCGGGGTGTTGCTATTGTTATAATAATGATCCAGAAATACCTCAGAATATCCTGGGAACCGACGCAAGATATATTGATTCTGGTAACCGCTATATAGACATTGCAGTTTTAGATGCTGCTTTCAGCAGTTTACTACCTAATCCAGATTTGTATTGTCGCCTTGAGGGTAATAGTTTTCAAAAGGCAGAAGCGCGAACCACATTTATAGTATCTGAAATACAAAGACTTCTTTTAGATGTAGATGTGCCAAACAATCATCCCTGTATTACAATGGTTGGAGCAGTAGGGAATGTGCTCTCAAGACTTTCAAAATTAGGCATCCCAGTTTATGCAACAGATCTTGATCCCAGTTTAATCGGAACTAAAATGGGTGGTGTCTTGATCGAAAATGGAATTGATATGACGTTAGATAGGGTGAGCGAAAGTCACATATCATTAATCACAGGAATGACCTTAGCGACAAACACCCTCGATGACATCTTGCGGGTGGCAAAGAAAAGAAATGCAAAGGTAGTTATGTTTGCCGAAACTGGCGGAAATTTTGCTGGTGCTTACATGAAGATGGGAATTGATTGCATAATTTCTGAGGAGTATCCTTTTTATATGTTTCCTGGTGTGACTATTCTTCGCGTCTTTCGGCGTAGATAAACAATAAGAAAGTTGCACGCGATTCAGTTTGGCGGAGGAACGGTCGTGAAAAAAACAGCCAGCGTAGTAATAATCGGCGGTGGAATTATCGGCGCAAGTACGTTGTATTATCTATCCCAAAAAGGACACTCTGATATAGTGCTGTTGGAGAAGGGGACTTTGGGTTGTGGGACGACGGCTTATACAGCAGGATGGGTTAGATTTCAACAGGACTCCGATCTAGGGATTCAAATGGCTCAGATTTCGCTTAATGAGATTAAGCGATTTCAACAAGAGGAGAATATAGGATTAAAAATAAAGGGGTCAATCACTACGTTTATGGCTGATAAGGTTGATCAGGAACTTGAAAACACGAGATTATTAGAATCACTAGATATACCAGTCACTATGATGACTAGAGAAGACATTAAAGAAGTCGCTCCAATACTTAACACTTCAGACTTAAGCATGGGAAGATATTGCAAAGAGGATGGAGTGGTTGACGCAAACGCCCTACTCCTTCATTATGTTAGAAAAGGCAAGGCGTTTAGTAAAAACATTATCGTAGAAGAGGGCGTACAGGTAAATAACATAAGAACAGATAAAGGAAAGGTTATAGCAGTTGAGACATCTGAGGGGATTATATCTACTCCAGTTGTTATTAATGCCGCGGGAATATATGCGGATCACGTTGGAAAATCGGCAGGATTAGATATTCCACTTATAAAAAAACTGGGGCATAATATCTATACTGAACCAATCGATTCCATACCTGATAATATGCCTCTACTAGAAGTTTTGGATGTAGAAACCTTGTATATTGGCTCCTCTGGAAAGCGCGCCGATTACACAATTGGATCCTTTAAGACGGATGGGTATGACCATCGACCAAGATTAGACACCCTTTTGGATAAATATCATGACATTCTTTGGTATCGAGCGCCAGCACTAGCCCAATCTGGAATAGTAAATTGTACGGCTGGCGTACGCGCTCACACCCATGATGGATTGCCGATAATTGGTTTTGTAAACAACCTTGAAGGCTATTTCAACAATTGTTGTTATGGGAGTGAAGGGATTATATATTCACCAATAGGTGGTATATTGCTAGCCGAACTAATCGCCGAAGGAAAAACCCAGTCCCTTAGCCTAGAACCATTCTTGCTCGAACGTTTTAATCTCGATAAAACAATTCGGGATTAACCACGCCCTCACATTTTTTCAAAAGGAGAAGTCGCCATGAAAATTACATATCTGGATGAGCCCACGTATCTGCCTGAAAAGGCAATCGAACAATTTAAAACGATGGGGGAATTCGTTGCTTTTTATGACCGACCATCAAAGGAGCAAGCTATCCAAAGATTGAACGATACAGACATAGCAATTCTTGAATGGACTGCAATCGACCATGAAATGTTTGAACAGCTTAAACGAGTTCGTTATATAGTGGTCGCGTTAACAGGCTATAGTTTTGTTGATGTGAAGGCGGCTAAGGATTGCAAGATCGCTGTATCTAATGTCCCTGATTACTCTCGGCAATCCGTTGCGGAACATGCTTTTGCCTTGCTCCTGGCAGTTAACCGCAAAATATTACCGAGTGATCAAGAAGCAAAGGTGGGAAAACGGGATTTCTTTACACCATTTTTAGGAAAAGAGCTATATGGTAAAACCATCGGAATTTTGGGGTTGGGAAGTATAGGTTCTTGGGTAGCAAAAATAGGTCAAGGCTTCGACATGAAAGTTATTGGCACAAGTAGAACGCCCAAGAATATACCTGGTGTTGAGCAGGTAGATTTAAAAGACCTTCTAAGCCGAAGCGATGCTTTGATTGTATGTCCAGATCGCAACAGCTCTACAGAAGGATTGCTTTCAAGAGAAAATCTCGGTCTTATGAAAAAGACTGCTGTCCTAGTAAGCATAGTTTCTGGAATATGTGATGAGGATGCCCTAGCCGACCTGGTAAACGCTGGCAACCTCGCTGGTGTTGGAATGGATGTACCCAGTCAGAATTCACCCCTCGCTAAGTGTAACAATACAGTCTTGACAACGCATATTGGTTGGTATACGCAGGATTCGTTAGATCGTTTAATGTCCATACTGATAGAAAGTGTAAAAAGGTTTATTGAGGGTAACCCTCAAAACGTTGTAAACCCTTAACCAATTGCTTTTTTGTTCACCATAACAGAATTTTCGGTAATCCACTTTCCCAGAGGTAAAAATGCGACACTATCAAGAGATCATCTTATGGAAAGATGTTCCGTTTTCAGAGTGGGCTGATTGGCATTGGCAAATGCAAAATGTCATAACAACCCTAGATCAGCTGGAAAAAGTGATTAATCTCTCTGATCAAGAACGGCTTGGAGTAGAGCAAGCGACCAAATATCTGAAAATGAGGATTACGCCACATGTTATTACTCTCATGGATCCAAATAACGTAAACGACCCATTGCGATTACAATTTATACCATCTGTAAAAGAACTCGAAAGTATTGATGATGACGATTTGTTTAGTGATGTAAATGCTGATGACCGTTACAATCCTGTTAATGGTTTGATTCATCGTTATCCAAGCAAGGTATTAATTTTTCCTTCAAACTACTGCGGTGCTTATTGTAGATATTGCTTCAGAAGAAAGCTGATTAGAGAAGTTGAGGAGACACTTGATAAAAATCAATTGAGGCAAGCATTCGACTACATCAATAGTAACTCTGCAATTGAGGAAGTAATTTTTTCGGGCGGAGACCCATTAGTGCTTGGCGACAATTCCATAGATTATCTACTAAGCTCATTAAGCCAAATTTCGCATGTCCAAATTGTCCGCTTCCATACGCGTTTGCCAGTTACCGTACCATACAGAATTACGGATCAATTTATCGACACACTTAATAAATATAAAAGGCGTTTTCCAATTTATGTGGTCATTCATATTGACTCAATGGTAGAGTTTTCAGACCCGATGCGAGAAGCAATAGCCAAACTGGTAGATAATGGATTCCCCTGTTTAGCGTCGTGTCCTTTATTGAAAGGTATCAACGATAACGAAAAATCTCTACGATCCCTTTGGACAGAACTAGTTAAAATTAGGATGAAGCCATATTATCTTTTCCACTCCGATCCAGTTAAGGGGTTACGCCATTTCTTGGTTCCTATCGACAAGGGACTGGAAATAGTAGGTAATCTCTATGACCGAATGAGTGGGTTGGCAATGCCACAGTATTGTTTTAATGCCCCTGGCGGTGGAGGACATGTATTGCTTTGTCCGAGTTATGTTACAAAGGTTGCTCAAGGGAAGTACTTAATTTCAACATTTGAGGGGGATAAGTTTGAATATAATGAAACTCTTGAGGCGTAAATTGCCTTGCCTTACCAAACTAGAAAAGCATATATGGTTACTTCATGAAAGAAATTCCTAGCCTTACTGAGGTTATCAGCAAGAGCCCTATAAAAGTCATTGATGGGCGTTTTGCCATTGTTAAGCTCAATCACAAACCATCCATCACGAATTATTTTATGATAACGGATGATGGGGAAGAAATTACTATTGTTATCGAGGAGAGCCAATTAGGAGACGCCCCTTATAGGGATATACAAAGCTGGTTCAAATTATTTCAGGCGGCTGTTTCAATCCCCTTTATCACTATCGGATTTTTGGCAGCAGTAACACAGGCCATAGCCCAAAAAAGAATTAATGTTCTTGTTATTTCTACTTTCTCATATGATTATCTGCTAATCCGTGAAAATGACGCAAGGTCAGCTATTGAAGCCCTAAAGGAAATTGGTTTTCCGATAGCAAAAGGCGTATAATAGTTATGGATCTTGCAACTTTAATTGGTAGTCTCATTGTGACCGTTATTGGTGGAATTATTGTGTTGCTGATTCAGAAGAGGCTTGAAAATAAACACGATAGTACCCACATTAGTTCTACTAAACCAAAGAACGAAGATGATACTGAATCGAAGCTTGGCGGAGCGGAGATTTCAAAAACCGAGACCAGAAAAAAAGGCTCAACGTTGGTGACCAAGGTTTCCGCACATCCAGAAGTCGTTGTGTCAAACATAGAAGGCTTGCAGATGAAAGACTTGCCTGATTATATATGGAGCGATGAAAAAACTATCATTTGCAGAGTGGGGGATAAAGATTATTTTCTTCAGGGTCTCAACGCACATCTATTTGCAGAAGTCGCTTATTCGCCTATATTTCTTGACCAGTTACCTCAAGATCCAAGTCAGCTCAAGTTGGCGGTTAGCAATCTGGCTATCGCGCTCGCCACAATTGACAGACAATACAGCGAACCCGCCAGTATTTACGTTATTCGGTCGCTTTGGTTAAAAGAAAAACAAACTGGCATAAAAAAATTCATCGATTTATTGTCACAACGCCAATGGAAAAACAGTGAATGGGATGGGTATCGTGATCATCTAAATCACATGCTCAAAGTCTATTTAACAGGGATTTATTTATTCAAAAGTTGTCAGAAATTAAAGGATGTTTTACTCACATCGTCAGATTGCAACGAGCATGAGTTTCTTCGACAATGGCTCTATGCTAGTACTTTTCACGATATCGGTTACATTTTTGAGCTGGTCGAACCTGGCAAGGGAATAGAGAATCTTAAGTTCATTCAAGATTATGTTCAAGACTTTCTTTATTATCATGACCAAGAATTGTCAGAGAACCTTACTGCTGTCGGATTGAAACCGCAAACAATTGACAGAAAACATGCAAGGGAAATCTTGTCACTAATAAACATTCGCTTTCGCGAGATTCAATCCGTCGAGGATTTAGGAATACCTTGGGGAAAAGAATTTAATTTATGGGATAGGTTGGATAATCTATGCAAGGGAACAGGCGTTGGAGAACATGGTATTAGCGGCTATCTTAGACTTTGCTTGACTCAAACCCCCCCAATGTTAAATGGAAGAGAACCCTTCTATGATCATGGCATTACTGGTGCTATTACATTGCTCTATATTGGATATAACCAAAAGTCGATTTTTGAAGGTCTGGCTAAGGGGTTATTGGGCAACTCAGCAGGTGAACCGTCAATACTAGAAGGAACTGGAAGGCAAAGTGTTCTCGAAAAGATGGTTGAATGGGCAGGCAACCAAGATAAAAATATTGGCGTGATTGAAAAATCAGCAACTGCAATCGCGTTGCATAACATATATAAAGATGCTTGGAAACCCGAAGAAATACCGTGGCAGGTTGACTTGTCCAATTTTTGGATTGGCATTGATGATTATCCGCTCGCTTTCTTCTTGATTCTAGTGGACATATTGCAGGGATGGGATAGGCCAGGTTTTAATCCAACTAAAACCGCAGCGTACCGATATTTACAAGGTAGCGACATATTAATGGAGGCTAATGCTGAAAAGATATTCTTAGGCTACTCCAACAATGCGGATGAATACAGTCGGACTTTATCTGATTTAAAAACTATCCTAAAGCCCGATGATATTGATAAATTCTTTGCTCCTTGGGATTACACTTCTACGCGAGATGCTTTTTTTCTTTCATCGCCGAAATTAAGAAAGTATGCGGATCAATTAATAAAAAAGGTGAGAGGGGAGTGGTTTGATAGATTCATCGATTTGCACATGGAAATCCCAATTAAACTCGGAACTGAACAAGATAAGCATAAGAGGCAATATACAATTTCACAAATTGCCATTGAATTTCAAAGGGAACCTATTGCAATTCTTGGAGAACCTGGGGCTGGAAAAACAACATTGGTAAAGAAATTGATTGTTGATTTCGCAAATAACGGACCTCGGATTCCAGTTTTTATCGAGATGGGAAAATATTTAGGGGAAAAAAGTTTTGAGGATTTTATTAACCTTGATCTTGACGGAACGGTGCTAGTCAATTGGCTAAAAAGGGGAACCTTTTTAATCGTGTTTGACGGGCTAAACGAGTCTGTTGAATACTTGGATGACGCCACAAAAGCAATTATGCGTTTTATTGAGAAATATCCGCTGAATCAATACATTCTTACCTGTAGAATACCTGAATATCATCCCATTTTACGCAAAGCATTTCGGGAATTTCTAGTGTTAAGAGTCAGTCCAGAAGCCGCCGAAAAATATCTCATAGCAGCATTGGGCGAAAGCAAAGGACAAGAGTTATATAATAGATTGCCGACCAAGATTAAAAACTTATGCCAAAACCCATTGCTTTTATTTATGCTTACTTATCTATTTTCAAGCGGCGATTCTGATATTCAAATGCCATCATCTAAAGCAATTCTTTACAAAATGTTTCTGCTGGAATTATATAAAAGGGAGGATAGCCTTCGCTCAATGTACACACGACCAAGTCTAAGGGAAGAATTCTTAGGCCACTTATCTTTCAGATTGGAGAACAAATCAACGGTTTTCAACAGAGGCAATGCTGATTTTTGGATATCGGAGTTGTACAGAGATGAGTACCAAAACTCTGGCGTAAATATAATAAGGCTGATAAAAGAAACTACTGAGCTTCCACCCATGAAAGCGCTAGATATTGGTAGGGGAATAGAAGATAGAATAAGTTTTATGCACCAGTCTTTTCAGGAGTATTACGCTGCTTATTATTTAGATATACTGACCAAGAAAGGGAAACTAACAATTCAACAATTGACGGAATATCTGTCGCCATCAAACGAACATTGGTGGGAAACACTATCTTTGTTTGCAGGGCTTCAAGACGATGCAACACTCACAATTCATACACTAAAGAAAAAAGCGGGATCTGTTGCTGAGGCTCAAGAGGATCAGAGACCATTGGCTTTTGTTGCTCGTTGCATTCGTGAAGCTAAATTTGTAAAACCACAAGAAGTTGATGATGTAATAATACGCACACTCCTCACTTTCAAATTTGGGAAAGTCCCATTTGACTATAACCTTATCTATGGGCTGAAATTAATAGAACCAGAACAAAGGAGTTCAATATTTCCAGCTAGATTGATCGAAGACGTAAATTGGTGGTTAGACAAATATGCAAGAGTGCAACCAGCCAAACTCGACAATGAAACAACAACTGAGGATTTATTAGACTATATTAGAAAAGGGGATGACAGCCTAGCTTATGATGCGCTATTCACACTAAGATACCATCCATCCCGAGGTACAACAATTTTTGAGCTACTAAGATTACTTGACAAATCTTTGGGCAATTTAAGAGAGCAAATTATTATTACACTAGGCTATTTAGAGTCCAATGCTTTGCCAGCGGTTGACATATTGATTGATATTATAAAAAGTCCTAAAGAGACCAAATGGGCAAGGGCTTATGGTTTGAATGCTTTAGGAAGAATAGGCGACCAAAAGGCTGTCCAGCCTATGATTGACTATATGCAAAATCATAATAACCCGTATCGAGATTCAGCTTCTTGGTCATTGCAAGGTTTGGCAAAAAGGAATAAAACCGATGTTGGTCTAATTGAAAAATTAAGGCAGGTTTTTATTGATGCGTTATTATCTGAGACAAGCGATCTGGAAGGTAGATATGCTAAAGGGAATATTGTTTATACTCTTGGCGAGCTAAATGCTATAAAGTACATCAATGAAATTACCGATTGGTTAGTTCGCGAAAAAGACCCTTATGTAATTGAAGATGGCGTACAAGCTGTTGGGCAACTTCGACAATCTTCATCACTTCCCGTAGTAATAAAGTATTTACAACACTCAGATCCAGTGGTTAGGATGATGTCTATCGAAGCAATGGTAAAAATCATTTTGGAAGCAAAAGCCAATTCGGATTACAACTTAATCAAATCCCTGCTAACTGATCCCTTTGAAATAGTAAGAGAAAGTGCTCAGAATTCCCTTAACACCCTCTCTGAAAAATTAGGAATAGCATTATGACAACCGAAGTAGGAACACAGTTATTTGTAGATGCTAGCGGTTGGGTAGCATATCTAAGTAGAGAAGACCCGAACCACCAGAAAGCTGTAAATGTTATTCGCCAATCGCGAGGGGCAATTGTTACGAGCGACAAAGAGCTTATAAAATTAAGCTATGTTGATTATTGCCAAGTTGAAGAAGCCCTTCTTTCTAAATTGATATGGGCTTTATGGGATAATCAACTTGGAAAAGTAATTAGAGTAACGGAAGACGAAGAATTGGATGCGTGGAGCATTTACGAATTGGAAGATGAAAGTTCATTTACCGAATGTTCAAGTCTAGTATTATTAAATAAACGTCATATACAAAATTTACTCTCATTCAGTAGTTGGCTAAGGAATAGATCATCTCACTTGCGCCTAATTTAGAATGAGGTCGCTCAAAAACCTTAAGGCGCAAATGGAAGGAGAGCAAGATGAGAAATGGATTCTTTCTAATTACAGGAACTTCAAGAGGAATTGGAGAAGCATTAGCTCAGAAAATATTAGGGAAAGGAAATACGGTTCTTGGGGCTGGTTAGCCATGCTGTGAGAGTGTAGAGATATTTGGAACGGGAGTGATCTGCGAGTATGATTGTGTTTAAGTCATAATCCACTTGCAGGAGACACTCCCGTGGCCAA
>Ga0100391_1006103_pt1 | contig 10975 bp, 14 predicted proteins | sample CryGeymeta201515_FD_81541 | JGI IMG/M metagenome (GOLD analysis project Ga0100391, IMG submission 81541) | Groundwater microbial communities from Crystal Geyser aquifers in Utah, USA - Crystal Geyser metaG 2015-15 | ecosystem: Environmental > Aquatic > Deep subsurface > Groundwater | place: USA...
TGACCTTTGGCGTCTCGGGCCTTTTGCGCCATTCCGACATGATCATGTATGACCACCAGACGGAAAGCTGGTGGCAGCAGGCCTTGGGGGAAGGCATCGCGGGCGAGATGACCGGGCGGGACCTGACGCAACTCCCGGCCTGGATGGAAAGCTGGGCCGCGTTCCGCGAAAGCCACCCCGACGGGCTTGTCCTGGATGAGCCGAACTGGCGCCGCGCCTATGGCACGAACCCGTACCGCAACTACGACACCACGCGGCCTTTCCTCTATTCAGGCGAGAACCCGCCACACGGCATCCCGCCGTTGGAGCGCGTGGTGCGCGTGGGCGATCGGGCCTGGCCGCTGACGCGCCTGCGCGCCGAAGGCACGATCACCGAGGCGGGCCTGACGCTGAGCTGGGCCGAGGGGCAGGCCTCCGCGCTTGATACGGGCGACATCGGAGAGGGGCGCGAGGTGGGCAATGTCCGCGTCCGGGATGCGCAGGGCCGGGATGTTGCGCATGACATCCCGTTCGCCTTCGCATTCCACGCCTTTCATCCCGATGGTCGCTGGATGCTGGGCAACTGACACCTGGTGCGGCTGGCACCGCGCCTCCTTGCGCCCGCGCTGACGGTCACGTTGACGCGTTTCGGCTTTGCAGCCGCCCTGCCGCCGTGGTTCGTGTTCGGCGGGCTGATCAAGATCGCGGGCCTGCCCCTGTCGGTGGGTCCGCCCGCCGGTGTCTGGCCGCTGAGCCTCGGGGCGGATTTCAGCGGCGCTGTTGATCGTGCATATCTGGATTGCATCGCTGGCGACGGGCCGATTGATGGCGACCGGAAGCCTGTTCGACGCGAGCCCCTTCGATCCGGGGCCAGATCAGGTTGGTCTCTGGACGCTCGTTTTGCTGCCGGTCGCCATCCATGGCGCGGGGCCGATCTCGACCGACGCGGTTCTTTTTCATATTGGAAAGCGACGCACCCCGCCGTTCTGAAACCGGGCGGGGTGCTTGCGGGATCAGGCGACCTTGTAGGGTGCGAACACCTCGTCGACCGGCGTTCCGGCAAGGTGATTGACGTAGTTGGAGAAGGTCTTGCAGGCGATGGCCAGCACGACGCCCAGCACCTGCGTTTCACCATATCCCGCGGCCAGGAAGGCATCGACTGCGTTCTTGCCGGGGTTCCCGCGCGAGATCACCATCGCCTCGGTGAACTTCGCCACAGCATCGAGCTTGGGGTCTGGAAGATCGCCCCCGCCGCGCAAGGCGGCAAGACTGTCCGCAGGCACGCCGGACTTCTTGTCGGCGATCATCGAATGCGCTGCGGTGCAGTAGGTGCAGCCGTTGACGCGGCTGATGGTCAGGAACACGGTTTCCTGTTCCGCCGGGGTGAAGCCGGCGGTTTCACGGAAATCCTTGTAGGTGCTGAGGTAGCCCCCAAGAACGCCCGGCAGGTTCGCCATGTAGGTATACATGTTCGGCACGAATCCGAGGTTCGCCTTCGCACCGGACAACAGCTTTTCAGCCTCACCCTCGGCAGTGTCGAGTGTGGTCGGGGTCATGTCGAGCAGGGGGGAACGGGTCATTTGAGTCTCCGATAAATACAGAACGTTTGTTCTGTATATTGCACGAGAGGCAGCCGCCAGCTATTTTTGGAATGGTTGGTTCAAATATGGGTGAGATCATGGAAGCCCGCAGCGACGCTTCTCGGCCTCGCGGGAGGCCAAGGGGCGTAAAGCCAGAGCAGGCGCTTGAAGGGGCGATGCGCGCCTTTTGGGCCGAGGGCTATGACGCGGCGTCGATCGATCGCCTCTGCCGGGCAACGGGCATGCCGCGAGCCAGCCTGTACCAGGATTTCGGCGGCAAAGAGGGTCTGTTCCTCGCGGCTATCGCCCATTACGTCGACACGCGGATCGGCCCGCTCGCCGATGCGCTCGGGCCCCGCGGGACGCTTGAGGCCGATCTCTCGGCTTTCTTCGTGGAGGTGGTCGCGCTCGCCACAGGCGACAGTCAGACGCCGGGCTGCCTGATTTCGTGTGTGCTGGCAGAAGTCGCGGGTGCGAACGACACGTTCCGGCTGGAACTCGACCGCCGGTTCACCGCGCTTGAAGACCGGATTGCACAGCGCTTCGAACACGCGTTGGCCTCGGGTGCGGTCACGGACAAGCGCGCGCTTGCGGGCATGCTGGCGGCCGTCGCGCGCGGCATCATGCTGCGCGCGCGCTCCGGGGCCCGGGCTCAGGACCTTGACAAGATCGCCCGCGTCGCGGTCCGCGCCAGCCTGCGAGATCTCACCTAGAGCGTGCCGCGTTCATTCGCACTCACGCGACGCGCTCCGCCCTTTTGATACCGCACGTCCCAGACCCGCAAAACCAGCACCCACTTTTGCGCGACGTGCTCCAACTCCCTTCCGCACCTTTCGAGATCGTTTTCCAAAAGTGCGTGTAGCGATACGTGCGCCGCATCGCGTCGGTCATTCGGAGACCCATTCGGCGTCAAGCGCCCAGTCTCCGAAGGGCGGATGGCCCTGCCAACGCCCTTTGAAACAAAAAGAAAAAAGGCCCAATCGGGGCCCCTGGACGGATTCAGTATCTGAATGTGGCGGAGGGGATGGGCGTGAAAGACAACCTTATCCGCCCTAAGTAATTGATTTAATTGAGGCTGGAGATGCCGGCCGCCTTCAGTCGGCCCGCGGACTTTGATGGTCTGACGACCCGTGGCGTCATCGTCTACGAGACTCCACGACTTCGCTCCTATCGCAAAATGGATCGGCGATTGACGATTCACTCTTGTATCGTTATTCGCCGATCCATATGTATCGGATATCGACGATACAGGAAGCCTCCAACATGCTGGACCGAAACACCGTGGCGCTGACACCTGCGATCGAGGCTGACCAGATCGCCGTGATCGCCAAGGCGATGGCGCATCCTGCTCGGGTCAGGATCATCGCCTTTCTGCTCTCGAAGCCCGGCTGCATCGGCGGGGATATCGTGGAGCAGGTCGGGCTGGCACAATCGACGGTCTCCGAACACCTGCGGATCCTCAAGGATGCGGGGATCGTGCAGGGCGCCATCGACTATCCCCGTGTCTGCTACTCGCTCGATCCGTCCGCGCTCGCGCCGATACGGGCGCTGATCGAAGCTATCGCCGCACGACCGCCGCAAGGCGAGGAGCCCTGTTGTTTCACCCCGCAAGGGTGCATTCCCAAGGAGACCGACCAATGACCACTCTCACCGTCTACGACCCCGCGATGTGCTGCTCGACCGGCATCTGCGGCACCGATGTCGACCAGAAACTCGTCGATCTGGCCGCCGATCTGGACTGGCTCAAGGCGCAGGGCGTGACCGTTCAGCGCTTTGGCCTGAGCCGGGAGCCTGCCGAGTTTGCCGCGAATGATACCATCCGCCAGATCATGCAGGACAGCGAAGGCGACGATCTGCCGGTCTTCATGGTGGGCGGCGCGCTCAAGGCGAAGGCGCGCTATCCATCCCGTGCGGAACTGGCCGCGTGGACAGGCGTCACCGCACCCAAGCTCGAGATCACGGAGCAGGTGCGCGAGTTGATCGCCCTGGGGGCTGCCATCGGCGCGAGCTGCGAGCCGTGCCGGAAGTTCCACACGAAGAAGGCGGCAGAGGTCGGGCTGACCGACGCGCAGATGCGCGAGGCCATCGCCGTGGGGCGCATGGTCAAGGAAGCCTCGACCAGGAACATCCACGGGTTGGCCGAAAAGCTGATCCCGGAAGGGGCAAAGGCGTCGTCCTGCTGTGGCCCGGCCAAGGAAGCACCCGCTGCGGCGACCGGGTGCTGTGGTGGTGGAGCGAAATCCGCGCCCGCGACGGAAAAGGCGGGCAGCTGCTGCTGAGGCAGTCGCCGCACTGATCCAGCGCAGGGCGCTGCGCGCCGATTGCGACAAGACTGAAGAAACAGCCGACCGCCCGCAACGGGCGGCGAAAGGAATTGCCATGTTCAACGATCTGCCGAAGTTCGTCTTCCTCACCGGCAAGGGTGGCGTGGGCAAGACCTCGCTCGCCTGCGCCACAGCCGTAGGCCTCGCCGATGCGGGCAGACGGGTTCTGCTCGTCTCGACGGACCCGGCCTCGAACGTGGGCCAGGTGTTCGATGTCGAGATCGGCAACCATGTGACCCCGATTACCTCAGTCCCAGGGCTGGACGCGTTGGAGATCGATCCCGAAGGCGCTGCAGCCGAGTACCGCGAACGCATCGTCGGGCCGATGCGCGGGGTGCTGCCGGAGAAGGCGTTGAAGGGGATCGAGGAACAGCTTTCGGGCGCCTGCACGACCGAGATCGCGGCCTTCGACGAGTTCACGGCCCTTCTGACCGATGACGCCGTGACGGGTGCCTACGATCACATCCTCTTCGACACCGCCCCCACCGGCCACACGATCCGGATGCTGAAACTCCCCGGCGCATGGACGGGGTTCCTGCAAACCGGGGGCGATGCGTCCTGCCTTGGCCCGCTGGCGGGGCTGGAGAAACAGCGCGCGCGCTACGCTGCGGCGGTGGACAGCCTGTCCGATGCCGCCCGGACTCGTCTGATCCTTGTCACCCGCCCGCGCGCAAGTTCGCTGGCCGAGGCCGCGCGCACCAGCCGAGAACTGGCTGACATCGGCATCCGCAACCAGCACCTGGCCGTCAACGGGCTGATGCCGGACGCGGATATGGGGGATGCGTTGGCGGCCTCTCTGATCGCACGCGACCGCGCGGCGCTGGATGGTATGGATGCACATCTGGCCGCCCTGCCGCAAAGCCGCTTTGCGCTCAGGCCCGAAAACCTCGTGGGCCTTGATGCGCTGCGCCGGATGAACACGCCGGTGGTGCTGGCCAAGGCCGCACCGCGCACCACCAACAGCGACCTTCCTGCTCTGGCCACGCTGGTCGATGGAATCGAGGCGTCTGGCAAAGGGCTTGTGATGACCATGGGCAAGGGCGGGGTTGGCAAGACCACCATCGCCGCCGCCGTGGCGGTGGAACTGGCCGCGCGCGGGCATGAGGTGCTGCTGACCACCACCGACCCCGCCGCCCACCTGACCGAGACGCTGGCGGGTGACGTGCCGCACCTGACGGTCAGTCGCATCGACCCTGCGGCCGAGACCCAAGCCTACCGCGACCACATCCTGACGACCAAGGGCGCGAGCCTCGACACGCAGGGTCGAGCGATGTTGGAAGAGGACCTGCGCTCGCCCTGCACCGAAGAGATCGCGGTGTTCCAGGCGTTCTCCCGGGTGATCCGTGAGGCGGGGCGGAAGTTCGTCGTCATGGACACTGCACCCACTGGCCATACCCTACTGCTGCTGGACGCGACAGGCTCCTACCACCGCGACGTGCTGCGGCATGCGGGCGACAATGCCAGCCACATGACCACCCCGATGATGCGGCTTCAGGATCCCGACAAGACCAAGGTCCTGATCGTGACCTTGGCCGAAACCACGCCGGTTCTGGAAGCGGCCCGCCTGCAAGAGGATCTGAAGCGCGCCGGGATCACGCCATGGGCCTGGGTCGTCAACGCCAGCCTTGCCGCGACCGGCACAACGCATCCGATCCTCGCCGCCCGCGCGGCGACCGAAGCCCCCGAGATCGCCACCGTGCGCGACCGGCTGGCCAGCCGTCACGCGGTTGTGCCGATGCTGGCGCAAGATCCAGTCGGCGCGGACCGTCTGCGCGCGCTCGTCGGCCGGTCAGTGGAGATGGCGCAACAATGAACCTGCCCGAAACACCGCTTGTCAGCGCCGACTGGCTGGCCGCGCGACTGGATGCGCCGGGCGTCGTGATCGTGGATACCCGCAAGGGCGAAGGTTACACGAGCGCGCATATTCCCGGCGCGCGCAAGCTTGCGCTTGACCCGCATCTGCACCACCCCGGCCGGGTGGAAGACCCGGACGTGGTCGCCGCAGCGATGGGGCGCCTCGGCATCGGCCCGGACACACTGGTCATCGCCTATGACGACGGCAACACCCTGTTCGGCGCGCGGCTGTGGTGGGTGCTGCGCCACTATGGCCACGCCCGGGCCGCGATGCTGGATGGCGGTTGGGATGGATGGGTGGCCGCCGGCCTGCCGGTCGAGGACGCCCCCCCCGCCAGACCCGGAACCCGGGAATTTTACCGTGCGCGTCGTGCCTGACCTGCTGGCCGAAACTGCTGATGTACGCGCGGCGATGGATGACCCGGACCGGCAGATCCTCGATGTACGCGGCAGTGCCGAGTGGCTGCGGCAGGCGCCCACGGAAATGTCGATGGCCGGCCACATCCCCGGCGCGTTGCACATGGTCTGGACCGACGTGATCGACCCGGCCAGCCATCGTTTCCGCCCGGCGGATGATCTGCGCGCCCGCTTCACCGTGCTGGGGCTGCGCCCCGAGGCCGAAGTGATCGTCTATTGTCAGGGCGGCATCCGCGCGGCGCATACCGTTCTGGCGCTGAACGTCGCGGGCTTTGCCCATGTTCGCAATTATGAGGGGTCATGGGCCGAATGGAGTCGGGCGAAAATGCCGGCGGTCATTGAACCCGCCCCGGTACAGAACTGAACGAAGGAAAGACGCATGTCGGCATTTGAACGCTATCTTTCGATCTGGGTCGCGCTGGCCATCATCGCCGGTCTGGCGCTTGGCCAGATCGCGCCGGGGCTCGTCAGCTTTCTGGCCAGTCTCGAATATGGCTCGGTCAACTTCGTCGTCGCGATCCTGATCTGGTTCATGGTCTATCCGATGATGGTGGCGGTGGATTTCCGGTCGCTGGCGCGGGTGCATGAACGGCCCAAGGGCATGATCATCACGCTCGCGGTGAACTGGCTGATCAAGCCCTTCACCATGGCCGCCCTCGGGGTGCTGTTCTTCGATTTGGTCTTCGCCCCCTTCATCGAGCCGGGCACGAGCGGCCAGTACATCGCGGGTCTGATCCTGCTGGGAGCCGCACCCTGCACGGCGATGGTGTTCGTCTGGTCGCAGCTGACGAAGGGCGATCCGAACTACACGCTGGCGCAGGTCTCGCTCAATGACGCGATCATGGTCTTCGCCTACGCGCCGATCGTCGCGCTGCTGCTGGGCGTCACCGACATCACGGTGCCGTGGGAGACGCTGGTGCTGTCCGTGGGCCTTTATGTCGTGATCCCGCTGGCGGGCGGGCATCGTCACGCGCGTGATGATGACCCGCGGGGCGGCCAGCTTGGCCGAGGCCGAGGCGGCGGTCGGGGCCTTCACGGCAAAGGTGAAGCCCTTTTCCATCGTGGGCCTGCTGGCGACGGTCGTTTTGCTGTTCGGCTTTCAGGGCGAGGTGATCCTCAGCCAGCCGCTGGTGATCGTGATGATCGCGATCCCGCTGCTGATCCAGTCCTATGGCATTTTCGGGATCGCCTATTGGGCGGCAAAGGCCTGGCGCGTGCCGCACAACGTGGCGGCCCCCTGCGCGATGATCGGCACGTCGAATTTCTTTGAACTGGCTGTCGCCGTGGCCATCGGGCTCTTCGGGCTGAACTCCATCGCAGCATTGGTCACCGTGGTCGGCGTGCTGGTCGAGGTGCCGGTGATGCTGTCGCTGGTGTGGTTCGCCAACCGGACCAGGCACTGGTTCCCGGCCGAGGAAACCGCCATCCGCGCACCCAGAACCAAGGAGCAGAACTGATGTTTCGTACCGCACTGATAGCGCTGGACCACTCGGCCGCCCAAGGCCCGCTGCTCGACTGCCTGACCGACCTGAGTGACATGGGGGTGACCCGCGTGATCCTGACTCATGTCGTGAAGACAGGTTGCGGCCAGGGAGCGTCTTACGGCAACAAGGACGCGCTGGAGGACTGGTTGCGGGGTCGTGCCGCGCCGCTGCGCGAGGCGGGGCTGGAGGTCGACATCGACATCCGCGCCGCCGGAGAGGTGGCGAAGGACATCCTGCAAGCGGCCAGAGAACACGGCGCCGACCTGATCGTGATCGGCTCGCGCGGGCAGAACATGATCCGCGGCCTGTTCCTCGGCTCGGTCGCGCGCGAGGTGATCCGGCTGAGCCAACTGCCGGTGCGGCTGGAATGGATCGAAGCTACAGGCAAGGACGGCGATGCTGCCTGCGAGCGCACATGCCACGCGGGTTTGCGGAGGGTGCTTCTTGCGACCGACTTCTCGCCCCAGGCCCATGCCGCCGAAACTGCGGCGGCCAAACTGGCGCCCCATGCGGGCCTTGTCGGCCTGATCCACGTCGTCAGCCCGGATGAGACTGCCCGTTATCCGCGCTGGTCGGTAATGGCGCGGGCCGCCCTCGACTCCATCGCGCATGAGATCATCGCCGCCGGTGGCAAGGCAGAGGCGCATCTGGCGACGGGGAAACCCTCCAGAGAAATCGCGACGGCCGCCGCCGAGCGCGACGCTGATCTGATCGTCGTCGGCAAGCATGGCCAGGGCTGGGTAGAGAGCATGGCGATCGGTTCGACCGCCGCCGCCTTGTGCGAAATCGCGCGCCGTCCCGTGCTGATGGTGCCGCTCAACGAAAGCGAGACCTGACCCATGCGTATCCTGTTTCTCTGTGTTGCCAACTCCGCCCGCAGCCAGATGGCCGAAGGGCTCGCCCGCGCAATCCTCCCAGCTGAGGTCGAGGTGGCCAGCGCAGGCTCCGAGCCCGGCAGTCTCAATCCCCTCGCGGTGGACGCCCTTTCCGAGGTCGGGCTCGACATCTCGGGTCATCGCTCGAAGCCGCTAGCCGAGGTCTCGCCCGAAACCGCCGACCTGATCGTGACGCTCTGCGCCGAGGAGGTCTGCCCCTTTGTGCCCGGCCCGGTGAAGCGCCTGCACTGGCCGATCGCTGACCCGTCCGCCGCAGACGACATCGCCGCATTCCGCGCCACCCGCGACCAGATCAAGGGCCGGATCGAGGTTCTGGCGAAACTGCTGGACCTGCCCGAAGGCCCCCAAGGCACCGAGTTCCACGCCAGCATTCGGGTGCGCGATCTGGCGGCCAGCACCCGGTTCTATGGCTGGCTCCTGAACACCTGGCCCAAGGAATGGACACATCGTTACGCGACCTATCTCCGCCCGGATCTCGGCCTGAACTTCGTGCTGGTGGTCGCCGACGGGAAGGATCTGCACCACGATACGCTTTACCACCTTGGTATGGCGCTGCGGGACAAGGCCGCCGTGATCGAAGCCTACCACCGCGCCGTTGCCTTCGGCGCGCATGTCGAGAAACCCCCGCGCACAACATGGAAGGGCACGCCGCTTCACGAGTTGTGGCTGACCGATCCCGACGGAACGCTGATCGAGGTCTATGCAAGGCTGACCGATGCGGAGCTGGCGACCATGCCCGCCGATCAGGCGCCGGAATATCTGGTGCCCGGAACCGAACCCACAGAGTGAAGGGACAGACCAATGCTGGAGTACAATGTCTCGGCCCGTCGCATCGACAGCCACGGGTCCGAGGCGACAGCCAAGGATGCGCGGATCGTGCTGGACACCGACATGGCGGGCCGTCCTGACGCCTTCAACCCCGCCGAAAAGCTGCTGGCGAGCCTCGCAGCCTGCATCCTGAAAGGGACCGAGCGGGTGATCCCGATGCTCAAGTTCCAGCTGCGCGGCGTCACCGTCAGCCTGCACGGTATCCGGCAGGACAGCCCGCCGAAGATGGTGCGCATCGACTATGAGATCGTGGTCGATACCGACGAGACCGATGCGCGCCTCGACCTGTTGCTTCGCAATCTGCAAAAATACGGCACCATCATGAATACCCTGGCGGGGGCGACCGACCTTGTCGGCGCCATCCGTCGCAAGGACAGTTGAAATGACCCACACCCACAATCACACACCGCCCGCAGACCTTGGTCCGGCGTTCCGCTGGGCGGTCGGGCTCAACGTCAGCTATGTCATCGTCGAGGCGACGGCCGGTTTCCTGACCGGATCGCTTGCCTTGCTGGCCGATGCTGCGCACAACCTGACCGATGTGGCGGGGTTGCTGATCGCCTGGGGTGCGGCGGTGCTGGCCCAGCGTGCCGGGACCGCCAGTTACACCTTCGGCTTTGGCCGCGCGACCATTCTGGCGGCGATGTTCAACGCCATCGCCATCCTGATCGGCGTCGTCGTGGTGGTCTGGGAGGCGGCGCACCGCTTTCAGACCGTGGTCGAGGTGCCCGGTCTGACGATCCTGATCGTGGCGCTGGTCGGCATTGCCGTGAATACCGGCTCGGCGCTCCTGTTCCTGAAATCGCGCAAGGGCGATCTGAACGCAAACGGCGCGTTCCTGCACATGGCCGCCGATGCCGCAGTGTCCGGCGCCGTGGTGATTGCGGCCGCGGGGATCATGCTGACCGGCTGGCACTGGCTTGATCCCGCCGTGGCGATCGCCGTCAGTGTTCTGATCGCCTTCACCGCCTGGGGACTGTTGCGGGACTCGCTCAGGCTGGGCCTTGATGGCGTGCCGGAGGGCATCGACAGGCAGGCGGTCGCGACCTGGATCGGCGATCAACCGGGGGTCAGCAACGTGCACGACCTGCACATCTGGGCCCTGTCAACCACACGCACGGCACTGGCCGCGCATGTCGTCTGGCAAGGCTCCGACGCCGACGGTTTCCTCGACCATGTCACGGACGAGCTGGAGCATGACTTCGGCATCGGCCATGTCACGCTGCAACTGGAATCCGCGCCTTGCGAGCGGGCGGGCGCATGTCTGGCAAGCTGACCACAATCCGCCGATCCCGAAAGGATACGCCGATGACACCCCTGTCCGACCCCGAACTCCAGGCACTGTCCGATGCGCTGGACGACGAATACAAATCCTACGCCACCTATGCGCAGGTCATCTCCGACTTTGGTCCCGAGCGGCCCTTCGTGAACATCGTCGAGGCCGAGGCGCGGCACTTCTCGGCCTTGCTGGCGCTGTTCGACACTTACCGGATCACCCCGCCCGGGGACCGCTGGCGCGGTCATGCCCCGCGTTTTGCCAGCCTGCACGCCGCCTGCGTGGCCGCCGTGCAGGGCGACATCGACAATGTGGCGATCTATGACCGGGTCCTGAA
>Ga0100391_1006104_pt1 | contig 10974 bp, 9 predicted proteins | sample CryGeymeta201515_FD_81541 | JGI IMG/M metagenome (GOLD analysis project Ga0100391, IMG submission 81541) | Groundwater microbial communities from Crystal Geyser aquifers in Utah, USA - Crystal Geyser metaG 2015-15 | ecosystem: Environmental > Aquatic > Deep subsurface > Groundwater | place: USA...
AAATTACTTAAAAAAAGAGAAAAAAATTCTTTTCGATAAGTTGTAAGTAAAAAACGACAAAGTGTAGGATATAATGTTATTTTATATAAATGAATAAAATTATATACGTACATATACGTACAGTTATACAATAAGATTGTCACTATCTGCCTAATAATATATATTGTAAGAAAAAAAACGCATCCATTTTAGGGATGCGTTTTTTAAAACATAAATCAATTTACTTGGTAAATAATAACTCCCTGTATTTTGTTAAAGTCCATAGTTCATTATCTACTAAAAGCTCCAGTTTATCACAATGGTAGCGAATACTTTCAAAATGGGGTTTTACTTTATTGCAATAAGCATCTGCAGCTTTTTCAAAACTTGCAAGGTTATTGGCTATTTTACGCTCCTCAGTCATTTCTGTTACTCCTTGGTTAATGAACTCGATGTGATGGCTTATGGCTTCAATAATTTCCATTTGTTGTTTTGCCATTTTTTTAAAATCGGTTCCATAAATTTCTTTAAGACCTTTTACATTGTTTACTAGCACACTTTGGTATTTTATGGCAGTTGGTATCACATGATTTCGTGCTATATCGGCCAATACTCTACTTTCAATTTGTATTCGTTTGGTATATTCTTCCACTTCAATTTCATAACGGGCTTCGCATTCAATTTTGTTCATGATACCCATTTCTTCAAAAAGTGCAATAGTTTTTTTGGATATTTTTGCTTTTAATGCTTCCGGGGTGGTTTTGTGGTTACTCAGTTTTCTTTTTTTCGCTTCCTGCTCCCAAGCATCGCCATAGCCATCACCTTCAAAACGAATACGTTTAGAATCTTTAATGTATTCTCGCAATACATTAAATATAGCATCGTCTTTTTTCATTTTTTTGTCCGCAATTAGGGTGTCTACAGCTAGCTTAAATTCCATTAGTTGTTTCGCTACTATGGTATTTAATACGGTCATTGGGTTTGCGCAATTAGCTTTGGAGCCTACCGCTCTAAACTCAAATTTATTTCCTGTAAAAGCAAAAGGCGAGGTTCTATTTCTATCAGTATTATCTAGAAGTATCTCCGGAATTTTACCTACCACATTTAATTTTAAATCGGTTTTCTCTTCCGGGGAGAGTTTTCCTTTAGTCACATTTTCTAAGTCATCTAAAACTTTGGTAAGTTGTTCTCCAATAAATACCGAGATAATTGCAGGAGGTGCTTCGTTTGCTCCTAAACGGTGGTCGTTACTTGCACTTGCAATACTAGCTCGTATTAATTCCTCATATTCGTTAACTGCTTTGATGGTATTGATAAAAAAGGTTAAAAATTGCAGGTTACTCATAGGTGTACTTCCGGGACCTAGAAGATTAACACCTGTATTGGTAGCTAAAGACCAGTTGTTGTGTTTTCCGGAGCCGTTTACTCCTTTAAAAGGTTTTTCATGAAATAAAACGACAAAGTTGTGTCGCTCAGCCACTTTTGCCATCACATCCATTAATAAGGAGTTGTGATCTACGGCTAAATTTGTTTCTTCAAATATAGGTGCCAACTCAAATTGGTTTGGTGCAACTTCATTATGTCTTGTTTTAAGTGGTATTCCTAAAAGCATACACTCTTTTTCCATGTCCCGCATATAATTAAGTACTCTGGATGGTATAGAACCGAAATAATGGTCCTCTAGCTGTTGTCCTTTTGCTGAAGTATGTCCTAATAAGGTTCTACCTGTAGATAAAATATCAGGTCTAGAAGCAGCCAAAGCAGAGTCCACTAAAAAATACTCTTGCTCCCAACCTAAAGTTGCGTTTACTTTGGTAACATTTTTATCAAAATATTTTGCAACGGCTGTGGCAGCGTCATCTACTGCATTTAAAGCTCTTAATAAAGGGGTTTTGTAATCTAATGCTTCGCCTGTATAAGAAACAAATACGGTAGGAATACATAAAGTAGGCCCGATGATAAATGCAGGAGAAGTGGGATCCCAAGCAGTATAGCCCCTAGCTTCAAAAGTATTTCTTATGCCGCCACTAGGGAAACTGGAAGCATCCGGTTCTTGTTGCACTAATTGACCTCCACCAAATTTTTCAATTGCTAAACCATTGGATGTGGTTTCAAAAAACGCATCATGTTTTTCTGCCGTAGCTCCTGTTAATGGTTGAAACCAATGGGTATAATGGGTGACATTTTTTGAGATTGCCCATTCTTTCATGCCTGTTGAGATATGGTCAGCAAGGTCTCTTGGAATTTTACTGCCAAATTCCATAGCATCCATTACTGCAGTAAATGCTTCTTTAGTCAAATATTGACGCATCGCATTTTCATTAAAAACATTTTGGCCGAAAAGGGAAGATCTTCTTTCTTTTTCCTCTATAAAGATAGGTTTGCGATTTAGTGTTTCACTAATCGCACGAAAACGAAGTGTTGGCATACTTTTTATAATTGAAGTTAAACAAGACAAATATACATTAAAATTTAAATAAATTTATATACCCCCCTATTTTTTAGGGGTATTTTTATTAAAATCAATGTTTTTTTTTGTTTATACCCCTAATTTTTAACCAATAAAGGCGAAAGAAACAAAAGCAACGTAAGCTACAAAAAGCAGAATACCTTTGTAACGGCTTAAGTTAAATTTTTCAGGTAGAAAGGCTAATGGAATTAAAATGGCGGAAAAACCAAGCATCCAGAAAATATCATTAGAAAGTATTTGTTCACTTTTTACCGCTATTGGTTGTATTAATGCAGTAATTCCAAGTACAGAACCAATATTAAAAATATTAGATCCAATTAGATTTCCAAGAGAAATGGCTTTCTCTTTTTTTAATGCCGCAATAACCGATGCTGCTAATTCTGGTATGCTTGTTCCCACGGCTATCATCGTTACGGCGATAACCCTTTCGCTTATACCCATTGCTTCTGCTAAATCAACCGCTCCTCTTACCAAAAGTTCAGCACCACCCCATAAAGCTAGACCACCTATTAGTAGCCATACAATTATTCGGAAAGTTGTTGCTCTTTGTAGGCTAGAATCTACTTCTTCTATTTCTATATTTTTTTTCTTTTTTTAACGTCGTATCAGCACTATTAAATAAACTGCCATTGCCAGCAACAATCCTATTCCCTCTGATGGTGACAATACATGATCATTCCATAAAAAAAAGTAGAGGGCAATGGAAAAAAGCATCATAACCGGCCAGTTAAATTTATAGAAGTCTTTATCGATAGTGAGGGTAGAAATAATAGCAGTTATGCCTAAAACCAAACCGATGTTTGCAATATTTGATCCTATAACATTACCTAGTGAAATATCGGAAAACCCTTTTAATGCTGCTTGTAAACTAACTAACAATTCGGGAGCGGAAGTAGCAAAAGAAACTACCGTCAAACCGATAACCATTTTTGAAAGCCTCAGTTTAAAGGACAAACCCACAGAAGAACGTACTAAAAATTCACCACCTACCACTAAAAGTAATAACCCTAAAAAGATAAAAAGAATGCTCATTCTATTTTTTTTTGCACGAAGATAAAAAAAGTTAAAACCTACTAACAATAAAAAGTCCTAAAATAATTTTTAGGACTTTTTAATACACTGTATTTATTTTTAAAGCTAATATAAATAAAGAAATAGCTTCTTAAAACGATTATTTAAAGATTACCCATTCATAGAAATTAAAAACTCCTCATTATTACTGGTTTTTTTAATTCTGTCATTTATAAATTCCATTGCTTCTACGGGGTTCATATCTGCAAGATATTTGCGAAGTACCCACATTCTTTGTAAGGTATTTTCGTCAAGTAATAAATCATCGCGACGTGTACTGGAAGAAGTAAGATCAACTGCCGGGAAGATTCTACGGTTGGATATTTTTCTATCTAACTGTAATTCCATATTCCCTGTTCCTTTAAATTCTTCAAAGATTACCTCATCCATTTTAGAACCGGTATCTGTAAGTGCTGTTGCTATAATAGTAAGTGACCCTCCGTTTTCGATATTTCTGGCAGCTCCAAAAAAACGTTTTGGTTTGTGTAAAGCATTGGCATCAACTCCACCGCTCAATATTTTTCCGGATGCCGGCTGTACAGTGTTGTAAGCTCTTGCTAAACGGGTAATGGAATCTAATAAAATAACCACATCGTGACCACATTCTACCAAACGTTTTGCTTTTTCAAGTACGATATTTGCCACGCGAACGTGTTCATTAGCTTCTTTATCAAAAGTGGAGGCAATGACTTCACCATTTACATTTCGTTGCATATCGGTTACTTCTTCCGGGCGCTCGTCTATCAATAAAATCATTTGATATACCTCCGGATGGTTTGCTGCTATGGCATTGGCAATGTCTTTTAACAATACCGTTTTACCGGTTTTAGGTTGCGAAACAATCATACCACGCTGTCCTTTTCCTATTGGGGAAAACATGTCCATAATTCGAGTAGAAATAGTGCTTTGCTTTTCGGCTAGTCGAAATTTTTCTTCTGGAAATAAAGGAGTTAAATGTTCAAAAGAAATTCTGTCTCTTACCACATTCGGGTTCAATCCATTAATTTTAGTTACTTTAATTAACGGAAAATATTTTTCGCCTTCTTTTGGAGGTCTTACTTCCCCTAGAACAGTATCGCCTGTTTTTAAACCAAATAAACGAATTTGCGATTGCGAAACATAAATATCATCTGGTGAGGATAAATAATTGTAATCGCTGGATCTTAAAAACCCATAACCATCCTGCATGATATCTAAAACACCTTCACTTTGTATAATGCCGTCAAACTCATAATCAGGCTCTCGATAGCGATTACGCTTGTCTTTATTGCTTTGTGTATTTTGATTTGGGTTATTTTTAACCCCATTTGAATGTTGATTCGGGTTGGATTGTTTTTGTCTGTTTTCATTACGAGACTCCTGAGGTATGGACTTTGATGAGTCATTTCCATTTACAGAATGTTCCTCTACCGCTTTGTCTGTATGCCGATTTTCTTTTTGTCTGTCATCCACTTTTGCATGTTTAGGATGCTGCGGTTTTTGATTTGACTTTTCGATGTGCTTGGGTGAAGCTACAGCTACATTTTTAGATTCTGTATCTTTTTCAACTACTGTAGCATTTTCTATTCCGGAAGTGCCACTTTCCTCTTCTGAAACAGGATTTTTTTGAATCGGGTTTTGATTTTTATGAGGTGGTCTTTGCGGTGCTTTACGCGGCACATTTACAACTTTTTTAGATTCAGATGCAATCGCCTTTGATTCTTCTTTTGTAACCGTAAGTGGTGCCTGTTTCCCTTCTTTAACAATAGATTCTACTGCTTTTGGATTTGCAGCCTGATGATCTAAAATTTGATATACTAACTCTGATTTTTTTAGGGTGCGGTATTTTGGCACACCTAAGGTTTTAGCGATGTCCTGAAGTTCAGGTAGCTTTTGTTCCTTTAATTCTGAAATTTCAAACATGAATAATATGGAAGTATTAAAATTTTAATTTTTAATTAATTTATTTTCCGAAGATGGTAAATTTTAGTTGGAGGATAAATAACCTTGATTGAGTTGGTTATGAATTATTACTGCAATAATACAACAATATTTTTATTTTTGATACTATTATGTTTAAAAAGAAACATTATTTTTGTGCAAGAATTAAGATCAATAATAATGATTCAACGCATTCAAACTGTATTTATGCTTCTTGTAGTGCTTATAATGGTAGCGCTATATGTTTGGTTTCCTGTTGTAAAAAATGATGTTGGTGATTTACTTTTTCAAAAAAAGGAACCTTTGTTTTTTATTTTAATCTTTATATCTATCGCTTTAGCTATCATTTCTATTTTAAATTATAAAAAAAGGCAACATCAGTTTGTTTTAAATCGATTAAACATACTGACAAATCTTACTTTACTAGGAGTTTTCGTATATCGATCCCTAACTGTATCCGGAGAAACTTTAATTTCTGAGAAGGGTATTGGGATGTTTCTTCCTATTCTTTCTATCGTTTTATTAGTATTGGCCAATAGGTCAATCAAAAAGGATGAAGATCTTGTAAAATCTGTGGATAGATTGCGTTAAACCTAAATCTTAGTAGTATTAGTGTGAAAACTCGAGGAATGCCATCCTCGGGTTTTTTATTTTCATTGTACTTTTAGAAACTCCACTACTTCTAAATCTTTAATCGTTGCACCATCAATAACAAACCGCAACATGGTTCTTACCTGATGAAATCCATAAATTCCTGCTGCACCGGGATTCATATGCAACAATCCCGTTTTTTTATCGTGCATCACTTTAAGTATGTGCGAGTGTCCGGAAATAAATAATTTAGGTGGATTTGAATAAATTTCTGCTCTTATCTCTGGATTATATCGACCCGGATAACCGCCAATATGGGTTATCCATACATCTACACCCTCACAAAAAAAGCGGTTGTGCAACGGAAATTCCTGCCTGATTTTTGCGTCGTCAATATTGCCATAAACCCCTCTTAATGGTTTTAATGCTTCAATAGCAGTTATAACCTCTCTATTACCAATATCTCCGGCGTGCCAAACTTCATCAGCTTGATTAACATATTTAAGGATTTTTTCATCCATAAAACTATGTGTATCGGAAAGAAGTAAAATTTTTTTCAACTTTATTTAATAATTGGAATGCCAAAAAGCATTCTATGGTTTATGTATCTTTGCAACAAACAAAAGTAACAGAATCCTTGCGATATTTTATAGAAATAGCTTATAATGGCAAAAACTACTTTGGCTGGCAATGCCAACCAAATGCAATTTCAGTTCAAGAAACCCTAGAAAAAGCGTTAAGCACTATATTAAGAGAACCCATTAAAATTGTAGGTGCCGGAAGAACTGATGCCGGGGTTCACGCAAAACAAATTTTTGCCCATTTTGATATGCTCCAAGATTGGAATCTATTAGATTTAGTTTTTAAACTAAATTCCTTGCTTCCTAACGACATTGCTATTCTATCTATTTTTGAGGTGAATGAAAATGCACACGCTAGATTTGATGCATTAAACCGAACGTATGTGTATCGGGTTTCTCTTACTAAAAACCCATTTTCCGTGGGATATGCATTTCAAACACATCATAAACCTAATATGGAAGTTATGAATGAAGCTGCAAAGGTTTTATTGCAGTATAAAGATTTTCAATGTTTTTCTAAATCAAAAACCGATGTAAACACGTATCATTGCACTATCCAAATTGCGGAATGGATTGCATTAGAAAATGAACTTATTTTTACTATAAAAGCAGATCGTTTTCTCCGCAATATGGTACGGGCAATAGTTGGTACGTTATTGGATGTTGGCTTCGGAAAAATAACAATAGCTGACCTACACAAAATAATAAAAAGCAAAAATAGAAGCAATGCAGGCACTTCTGTACCGGCAGAAGGTTTGTATTTAACTAAAATAGAATATCCCGAAAAAATAAAAATTTAATATGGCATTATCAGGCAATGCATTTGATTTTAAATTATTTGGCAGGTTGCTACTGTTTACAAAGCCTTACCGGTTTATTTTTTGGTTTGTTGCACTATCGGCTATTTTGGTTTCCGGACTTTCGGTGCTTCAACCTATTCTTTTAGAATATATTATTGACAATTCTATCGTTCCAAAAGATTATGAAAATTTTGTGTATCTAGTTTCCTTAATGGGTGCTTTTTTAGTGCTTGAAGTTATTTTTCAATTCTCTTTTATCTACTTTTCTAATTGGCTGGGTTTGAGTGTAGTTCGCGATATACGTGTACAGCTATTTGATAAAATACTGTATTTTAAAATGCGATATTTTGATAAAAGTTCTGTGGGAAGGCTTACTACAAGAGCGGTAAACGATATAGAAACCATTTCGAGTATTTTTGGGGAAGGCTTATTTACCATCGCAAGTGATTTGCTGAAAATGTTTGTCATCCTAGCCTTTATGTTTTACCGAAGTTGGGAACTTTCGCTAATAGTTCTTGCAGTATTTCCTTTCATTCTTTATGCTACTCGTGTTTTTCAGAAAGCTATGAAAAAAGCATTTGAAGACGTAAGAAATCAAGTAGCAAATCTTAATACTTTTATTCAAGAGAGATTAACCGGGATGAAAATTGTTCAAATTTTTACTCGGGAAATAACAGAATACAAAAATTTTGAAGAAATTAATAATAAGCACAAAAATGCGTGGATAAAAACCGTTTGGTACAACTCTATTTTTTTTGCAGTAACAGAGATGACGGCTTCTATTACTATTGGTTTAATTATGTGGTATGGCGGCTTAAAAGTCATTGCCGGTAGCACGATTACTCTTGGTGTTATCGTTGCTTTTATTCGTCTTTCGCAAATGCTTTTTAGACCCTTAAACCAAATTGCCGATAAATTTAACACCCTTCAAATGGGTATGGTAGCTGCAAATCGCATTTTTGAAATTTTAGATACGGAAGCATCCATAGAGGATAAAGGAACACAAGAATTAAAAAATATAAAAGGCCATATTGTTTTTCATAATGTGCATTTTGGATACGATGAAAAAGAAGAAGTTATCAAAGGCATTTCTTTTGAAGTACAACCTAATCAGACTATTGCCATTGTTGGTGCTACCGGTGCCGGAAAATCGACCATAATTAATCTGCTTTCCCGGTTTTATGAAATTCAGAAAGGAAAAATAACGATTGACCATATCAATATAAAAAATGTGCCTTTAAAACAATTGCGAAGCCAAATTAGTGTAGTGCTTCAAGATGTATTTCTTTTTGCAGATACCATTTTAGGCAACATTACTTTAAATAATCCAGAAATTGCTGAAGCCGATGTAATACAAGCCGCTAAAGACATAGGTATCCATAAGTTTATCATGACGCTTCCTGATGGGTATCATTTTAATGTAAAAGAACGGGGAGGAATGCTTTCTTCAGGACAAAGACAACTCATCGCTTTTTTAAGAGCCTACGTTAGCAACCCGGGAATATTAGTTTTAGATGAAGCAACCTCCTCTGTAGATTCTTATTCGGAACAACTACTTCAAAAAGCCACATTAAAAGTAACTGAAGGAAGAACATCTATTGTCATAGCACACCGCCTTGCTACTATCAAAAAAGCAGACACTATTCTTGTCATGGATGAAGGGAAAATTGTAGAAAAAGGGGCTCACAAAGATTTGCTTAAAATAGAAAATGGGTACTATCGCAATTTGTATGAGGTACAATTTATGGCTGAAGAAATTTTGTAACACCATTTAAATAACTCAATTTATATTTATTATTTACCTATTCCTCAGTAAACTTTTTCATATAAAAGAAGTAATTTTATCATTCAAAAAAAACTATGTCTGCAATTATAAAAATAAAAAAACTCGGTTTTCAATGGGAAACACAAGATCCCTTTTTATTTTGCGCATATCATAAAGACAATTATCCTCCCGGTAATAAAAACTTGGGTCCAAATCCAGACTTACTGAAAGGAAGATACATTGGGCAGGATTTCACCTTAAAAGATGGTTGGCGCATGTATCACGGGGTTAAAGTGCCCGGTTTTCCGGCACACCCCCACAGTGGTTTTGAAACCGTAACGCTCGTAGAAGAAGGTTTTGCCGACCATAGCGATTCCTTAGGTGCTGCGGGTCGTTTTGGCAACGGTGATGTACAATGGATGACTGCCGGTAAAGGCGTGATGCATTGTGAAATGTTTCCACTTTTAAATAAAGATAAAAACAACCCTTTGTTGTTATTTCAATTGTGGTTAAATCTTCCTAAAAGAAGCAAAAAAGTGGATGCACACTTTAGAATGTTGTGGAAAGAAGAAATTCCTGTAGTAAATGAAATTGGGATACAAATAAAAATAATAGCAGGAAAATATAAGGACACCCAAGCGCCTGCTCCTACCCCAAATTCGTGGGCAGCAGATGCAACAAATGAAGTTGCTATTTGGACTATTAAAATGGAGGCTGGAGCGTCTTGGGATATTCCTACCGCTTCTGAAGGAATTCATAGAACCTTGTTTTTCTATAGAGGCAATGAAATAGAAACTGAAGGATTTAGCATTCCACAACAACATGCACTAGATTTAATTCCAACCGAAAAAATAACCATCACAAATGGCGATACTCCTTCTGAATTATTATTCCTACAAGGAAAACCCATTGGAGAGCCGGTTGTGCAGCAAGGACCTTTTGTTGCGAATACAAGAGAAGGTATTAATGAAACTATTTCGCAATACCAAAAAGATCAGTTTGGAGGATGGCCTTGGCCTAGTCATGAACATGTGCATCATGCTAAAAGAGGGCGATTTGCAATCCACGCCGATGGCAGGGAGGAAATAAAATAATTTTTGGAAAAAGCTATAATGCTTTAACTGCTTGCTCAGCACATTTTTCGCCATCAATAGCTGCAGAAATAATACCACCTGCATATCCTGCACCTTCGCCACAAGGATATAATCCTTTTATTTGATTGTGCTCCAGAGTATCTTTATCTCTAGGAATTCTTACCGGAGAGGAGGTTCTAGATTCGGTGGCATGCACTACGGCTTCGTTAGTAAAATACCCTTTCATGCTTTTCCCAAATTCTTTAAACCCTTCTTGCAACGTTTTATAAATAAATGCCGGTAAAACGCTACCAAGTTCCACGGAAGTTACTCCCGGTTTATATGAAGTTATGGGTACATTTGCAGATAATTTTCCGGAACTAAAATCTACTAATCGTTGCGCTGGAGCAGTTTGTGTTTTACCTCCTTCAAGCCAGGCTTTTTGTTCTACCTGTTGTTGAAAGTACATAGCAGCAAGTGGTGAATTGCCAAAAGATTTATAATCCTGCGGCCTCACTTCTACAACGATTCCTGAATTTGCTGTTGCCTGATCGCGCTTGCTTGGAGACCAACCATTAGTGACAATTTCACCAGGCGATGTAGCACAAGGAGCAATAATTCCCCCGGGGCACATACAAAAGGAATAAACACCTCTTCCATTAACTTGCTTTACGATACTATAGGGCGCAGGAGGTAAAAATGCTCCTCGATAATCACATTTATA
>Ga0100391_1006110_pt1 | contig 10965 bp, 8 predicted proteins | sample CryGeymeta201515_FD_81541 | JGI IMG/M metagenome (GOLD analysis project Ga0100391, IMG submission 81541) | Groundwater microbial communities from Crystal Geyser aquifers in Utah, USA - Crystal Geyser metaG 2015-15 | ecosystem: Environmental > Aquatic > Deep subsurface > Groundwater | place: USA...
AAATCGCGGGGAAAGCCGTCTATCAAAATCGCTTTTTTCTCCATTCGGCTGATTTCCCATTTTATCAAAGCCAGTGCCAGTTCGGTGGGAAGAAGAGTTTTTGTGTTTCTGGAAAGAATGGATTCAATCGCTTTTTCCAAAGAAATAAAACCGCGATAATTTGATTTAAGAAATTCCATCAGGTCAGTTTTTTTATTACCATCTGTCAAACTTTGATGGACAGACCTGACAATATCGCCAATTGAAATATGAACGATTTTTTCATTGCCTAAGGCCTCCGCAAAAAGTTTGGCATAAGTGCCTTTACCCGAGTTCTTTTTGCCCAAAAGATAAGCCACAAAAGTGTTATTTTGGAGAAATTCCTTCAATTTTTTGATTTCTTCGCCGGCTTTCAAATTAAAATATTCCCTCCGTTCATCGGGGTCGGCCAAATTAAATGATTTTTCTATATTCGGAATTTTTGTCTTAAAAATTGGGAAATTAAAATTAGGCATGGATTTTTGATGTCGAAAATTATGGTGTTAATCTTTTAACTCCACGGTATAGATACGTTACTTCTCTAACATTCCCAATATTAAAAATTTGCATAAGCATTCTTGTAGGACCCAAACCAAGACCTCCATGGGGCGGACATCCATATTTGAAAAAATCGAGATAAAACTGGATTGATTTTAATTTCAATCCTTTTTCTTTTGCCTGAGAAATTAAAATATCGTACCTGTGTTCTCTCTGGGCACCAGTCGTAATCTCTAATCCATTCCATAATAAGTCAAAACTCTTCGTAAGTTTTTGATTATTTTCTAACCGCATATGATAAAATGGTCTCGTTTCTATTGGATAATCTGTCACAAAAACAAATTCGTGATTCTCTTTTTGTTTAATATAATTAGAAAGCTCGCGTTCTTCCTCTGGAGTTAAATCACCATCTTTCTCGCTTGGTATTTTCAATTTAGCGAGAATTGCCTTTGCCTCTCTCATAGTTATTTGCGGAAATGGAATTTTAGGAATAATTAAATTTCTATTATAAATCTCCGAAATATCTTCCCCAAAATCTTTCTTAATTTTTTCTAATACATATGCGAGTAGATTTTGCTCCTCTGACATAACATCTTGGTGGGATTCAATAAAAGATATTTCCATATCATAGCCAGTGAATTCCGTATCGTGTCTTGAAGTAAATGATGGGTTAGCACGAAAGACCGGCCCCACTTCAAAAACCTTCTCAAATCCTGCAGCCATAGCCATTTGTTTATAGAACTGTGGTGACTGAGCTAAATAGGCCTTACGGTCAAAATATTTAACCTCAAAAAGTTCAGCGCCTGATTCGCTTGGGACACTCATAAATTTCGGAGAATGTATTTCTACATAGCCATTACTCGTCCAATAGTCTCTAAATGCCTGTTCCATCGCTGTCCACACCTTAAATATAAGTACCTTTTCTGGCTTTCGTAGGTCAATCCAGCGCCAATCTAATCTTTTCTGCAGTTCGGTTTCATTGCTGGCTTTCTCTACGACTGGCATGGGTAATTCCGAGGACGATAAAGATAAAATCTTTATTTTTTTAATGGCTATTTCAACGCCTCCTGGCGCCTGTTTCTCAGATTTAACAAGCCCGATAATTTCTACAACTGATTCTAAACTTAATGACCCAACAATTTTTGCTGCCTCTGCATTATCCTTTGTAACTACGGCTTGGATAATGCCGGTGATATCTCTTATGAGAATAAATTTAATACTCCCTTGGTCGCGAATAGTATGAATCCAACCGGCAATCTTAATTTCTTTCCCAACTTTCTCTTTAACTTGTTGAATTAGTATTCTTTCCATTTTATAAATTTAATTGTACCTATATTTTAATAAATCTCATGATAATCCGCAAGACTTGACCTAAGCATTAAAAGGTGATATTATATTATAAACCTTATTTCGAGGTTTTCCAATGGTTCTTTCACAATTGAAAAACGAAAAAGAAAATCGCGAAAACAACATTGTGGCTTGAAGCTCTTCATAAAGATTGGTTTTCAAATTTATATCAATTTAACCACAAACACTCTTGTCGCGTTCAAAAAAAACACGGCAAAGAAAGGAGGGAGTAATGAAAAAATTGTATGCAGTTGATTTACTTAATTACGTCTCAAGTAATACACAAGTTGAGTTCTACGGTTGGGTGAAAGCCCGCCGCAGGCACAATTACATCATCTTCTTGGACGTATGTGATTCCACGGGTTCAATTCAGGTTGTTGCCAACAAGACAAATGTTAACCAAGAATTATTCGGGTTAGCGCGACGAATAGCTCCGGAATCAGCAATCAAGGTTAGTGGTACCCTAACGGACACCGGCAGATCAAATCCGCCGAGGGAGATTCACGCAAACCACATCGAGATTGTCGGACCGGCAACGCTCGACGTCTCGCCGCAACCGCGCTCGGATATCAACATTTTAGATCCCAAACTTCAAGAACAACTCTTGAACAAACGACACTTCTACCTTCGCAACGATAAAATCGCGGCAATTCTGCGGTTTAGGCATGTATTGACGGGGATTATTCATCAATGGTTTCGTCAACACGGATTCATTGAGATTCACGCTCCCGTTCTTACGCCGACGCCGCTATATGACGACCGAACGCCTATTGCGCTTGAAGTTCACGGACAACATGTGTATCTCACTCAATGCGTTGGATTTTATCTTGAACAAGCGGTTCACGCCTTCGAAAAAATTTATAACATCGGTCCCAGTTTCCGCGCCGAAGAGAGCCGGTCCAAAAGACATCTTATGGAATACTGGCATATCAAGGCCGAGCTGGCATTCGTGGACTTCGAAGGATTGGCAACGACAGTCGAACAGTTTATCCACGACGTGAGCCAGCAATGTACCACTGAAGGCATTCATCTAGCGAAAGTCATCGGCACTGAGTTGTGCCAGGATGGACTGAAGATGCCGTTTCCGCGTATCGATTACTGTGAAGCGGTAAACTGGCTCAAGGCGCGAGGATGTGACATCGAATTTGGCAAAAGTTTGGGCTCTGACGAAGAAACTTTGCTCAGCAACCGATTCGGTGACAGTCCGTTTTGGGTCGTCGGTATCCCGCGTTCCATCGAACCTTTTCCGTATGTGATTGATTCGAACGATCCGCGGCGTACAAAGACAGCGGATCTGATCGCAAGCCATGGTTTCGGTGAACTCTTAGGAATCGCCGAAAAAATCCACACATTGTCCATGCTCGACGAACGGCTTATCGAGAAAGGTAAAGCTGGTGACGCCCGCTACGAGTGGTTGCGGGAATTGCGTCAATACGGCTGCGTACCGCACGGGGGGTTTGGCTTGGGGCTTGAACGCCTCATCCGCTGGCTCCTTCAAGTCCCGCATGTGAGGGACACTATTCCCTTCCATCGGGCGTTCGGCAGAAGAATCTATCCATAAAAACTGAAAGGAGGAAAAAACAATGAAAAGAACATTAATCAGAGAACTTGTTTCCCTTAGCGGGGAGACCGTGATGATCTGCGGATGGGTTCAGACGCTACGTAGCCAAAAGCGAATGCAATTTCTCATCATCCGCGACCATACGGGCAGCGCGCAGGCAGTTCACGAGAAGGCAACAAATCCTGAATTGGCTGCCATCGTCGAAAATCTCACCATGGAAAGTGCCGTCGAGATCACCGGCAAGGTGATTTTGAACCCAGTGGTCAAGCTGGGGGGGGTGAATTGGTAATTGAATCTATTACTGTCATCAATAAGGCAGAATCACCTTTGCCGCTCGGTGAAAACCCGACACTCGAGACGCGGCTGGACTGGAGATTTCTTGATCTACGCCTCCCGCAGAATTTACTCATCTTTAAAATCCAAACCGCGGCCGAGCACGCCATGCGCTCGTTTTGGAAATCGGAGGGATTTATCGAAATACACTCTCCGAAATTCATGGGGAGTGCGAGCGAATCGGGTGCCGAACTCTTCCGTGTCGAGTATTTTGATCGCTATGTCTATTTGGCTCAGAGTCCGCAGTTCTACAAGCAGATGGCAATGGCAGCTGGGTTCGACCGTGTGTTCGAGATCGGTCCGGTGTTTCGAGCCAATCCGTCGTTCACTTCCCGTCACGACACCGAATTCACCAGCGTCGATGTAGAGATCTCGTGGATCAATTCTCATGAGGACGTCATGCAACTTGAGGAGCGGTGGCTTCGCCATATGCTTCAAGCAATAAAGAATGAGTTTGACGAGGAGATTAAGGCGACGTTCGGTACCGAAGTTGTGGTGCCAGAACTTCCATTCCCGCGAGTGACCATGGCCGAGGCGTACGAAGTCCTTAACCAAATGGGCCACCGCATCGAACGGGAGAAAAAAGGAGATCTTGACCCAGAGGGTGAACGGCTTTTGTGCCGGCACTTCCTCGAGAAGGCTGGACACGAGTTCGTGTTTATCACTGAGTATCCGGCCGTGGTACGACCGTTTTACCATATGCGACCCGAGGGTAAACTGCATCTCACCAAAAGCTACGATCTTCTTTGGAGGGGGCTTGAGGTGACGACCGGAGCACAAAGAGAGCACCGTTATGACATCTTGGTGGAGCAAGCCAAAGAAAAGGGACTTCCACTTGAGCCCATTCAGTACTACCTGAACTTCTTCCGCTATGGGTGTCCACCGCACGGCGGGTACGGCTTCGGCTTGACCCGCATGCTAATGGCAATGCTCGGGCTTAAGAGCGTTCGGGAAGTGACGTACCTCTACCGAGGCGTCAACCGACTCACTCCGTAGTCAGAGCATCGGCACATAAAATTGCCCAGGAAGCTTTATACTTTCTGGGCTTTTCTTTTAAATCTTTCAAAAGAGTCACTCCCGATTTTTTTTTGCCACTTCAGCTAACTTCTCATCATCAGCACGTTTATAATCGTGTGAAGAGATATAACCCTTATATTCTTAGATAAATCAAAAACATAGGAAGGATAGTGCTTTTTAGTAATTAAAACCGAGAATCCTTCGGTATTAGGAAAAATAGAAAGAAACGCTAAGTGTTTTTTATCTTCCCAAATTTTATGATAAAGTATTTCTCCTTTTATAATTTTACAAAAAATATAATCCATAAGAGATAAAATAAAATTTTATTTGATCAATTTTTTATGATCTCTTTTAGTCGCCACCCAGCCAGCCAATTCTACTTCTTGACCCTCTTTATTAACAATTTCTTTGTTTAAAATTCTCAAATAAAATGGCTACGAAATACGAATGATTTACAATATACATTGTCGCCTTTGGCGATTCCCCGGAGGGACTATTCGTATATTCGTACTAAATTCGTAATTCGTAGAGATTACCCGATATCCTTCAATGATTCCTCTATGGCTTTTCGTAAATCTTCAATGTCAACTGGTTTGCGTTCTTTTCTGAAAATTTCAGTTCTGGCCGCCGGCTCATGGGGAGCAAGCATTTTTCCTAATGGCTGTTCTTCCCGGCGCTGAACCCTTTCTTCAATTATTTTTTTGTCCGCTACCCATTCGCTAGCAATTTTTTGTTCAACTGTTTGCCGGGAAGTGCTGTATCTGCTCCGAGAGTTTTCAATAATAACATCTCTAAATGATTCATGCGACGGCTTAGCTGGCTCTATGGTTTCGGCCGAAAAAGGTTTGGAAGCCACGCCGTCAATCATTAATTTTACATAAATATTATACTTGGTTAAATTGACCAAATCATTGGCGTTAAAATCCGGCATAAATTCTTTTTCCAGAAGCTCGGCGTCTTCAGCGCCAATCCGAAAGCAAGCAATTGTGCCGACATTGCCGAAAATGGCGGCCCTGACTTTCTCGTCAAGCTGCTCAATATATTGATGAGCTAAAATCAAACTGAGCCGGTATTTTCTGGCTTCCGACAGGATATTAGCAAAAGATTCGGTGGAAAAGTTTTGAAACTCATCAACATAAAGATAAAAGTCCCGGCGTTTTTCCATCGGAATATCAACCCGCGACATTGCCGCCAATTGCAATTTGGTAATTATCATCGCCCCTAAAAGCGCCGAGCTGTCTTCGCCGATTCTTCCTTTAGCAATGTTAATAATCAAAATTTTTCCTTCGTCCATTATCTTTCTCATATCAATGGTTGAATAGGTTTGGCCGATAATATTGCGGATTAAAGGATTAGAAACAAACTGCCCGACTTTATTCTGGATGGCGGCTACCGCTTCAACTTCCAAACGCTGGGTATATCTGGCAAACTCATTGAGCCAAAAAGCTTTAATCACCGGGTCTTGTAAATGTTCGGTAATTTTCTGGCGAAAGTCCTTTTCGACCAGCATCCTCATTATTCCCAAAAGCGTGGAAGAAGGATATTCCAATAAAGCCAAAAGCGAATTATTTAAAATATATTCCATTCGGGCTGACCAGACATCGGGCCAGATTTTTTTAAAGACGCCCATAATGCCGGAAGCCACCAAGTGACGATGTTCAAGATCTACCTGCTCTAAAGGATTAAAAGCAATTGGATATTCAAGGTCAGCCGGATTAAAATAAATGACGTCGTCAATGCGATTTTCCGGCACAAAATCCAATATTTTTTCGGCAAACTCACCGTGAGGATCAACAACAGCCACGCCCCGGCCAGCTTTAATATCAGCGATAACCATATTTTCCAGCATATTGGTTTTGCCCATTCCGGTCTTGCCAATAACATAGAGATGCCGGCGTCGGTCATCGGTTTTAATCCCGAATTTCACCTGCTGATTCCTAAAATTGGTTTTAGCAAAAAGTACAACTTCGTTGTTCATAATTCATATCTAAACCGGTTACTCTATTGGCAGTCCGGCTGGCGGGCCGGCTTTTTTGGCTTCCAGTTTCCGCAAGCGAGGAGCTTCCACCATAATAGCCGGAAAATGATAAATCGTGGCTAATTCTTCAGTGTTCAATATTGAAAACTTGTCCTGTCTGGTCTTGTTATATTTGCCGAATCTTCTTGTCCGATAATTGTCAAAAAGTCTTCTTTTTCGCGAAAATTCAAATAATTGTTTATATTTTGGAAAAAATTTAGCCAGCCAGCCGCTTTTTAAAGTCATCGTTTTTTTATTCGGTTTAAAGGCGTTAAGATTCTGAGTTCGGAACTGACTAAAAGCGCCCATCACAGCCGAGACATTAGCCATAGTAAAGCTATCTCTTTTATCAATATAAACAAAGCGGATAATGGTTTCAAATCCGAATTTTGAAATTTTATTATTAATTGCTTTAACCACTTCCTGTTCGGCCGGATGTAAAAATCTTAGAGTGGCAGGTGTCCCGTTTCCTTCGGCATCGGACCAGATTGGATGTTCAATCGGCGCCAAAAATAGATTTCTCAGCCAATCATACAAAACCGAGCCAAATCCTTTTTTTGCTTTCCCCGGCGCTCGACCGGCTATCTCTTCTATTTTTTCCAGACCTTCTTTTTGCCAATCATTATCGCTGGGCTCGCCAGTCGGGCTGATTAAAAACTGAAGCCAAAGCATCTCGTCTTCGTTTAAATTAGACATTACCTCGCTAATAGCCGCTATCGGGTCCAATCGCTTTTCTTCTTGGGTTTCTTCAAAAAAAGAATAAGTTTTGATGGGGTAATAATTTTCCTTGGCTAAAATAAGGTCGGTTCCCCAAAGGTCATAAACTTTATTGGGCAGAACCGAAGATAAAAGTTCAGTATAGTCCTCAGCTTCATGAATTTCCGCGTCCGGATACTGGGCGTAAATGGCTGATTCTATTAAATTGCGAAATTTTGAAGGCGCATAGACATAAAAACGGACGCCGCCGGCATGACCAACCATTTCCAACGATAACCAGAGCTCTGTTTTACCATCTATGTATTTCTCTACTGAGGTTAATCCAAATGAGTAGGTAGCGATTAAGCTGGAAAAAACTTGTTCCATGGCTTTCGGAGTTTTAAGAATTTCCTTGGGGACTTTTATTTCAAACATTGACCATTCAATGCTTTTAACATAGCGGGTCCGGATATAAATCATTCGAAGGTTCCAAAAAAGAAAAAAAACAAAAAAAGGCAAAATCAGCCACCAAATGTATTCAAATACTCGAACAATACTATCAATAATGCCAAGGAGAATATCCATAATTCGCTATCGCTCAAAATCAAAAATTAAATATCAAAATGTAAAATGACAATCTAAAATGTTAAAATTTTTACCGCAGGCAAATACCAAAATTTTGATTTTTGAATTTTGAATTTTGAATTTACTTAACAGTATATCTTCCATCTCCTAATTTTTTAAAATACTTTTTATTTTGGAGATTAAGAATAATCGTATTGTTTTTTAAGAATCGCTGTTTTTGAACTAAATCAATTATTTTTTCTAAAGGAAGCGGGCCTTCTTCTTTTAAAATCTGGCTGATGATTTCCCGGGCAATTCCCGGCTTAAAGCCGTGCTCAGAAAGTCCATAAATTCCCCGGCCCACCAAAACAAAACGCGGATCTTTAATTAATTCGTTATGAACGGTCTGGGGATGAGCCAAGCGGCCGCCAAAACCGGTTTTGTTAATCGTCTCGGCAATTTCCCGGAAATGGAGAGGTTGGTCTTGTTTTTTAAGAATCAGATAAGATTTTTCCCTGACAGTTTTGGGATTAATTTCTTCCCAATCATTCAATCCCCAATCACCAAAGGGATTGATATTAAATTTTCGGGAGACAGAAATATAATTTAAGCCGATAAAGTCAGGAATGTTATGAACTCTGGCGGCTTTAATAAAGTAAGTGTCAAATTTTTGGTGAACCACCAAATCCTCTTTTTTGTTAATAATTAATTTTTCTAATCTCAAAACAAATCGGCTGACGATTCCAATATTTTTTTCATCTAAATACCAAAAATTATGAAAATCAGCATCATCGGGATAATACAAGGGCTGACCCGAGATTTCCGAAATAAACCTTAAATGCCAATGATGAAGATTATTGTCTTTAAGAATTGCTTTAATCTCCGGAACAAACAAACAATCTCGGCGCAATCCGCCGAGATTGTTTAAATGACTGGTGATGGAATTTAAAATTTCTTCCGATGCTCTTTCTTTCCTCAACCGTTCTTGGGCCATTTTTAAGGCCTCTTCCTCAATTTGCCTGACCCGCTCCCGGGTAATATCGTATTTCTCGCCTAAACTGGCTAAGGTTTTCTTTTCGCCGTCTTCTAAACCAAAGCGGCCAATTAAAACTTCCCGTTGGCGCGGCTTTAAATCGGAAATTAAATTGTTGATGGTAGTACTAAGCACTTTAATTAAAGATACACAAAATCACTCCGGTTGTCAATAAATGTTTTAAACCAAAAAGCGCCGTTTCGGCGCTTTTTATTGCCATCATTATCAACAATCAACAATCAATGGTCATTAACTAACGGGGTATGACTTCTTTAATCCAAGGAACAAAGCCGACATTAACTGTGGCTGGATAGGACCGGGAGCCGTCAAGACCAGAACAGCTTAAGGTATAGGTGGTGGTTTGAGGAGGCCTGACTTGTTTAGTGCCAGAAACATTGTTAACTGAGCCAATGCCTTGGTCAATAGAGCAGGTGTCAGCATATTGGCAGGACCAGGAAAGAGTTGAGGATTGAGGCAGGATAATCGAGGTAGGGTTAGCTGTAAAAGTACAACGAGGAACCTGAATAACTTTGGTAGTTGCTGTATCAGAAGCAGAACCGCCAGGACCAGTACAGGTTAAGATAAAAGTATAGGTGCCTCGGGGTTTAGAAAGATATTCATCACCACTGGTTGACTTATTACCAGACCAATCACCTGAGGCAACACAGGAATCAGCATTAGTAGAAGTCCACTTAAGATGAATTGGTTCGGGTAATTCAAAAGTGGGCCAGGAAGTCAAATCAACGGTCGGTGGAGGTGGTGGAGCGCAACTGGCATCATCGCTACACTGATCCGCGCCAGCGCCAGATATCACTACGCAAGAATTACCTTGACAAGTTTTATGAGAAAGATTGCATTCTGGCGCTTCATGAGTATAGAAAATTCGACCAATTCCGCCTCTTCCCCAAATTGGATTTATACTTATCGTATCTGCTATAATCCCTCCAAAATTTAAAGCAGTGGCAGGTGGACTCTCTCTCCAAGCCCACATAGGGCAACCGCTTCTGGAGTAAGCTAATTCATTACCAACCCCTCCAAAAGCTGTCCCTTTGTAAGCCACTTGAGTACTATTGTAAAGAAGACCGGCTCCCAATCGATAACCTCCGTCTCGGTTTTGAACCGAACAAGCATAAGCGTTGACCAGATGAATTTTTACTGGCGTTGGCAGTATAAAATTACCTCCTGAGAAATCAAAGTATTCTGCTATTGTATTATCAGCGCCGCATTGAATTAGCGGCGGCACGTAGCCTTCTTCATAATAAACAATCATCTGGTAATAACTGCCTGTTCCTACAACAGGAATAATCCTTATGGCATCGGCTGAAGTTCCTCCAAAATCTAAAGCCGTTCCTTCAGCAGTTCCCCTACCAGACCACATCGGACAGCCGCTCCTGCTATAGCGCAATGTGCCTTTATAAGCCACTTGAGCGCCCTCGTAAAGAAGGCCGATATCTAATTGAAAACCTCCGTTACGATTTTGAACTGAACAAGCATAAACATTGACTTTATTAATCTTGCTAGGGCCTGGTAAATATATTATCTGGAGATCGTTCCCGCTGAGATAATATGTTACAGAAAGCTCTTGAGCCGCAGCCGCTGTTTTGAAGGGGTATAAAAACAGCAGCAAGAAAAAAGCAAAAAAAATGATTATTATTTTTAAAATTTTGAAATTGGCCATATTTCAATTTTGTTTAATAGGCTTTATCCTTAATGTATTTACTTGAATTTCTGCCATTCAGAAAAATCTTGCCCGCACTCATTTATATCTTCCTCATTCTTTAAATTAACGCATTGGGTGATATCATTTTTCTGAGTTGCCATTGTAAAATAATATTCCTTTTCACAATCTCTTTTTTCTTCTTCTGTTCCAGCCTGCTGACA
>Ga0100391_1006114_pt1 | contig 10957 bp, 6 predicted proteins | sample CryGeymeta201515_FD_81541 | JGI IMG/M metagenome (GOLD analysis project Ga0100391, IMG submission 81541) | Groundwater microbial communities from Crystal Geyser aquifers in Utah, USA - Crystal Geyser metaG 2015-15 | ecosystem: Environmental > Aquatic > Deep subsurface > Groundwater | place: USA...
CTCTACAAAGAGGCGATAAAGAAGTATCCGAATGGCGATAGGCGTGTTTCTTTTAGAATTTCACGGGATGAGCGTGGGCGCGAACATATCTCTTACCTTAATCGCATTACTATTAGGAAGTTTTTTAAGGTAGTTACTAAGCTTGAAAAATCCGGCGCAGCCTCCATCAAGCACGTTCACCTTTCTACATTTAACAAGACTCTTTTTAAGGCACTGGCCCGAATACCTCTGCTCAAGGAGCTCTTCCTTTCCACAACCTATTGTGTACTGAAAAAGCCTCTATAAGATCGCCTTTGTTGGCAAGTTCTTTTACGCTATAGTTTTGCCGCTCAGAAGTTCCTTATATATCACTCAGCATGTCTATAGCCCGAAAAGTCTTAGGAAATACTGTTGTTCAAATCGCTGGCCGCTTGTTTATGGCTTTTTTGAGCATATTTATCGTAAAACTCATTACAAACTATCTTGGCGTCGAAGGATATGGTCGGTATGCCGCTATTTACGAGTTTTTGGCTTTTTTCGGGATAGCGGCCGATCTGGGACTCTTCACCATTGGCGTAAGAGAAATGGCCAAAGAAGATTCTCAAGAAAAGAGAGAATACGTTCTCGCCAATATAATTACTTTGCGAATGATTCTGTGCACCGTAGTTATGGCAATTGCGATTGTATCTGCTTATTTCATACCGCAATATAACGATTTGCACCTGGGCATCGCGATAGCGTCTATTGCCGTTTTCTTATCTATTATTCAGAGCGCTCTGGCCAGTCTTCTTCAACTAAATCTTAAAATGCAATACGCCGCTCTTGCGCAAGTCGCGGGGAAGGTGGTCGCTCTGTCGTACATGATTTATGTTGCGTTTTACGGGTTTGCGAATAATGTCGGAGACGGATTCTATCACCTGATATTCGCAGGTGTTGTCGGCAATGTTGTTTTGGTCTTCGTTACGTATTTGGCCGCCAGAAAATATGGTCGTATACGGTTCGGCACCGATTTTAAATATATCCGTAGTGTTTTTGTACGCTGCCTCCCTTACGGACTCGCGCTTGTGCTTAATATGATTTATTTCCGCATCGGCTCTATCATGCTCCTCTTGATGCAGGGGCCTACAGAAGTCGGTCTTTACAGCGTTCCTATGAGGATTTTAGAGATTCTTTCTCTGGTCCCGGTCTTCTTCATGAATAGCGTTCTGCCTGTTTTGACTAGGCATATCAAGGAAGCAAGCAGCCGAGTCAAAGACATTCTTAAATACAGCTTTGATTTTCTTTTTATGGCGGCGGTTCCGATGGTTGTTGGCACGTTTGTTTTGGCTTACTCCCTTATATTCGTTATCTCGTCCGAGGAGTTCTTAAGTCGTATCGACGAAGGGTTTTATGGCTCTGATATTGTGATGAAAATCCTCATGATCGCCATGATGATCTCGTTCATAAACAACTTGTTTATCTACTCAATCATTGCTACCAACCATCAAAACAAGCTGCTATGGATCAATGGCAGCTGCGCCATCTTGAACGTCTGTCTCAATCTCTTCTTAATCCCTCAGTTCGGAGCCAGAGGGGCCGCCATAACGGCAGTTCTTACCGAGATGCTATTGTTTGTATTGGCGTTTAGCGTAGCTAGACGATATCTTAAGTTTACATTTAGCTTCGGTACTGTTTGGAAGGTTTCGCTTGCCGGCACCCTTATGGGTCTTTCTGTTTGGGCGCTTAGGGACATCAGCTATTCGTATATTCAAAATATGAATGTCCTTCTACTAATACCTCTTGGTGGTGTTGTTTATAGCGGGATGCTGCTTCTGACAAAGGGGATCCCAAAAGAACTGCTTGCTCTTATTAGGAAGTCGTCGTGAACTCCTTGGCCATCTTGCTGAATATTTCGCCGCGCTGCTTGTAGTCTTTAAACTGGTCAAAACTTGCGCATGCAGGAGAAAGCACAACCGTATCTCCTCTTTTTCCATTATCTTTGACATACTGAAACGCACCCTCAAGCGTTTTTACCATTCTTGTGTTTTGGTATCCAGCTTTTTGCAGCGCTTCCGTAAGCCGACCTGCTGTCTCTCCTATTACTAGTATATCCTTGAGATTTGTGGTTTCGGCCGCTGTCTCCGCCCACTGTGTAAAGTCTGCGTGTTTCTCCGATCCACCGGCTATAAATATGAGCGGCGTCTCAAATGCGCGCATTGCAGCGATTGATGTAAGTGGAGTAGTTGAGAACGAGTCATTTACAAAGCTTATCCCGTCGTTACTTGCTACGACCTCTAGCCTATGAGGAAGCCCTTCGAATTTTCTTGCCGTTTCTGCAATTTTGACGCTTGGCATGCCAAGGATTGATGCTGCCAGAGATGCCGGAAGTACATTCTCGAGATTGTGCTTCCCCAGAAGTCCGACTTCCGACGCATGCATTAGCGTCTCGGCGAATAGCCCTTTTTTGAGCATTATACTGTCTTTCGACATGTATGCCCCTCGCCTAACAGACCGCTTCGTAGATACGCCATACTTCTTGCTGCATCCAAGCTTAAGGAACGGCTGATTTCCTTCGTAGTCGACGTTTATTATGGCTTTCTGCCTAGATGTCTGGTTTGCTATTAATGGATACTTGGCGGCCCTATATTTGTCGGTGCTTGGGTGATAATCCAAGTGATCTTCTGTGACCCCTATAATTATTCCGATTTCCGGCCCTTTGTGCAGATCTTCTATTTGTCCATGTCCCAGCTCCAGAACAACTATCGATTCTTTTCCTAGTTTTGGCAAAAAATCTAGCGGCGAATTGCCTATGTTTCCGCCAAGATACGCATCAACCCCTCCCGCTTTTAGCATTTCGTATAGTAGCGTCGATGTGGTCCCTTTTCCTTTTGTTCCCGTTACGCCAACTATTTTGCAGGGGCATTTGTCGAAGAAATACTTTGTGACGCTTGTTATCTCGACGTGGTTTTTTGCTGCGTTCTGGATTTCCGCTCTGCTTATCGGTATGCCCGGCGACCTGAAGATTGCGTCAAACTCTGCGAGATTGTCCATGTACTTCTCTCCTAGTATGTATTTTAAATCTTGCTCGCCATGTTCTATGTCGACCCCTTTGTCGCATATGGTTATATCCGTATACCCTGCTGCTCGAAGGTGTTTTGCGGCAGACCTTCCCTCTACTCCAAACCCAAGGATCGCTATTTTTGATGACAGCTTTGACATCATAGTGGTTTTCTAAATCAGGCATACATGGTATAATATATGCGTCCATTAGAAAATATTATAATTCAATTTATGGAAAATGACAAAATCCGGGGAAGTAGACAGTCTCAAGAGAAAGAGAGTAGTGCACTGGACCGATTTATAACGCAAATCATGCAAGATGGCTCAGACAAAGAGCTTGTTTTGGCATCCAAGCAACCCCCAAAAAAACAAAACCATTCTCGCAAACCTAAAAACAAATCCCCTCGTCTTCGGGTAATTCCGCTTGGCGGTCTTGAAGAAGTCGGCAAAAACTCTATGGTATTTGAGTATGGCGACGATATTATCGCCATTGATATGGGATTCCAATTCCCGGAGGAAGATATGTTTGGGATAGACTATATTATCCCTGATATTACGTATCTCGAAGAGCGGCAACGTCGCATACGAGGTATTATCATTACTCATGGCCACCTAGACCACATTGGTGGGCTAGCTTACGTACTACCCAGACTTGGATTTCCGCCCGTATATGGAACAAAGCTTACTCTTGGACTTATAAAAAAACAGCTTTCTGAACATGGAATCCTCAAGCAGTCCGATTTGCGTGAGATCAAGAGCTCCGACTGTCTTAAGCTCGGGCATTTCCAGGCTAAATTTTTCCGTGTTAATCACAGTATCCCTGATTGCGTAGGAGTGCATTTAACCTCTCCCGTAGGATCTATTGTGCACACAGGAGATTTCAAATTTGACGAGACCCCTGCGGACGACGTGCCAGCTGAGACAGACAAGATGCGCGCCATAGGTAACAAAACAGGGTTTGATCGCGTTGATGTGCTTTTTTCTGATAGCACCAATGCTCTGAAGCCTGGACGCACTGTATCTGAAAAAATTATTGGAGAATCATTAGACAAGGTAATATCTGAGACAGAGGGTCGTATTATTATCGCCTCTTTTTCGTCTCTTATTGGTCGTATTCAGCAAATACTTAACTCTGCTCAAAAGCATGATCGTGTTGTTGCCCTGAGTGGTCGCAGCATGGAAAACAATGTCGATATAGCCAGAGACCTTGGCTATTTAAAAGTTCCTCGAGGACTGATCAGGCCTATCAAGGAGGTTTCTAAGCTTGCACCGAACAAAGTCCTTATAATAACAACCGGTTCTCAGGGAGAAGCCATGTCCGCTTTGACAAGAATGTCTATCGGAGACCATAAGAATGTAAAAATACAAAAGGGCGATACCGTTGTTCTTTCCGCCCATCCTATCATAGGTAACGAGCGTGCTGTTGCCGCTGTTATAAATAATCTTTGCAAGCTCGGCGCCAATATCGTCAATAACGATATTATGGATATTCATACTTCTGGTCACGGTAAACAAGATGACTTAGAACAGATGCTGCGCCTTATCAGGCCTAAAAATCTTGCCCCAATTCATGGTAATTTGTATATGCGCACCGCTCATAGCAAGCTGGGCAAGAAGGTTGGTCTGGGTGACCAAAACTTATTCCTGTTTGAAGGTAATGGTAATGTCATGGAGATAGACCGTTCTGGCGTCAGAATGACTAAAGAAGAGGTCCCTTCTAATTATATCGTTGTTGACGGGCTAGGCATGGGAGATGCTGGCTCGCAGGTCTTGGTTGACAGAGAGGTTATGGCTCACAACGGCGTTCTTGTTGTCTTATTCCGTGCCGACAAAAAGACCAAGAAGCTCAAAGACAAGCCTTTGGTTTTGACCCGTGGATTTCTGTATGTAAAGGAGGCTGATGAAGTAGTCGCCAAAATGAAAGATGAAGCAGAAAAAGCTTACAACTCCCTTTTGGCAAAAGATCCTAAGGCAAACTCGTTTCATGTGTGCAATTATGTTAAGAGGGTTTTGGACGGTGTTTCTCACCGCAGCCTTGCTCGCAGTCCACTTGTGGTCCCTTGGATCATGAATGTTTAACATTTCGTGCACCTGTTTTGCACAATCCTATTAGGGTTTTAAAGGTTTATATTTTTGTTCACCGCTACTTCTAGGTCTGGGAGCCGCGATTCTCTTTGTTTAGTTTTGCACAATTTGTACAAAAGAGCTGTGTTTTTGTTTGCTTCCAGTGGTGTTTTTTATTGTCATAAGTGTTTGTTTATATATATATCACAATCTTTTTTTGTTTTTGTTAATACCTCTCTATTACAACTGTTTATATATTTATATATAATAAAAAAATAGAGATTGTTTGTGTTTGTGTGTTTGTGCAAAATTCTTTTAATAAGTTGGCAACTTGTATTTTGTAAAAGATTTTGAGAATAATTGAGTAAGAACGTATAATTCAAAAGAATTTAATAAACAAAAATTATGAAAGTAAAATGTTCACAAAAAGCTTTGGCAAGCGCTCTTAATATTGTAAACAAGGCTGTTAGTCCTAACAACACCTTACCCGTTTTAAACAACATACTTATTAGTGTTGAGGGCAAGAAGGTTGTTTTTTCTGCAACAAATCTTGAGATTGCAATAAAGACAATTATTGATGCCGATGTCGTTAACGAAGGAAGTGTAACTATACCCGCCAAGATATTTTCCAGCTATGTTGGGCTTTTGAAAGATGGCGATGTTGAATTAAAACTTGAGGATGGGATGAGTTTGTCTGTAAAAGCAAGTCATTCGGAAACGAAAATAAAAGGTATTTCCGCAGAAGAGTTCCCTTTGATACCTAAAATCGAGGACGCCGTTACTTATGAAATTCCAGTTGATAGCTTTAAAGACGCAATTGATCAGGTTGCTTTTGCAGCATCTACTAACGCAGTCAGGCCTGTTCTTACAGGAGTTTTGTTTAGGTTTAAAAAGAACGAGCTTCGCATGGTCGCAACCGACAGTTATAGGCTATCTGAGAAAGTTCTTAAGTTGAACACCGGATCTGGAGAGGACAAGGACTGTATTGTTCCAGCCAGGACGGTTATCGAGCTTGGTAAGATAATATCTTCTCAAAAAGGCTCTATAGAGGTTCGCGTTGCTAACAACCAGGTAATGTTTAAATCCGGAGATACTGTTCTTATATCAAGACTTATCGAGGGCCACTTCCCTGATTACGAAAAAATACTTCCAAAAGAGTCTAAAACACAGTGCGAGGTCGTCGTTGACGACCTCGTTCTTGCTGTTAAAAAAGTCAGCCTATTTGTTATGGAGACAAATAACAACGTTAAGATATCCGTTACAAATGACGGTACTCTTGTTGTCTCTACCGATGAAACACAAGTTGGAGAGGGTCGTGCCGATGTCGACGTTGTCATAAAAGGAGAAAACAACAAAGTCGCCCTGAATGCACAGTATATTCTCGATGTCTTGGCTAGTATCCATGACGACAAGGTTTTTGTTGAAATGGTCGACAAAGTAAGCCCCGTCACGATAAAACCCTTGAAGAAAACAGAATATGTGCATATAATTATGCCGCTTAAACTCTAGTCGATCAGGGCTTTTGTATTTGCACATTAATTTCTTTTATTCCTATAAGATTGAAACGTGAGTAGTAATTTTGTTAAATTACTGCCCGGTGTTTGTGACCGGGATGTTTGTGAACAGTTTAAACACGACGGAAAGTCTACTATATCAGGTGGTGGAAATTTTTCATCTAAGGCGTATTTTGTAGCTCAAACAATTCTAGACAACGATAATATTGTTAACACACTTTGGGTTGTTTCTAATTATCAAGAAAAAGAGCAGGCGGCTAAATTTTTCAGTATATGGGGCGAGCAAGAGGTCCATGTTTTGGATTTGGATCAAAGCGGCCTTATGAGTGCGGACAAAATCAGGATGAACAAAATTAAAACAATGTGCTTTTTGGCCAAAATCAATTCTGACAAAAAACACGTTTTCATTGTTGATTATCACGACCTAGCCAATCTGTATCCTTCACTAGATCATGTTTCAAAAAACATACTTAGTTTTGGTGTTGGCGACGCCGTAGATACTGTTTCTTTTTTTAACAGCCTTATAGATGTTGGATACGAGTCTTCCGACGACAAAAGAATATCCAAGGGACAGTATTACAAAGAAGGGGAGGTGTTCCTCATACACCCAGTTAATCTTGAAATGCCTATAAAAATAGATATAGGCTTTGACTCAGTAGATAATATTTCTTGTTACGATTTAAATAGTAGGTCTGCCGCAAAAGATATTAAAAAAGTTTCTATTTATCCAATTGGAGATGTTGAAAACGACACCTCTCTCTTTTCTTATTTCGGAAAAAACAGCCTGATAATCGAGGACGAACTAGAGATCTTAGACGAGTATCTTGAAATTTATGATGCCTCAGTATCGTGTATAGACGCACAAGCCCTAAGAGTTAATTTTACCTCTTTTATGGAGGAGTCGCCGTACCACCACCATCTTCATTATTTGTCTGTTTTGAAGTATCAAAACCTCCTTGATTTTATAGCCGATGTTAAAGAGAAGATCTCGTCAGAATGGAAGGTCATTCTTTTTACCAAACATAGGGCGGAATACGAGACAGCGTTTGACGACAACTATGTTAAATATCACGATGTCAAAGACGGCGGTATTCAAGATTTTAGAGTTAACTTGGTTTGTTTAGACAAAGATGATCAATTTCCACTAGCTTTTCAAAACCCCAAATTCAAACTAATAGTTGTTACCGACCGAGAAGTTATTGATATTCGCGAAAAGAAAAAGGTTGACGATGCCAAGTACAGAGTTTTTTCCGATTTCCTTACCGGTCTCAAGGTTAATGATTATGTTGTGCACACCGATCACGGAATAGGTGTTTTTATGGGTCTTGATAAACGCACTGTCGACGACGTTACCCGTGAGTATTTGAAAATTGGGTATGCCGAGAACGACAAACTTTTTGTTCCTATCGACCAAGCTGACAAGGTTAGTAAGTTTATCGGAGCCGGAGATCAAACCCCAAGGTTGACGCGTCTTGGATCCGCCGAATGGGCCACTATTACGAGCAAGGTTCGTAAAGAAACCGAGAAAATCGCCCAAGAATTACTAGCTCTTTACGCTAGGAGAGAGAGTGCTAAGGGCTTTTCTTATACCGATGATAACGATATTCAAAATGATTTTGAAAAAACTTTTCAATACGAAGAAACTCCCGGACAGATGAGAGCTATAAAAGACGTTAAATCCGACATGGAGAGAGGCAAGCCAATGGACCGTCTTATATGTGGAGACGTCGGCTTTGGCAAGACCGAGGTTGCGATGAGGGCTGCTTTTAAGGCTGTTCAAAACGGCAAGCAAGTCGCCTTGGTCTCTCCTATTACTATTCTTGCAGACCAGCATTACAAGAGCTTCAAAAAAAGGATGGACGACTTCCATGTTCGCGTCGCCATGATGAGTCGATTCAAATCTACTTCCGAACAAAAACAGATTTTGAAACAACTAAAAGCCGGCGAGGTTGATGTCGTCATTGGTACGCACCGTCTTTTGCAGCCCGACGTAGAGTTCAAAAATCTCGGACTTGTTGTGATAGACGAAGAACAGAGATTTGGTGTTAAGCAAAAAGAAGCACTCAAAGATATCCGTGCAGAAGTAGATGTTCTTACTCTTACTGCTACACCGATACCAAGAACGCTAAATATTAGTCTTCACGGACTTAGAGATATAACTACAATTACTACTCCTCCACCTGGTCGTCTTCCTATAATCACAGAGGTTAGGAAGTTTAGCTACAACCTTATAAGAGAGGCTATTTTGAAGGAAGTCGAGAGAAGTGGTCAGGCATATTTTTTGCACAATAGAGTTCAAACAATAGAGGATATGGCCAGTAAGCTTAGAGCCCTTGTCCCAGAGGCTAGGTTTGTTGTTACGCATGGAAAGCTTTCAAGCAGCGAACTCGAAGAGCGCATTATGGCTTTTAAAAATGGCGAATACGACGTTCTTGTCAGCTCTACCATTATCGAAAACGGGATAGATCTTTCTAATGCGAATACGCTTATTGTTAACAATGCGGAAAAATTCGGACTTGCTCAGCTTTATCAACTTCGTGGTCGCGTCGGCAGAAGCAAGACGCAGGCCTATGCATTCTTTTTGTATAGCCAGCAGAGGCTAAAACTTGATGCGAAAAAAAGACTGCGCGCAATCGTAGAAGCGTCAGAACTTGGTAGCGGATTCCAGATAGCCATGAAAGATTTAGAGATTCGCGGGGCAGGCGATATCCTTGGCGCTAGTCAGCATGGATCTATTAACGTTGTTGGCGTTAGTCATTTTATTCGCATGCTTAATCAGGCTGTTGCCGAGCTCAAGGATGGCGTCAGTGTCGTTGGAGAGGAGAAACCTGTAGATGTTTCGATAGAACTTCCTTTGCCATCTCTTATCCCTGACGACTACATTGTTAATTTCAAGGACAAAATCAATGTCTATCAGAAGCTCGCCGGTGCAGACAGCTATAAGTATTTGTCGGAGCTACGGTCTGAAATAGTAGATGATTACGGAAAGATGCCAACAGAGGTTTCCAACCTGTTTAGGCTTCTTGAGCTTAAGCTTCTTGCCAAAAAGGCTAATCTTACAAATGTGAAAGCAGAGAATGTTCATAGCGACGACGCCAGGCAAATTATTCTTACGATGTCTGACAAAGTTAAGCCTGAAAACATCATGAATCTTCTTGAGTACAATCCAAGATGGATTATCTCCGGAACAAAGCTTAAATGTAAATTTATCGACCTCGGCGTGCATTGGGTTGACGAGCTCGGCGAGTGCCTAAAGCGTGTTGGCGGAAAGATTCAGAGAACAGGACTTACTGATCTTACTAAGGAGTAGGAGGCGGGCTAATATAAACAATAGCGTGGTTGACATAAATATTTGAAAAGGAGCTGGAATTTATCGTTAAGAGGCAAGTGCCTGTTGTTATAATTGAAGGCGAATAATGCGAGGTACTTGGTTAGGTACTTCTTTTTGATACCGTGATGAATAGTTCTGATTATCCCTTTGAGCATACTCCAAACACCTTCGATTGTGTTAGTCCATACATCGTTTCTTTTGAACTCTTTTGCGGAATGATTAACCCATAGATGGGTATAATCTACGCCAAGTGCTGAATATGATATTAGACCATCAGTGAAGACCATACTTCCTTTTTTCACATACCAGTAATGAGGGTATATGAGTTGATCTTCTTTTCTGTCCAAGATCGGACAGAATCGTACTTTGCCTTGTCTCTCAACCATCCCAAGTACTATTTGCTGATTATCCTTATGGGATATCCATGCCTCGTCTGATTCAATAATACCATTTAGTTTGGTATCGAGCTGATTTACCTCTATGCAATGACGTATCTTGCGTAGCATCTTCCAAGCTGTTGTATATGATACCTCTATGTTTCTACTTAATTCTGCTGCAGATATCGATCCGGTAGACTCAATAAGCAGAATCAGACCATATATCCATTTCCACAGCGAAACTTTGCTTTTCTCGAAGACAGTGCCCGTTAAATCAGTAAATGTTCTGTCACAATTTCCACAAAAATAACGATAAATCCCGTCTTTCAGCTTTTGATGTTTTATAATTCCATCTATACAACCACAGTGTGGACAGCATCTTTGCCCATCCCAATGCAGCTTTCTCATGATTTTACCTGCTAGATTTTTGTTCTTTATCAATGCGAATTTGTTTGGTAACTTTTTCATAAGCAGAGTTTGGGTTAGTTTATACCAGTTACATCTTACCAGACGTAACAAACCAACCACGCTCTGCTTTATAATAGCCGGGGGATTTATTTTTTGACAAAACTACAAAATTGATTTATAATTAAGCCATTTTAATAACTTTAACTATTATGCCACGTACACCAGATCAAGGAGGAACACCAGAG
>Ga0100391_1006127_pt1 | contig 10942 bp, 7 predicted proteins | sample CryGeymeta201515_FD_81541 | JGI IMG/M metagenome (GOLD analysis project Ga0100391, IMG submission 81541) | Groundwater microbial communities from Crystal Geyser aquifers in Utah, USA - Crystal Geyser metaG 2015-15 | ecosystem: Environmental > Aquatic > Deep subsurface > Groundwater | place: USA...
ATCACTAAAATAGGTGATTTTTATTTCTTTCACAATTCGCAACAAAGAAAGGAGGACAAAAAAATTAACTGACAAAAATTAGGCAGTGTAATTCGCAGAAAAAAACCAAGGAGAAACACGATGAAACAGTTTTGTATCTTTGTGGCCATCATGGTCGTCATCCTGATGAGCAGTGTCGCAACTGCCCAAGTTGATGTAATAGAAGAATTTTGTGCCAGTGTTAGTGGTGTTCAGGCGTTCGGGTGGGTAGAGGAGATTACCGTATTTTATCTCTTTCAGAGTTTGCCGTCCCATATTAGACCATGGGACAAGCTGAGCCTTTGTTATAAAGACAGTAATTTCAACCTTACAATTGAAAGGGTCGTCGAGCCATCTGAACTTAGCGGCTATAATTACCAAGTCCATGCTATCTGGTCCATAACTCAAAGCCAACGCGATTTATATGGGTTTGTGGCAAGTGACTTGTCAAAATTAACAGTCACTAATCTTTCACTTTACCCGTTTGAGTTTTACATTCCTTAGCCTGACACACTTTTTGTCTTACCGGGCGAAAGCTGGTTTCTCCAGCATGGGGTGGAATCAATAAGTAAAACGGATAACAAAATCATTGCCTTGCGGGCCATTGTGTACAACCAGGAACTTTCCAGATTTGATGGCTTGGAATACTACTGGCAAACAAAAGAATTCGGCGGTCCGGACGGGATATTATATGACGGCACTGTTTTTTTGGAAAAAAATTATTATAGTCACCGTTATACCTGGCTAGCCAATTCGTCTGACAGCGGTTTGGATTTTCTTTACTTATTTAACGTCTATGCTACCAACAACTTGCCTGTGGGGGAGATGGCCGGCTATTCTTTGTATGTTGAGATTGGCACTCAACAGTTGCAAAGTTATTATTTGTCCCTTACAAGAACGATTACCTCTATTGATGGTATTCGTGGCGATGTAAATGATGATGGCGTAGTTGATAAGCAGGACGTTGAGCTGCTGGCTTCCTATGTTCTATCATCATTAGATTATCGCACCAGATACACAAAAAAAGGGATAAATTACGGCCGCGGTGCAGTGCTTTTTTCTCAACCAGACTTGATTAGCGCCGCCCTTATCAATATCTGGGTCAATAATTCTTCTGACCCGCTGGTACAAGGGTTAGGTATTGGTGAGTTGATGAGTAAGAGACCTGGCAATTCACCAATCATCGCAACCGATGTCTCATCTGAAATTAGTGGCAGGGTACTAAACATCCGATCAGTAACTGGTAATGTCTTTAATGTTACTGCTCGTCTGGAGGATGGGAGTTTTTGGCAGGAGACAAAGATTGCCAATGACGGCAGTTTGTCAGTTGAAATGCCGGAAAAGGTTTTGGACTACAAAGTGGAAGCCGTGAAATTTGACCAATTATCAACTACCGGGGTAAAAAGTTTGAAAGAAGTTAGTATCCCAAACAACTTCTCTCTGAACCAAAACTACCCCAACCCGTTCAACCCAACTACCACCATTAGTTACTCCCTGCCGACTACCAGTTATGTGACACTGATAGTTTATAATCTTACCGGGCAGGAGGTGACAACTCTGGTTAACAAGGAGGAAACCGCTGGCAGTTATGAGGTTCAATTCAGTGCCTCAAATCTACCTAGCGGCATCTACTTCTACAAATTGCACGCCGGTGAATTTTCACAAGTTCGTCGGATGCAGTTAGTAAAATAAGCGGCTTAAAAGCCGCTAAACCCCCGATAAATCGGGGTAGAAGTTTTAAAGCCCCGCGCTGATTTATTTAGCCGGGGCTTTTTTATTTTTGAGAAAAATTATTTTCACACCTTAACCCACATTGATAGAATCACCAACTGTTTTTCAGTGCGTAGCAATACGGGCAGGCCCCTCTCCCGCGCAAGCGGGGGAGGGTTAGGGAGGGGGTCAACTCACCCGGAACACCTCGCTCAAACTTGTCACGCCGCGAAGCGCCTTTAAAATTCCATCCTGTACCATAGTGATCATGCCATTTCTGACTGCCAGCTCCTTCATTTTGTGTTCAGACACATTGTCAGCCAGAATCATATCCCTGATTTCATCAGTCACCTGGAATATTTCAAAAATACCAATCTGGCCTTTGTACCCCAAACCGGCGCATTTTTCACAACCCTCGCCCTTAAAAAATTTCAAATTATTAAGCTCCTCCGGCAATAAATTCCTGTGCTGTTCTGGCAGAGACCACAGCTCCAGTCTGATTCTTTCTTTTTTAGTTTCATCAATTACCTCCTCTGTTCTGCACTGCTCACAAATTTTTCTGACCAATCTTTGCGCCAGCGAGGTGTTTAAGGCAGGCGCTAATAAATATGGTTTAGCTCCTAAAGCTAAAAATCTGGGGATTGTCCCGGCCGCGTCATTAGTATGCAGGGTGGCGAATAAAAGATGCCCGGTTAAGGCGGCATTAAGTGAAATTTCAGCTGTTTCCTTGTCGCGAATTTCCCCGACCAAGATAATATCCGGGTCCTGCCTGACCACCGACTTTAAAGCTTTGGCAAACGTATAGTCCCTGTCTTTATTCACTTGCGATTGATTAATCCCTTTAATCTTATATTCAATCGGATCCTCAATGGTAATTATCTTATTATCAGCCGTGTTCAACTTGTTTAAAATCGCGTAAAGAGTGGTGGTTTTCCCAGCCCCGGTCGGACCGGTGACAACCAGCATGCCATTCGGCTTGGTCAACTCTCTGTCTAAAATCTTCCTGTTATATTCCTCAATGCCCAAATTATCTAAATTCATTCCCTTGACCTTGGCATGGTATAAAATCCTCATCACCACGCTTTCCCCGTAAAGTGTGGGTAAGGTTGACACCCTAAAATCAATCGGCTCGCCTTTGGCATGAACTGAAAAATTACCGTCCTGCGGCTTGTCTTTTATATTTATCTTTAATTTTGAGCTTAATTTAATCCTGGAAACTAATTTGTCCCAGATCTCCCTTTCTAACCCGGCGATATGATGCAATACCCCATCAATCCTAAAACGCAGATTAATGCCGGATTCCTCCGCCTCAATATGAATATCACTTGATTCAACTCTGATAGCCGCTGAAAGTATCAAACTCAAAACCTGGGTGATATTAACTTTCTTAATTTTTTCAGCCAGCTCTTTTAAATCTTTTAGCTCGGCGGCTGATTCTTCCAGATCAGACTCCAAGACCGCCACCTCATCAACATGCGGAATGATTTTTGGCAAAGCCGCGTAAGCTTTTAGGGCCGCGGCCATACTTACTTCGCTGGTCAAATAAACTGACGCGTTAATTCCCTCGTGTTCCTGGCTTAATCTTGAAATAATCTTTTGCACCTCATTATTATAATCAATAACTGCTAGCCTGATACTCATTCCTTTTTTATACATAAAGGCTATCATTCCTTTTGCCCGAGACTCGTTTTCCGCTATTAAACGCAATGCCTCCGGCATTATCGGCAGGCCTTTCAAATTAATATACCCCAAACCTTGAGACAGGGCAGTTTCTTTAATTTGTTCCTCTTTTCTTGCCTGTTCCAGCTGTTTCATTTTATCTGCCAGTTGTTCTTGCTTATCTGCTGGCGCAATGTTTTTTAACAGGCTGTCATCTTTTTTGTTCGCCTTTAGAATGCTCTCATTTTCTGCTCTTTCATAAAGCGGCGGCTGTTTTTCCTCTGTCTGACCATTCTCCCGCTTCTCGCTCACCCCGGTCGCCGTTGTTTCCTTCTCCTCAATTACATGGTCTGCCGTTAACTCACTATCGCTATTTTCCTCACTTAAAAATTCGTCCTCATCTTTTGGCAAGGAACTAGTCTTACTCCCATTAAAAGGAATATTAATTAAATCATCTATTTGTTTTTGCAAATCATCAGCAGGCATAAAAAATTCTTTTGAAAATTTTTTAATAATATCATCAATATCTTTCAATATCTTTTAATATCTTTTAATATCTATTTTAATTATATCTTATTTACTTCTTTTCCCCTAATATTTAAGACCGTCATCATCCCCACCAATATCCAAAATAAAACACTCAAATCATTTTTAAAATATGGCACATCAACCAAGCCATGAACCAAAAACGTTGTCATGCCTGCCATTAGTACAATAGTCAGCTGACAACTGGCGGCTGATAATTTTTCTTTAAAACCTGCGCAGTAGAAATAGCCGATAACACCTAAAAATCCGAGTAAACCCAGTAAACCAATTTCTGACCAAAAATTCAAAAATATATTATGCGGATATAAATAAATTTCAATATATTTTTTTGAGTGATAACGCGCGACTGCTGCTTGATATCCGGATAATCCCGCGCCTAAAAGCGGCTTTTCTCTTAGCATTTGCCAGCTCTCGCCCCACATCTCAAGTCTGGTTGAGACTGAATCACCACCGGCAACGCTCGCCGCCCCTTTTAAGTCTAGCCGGCCGTTGCCAATCAAAAAACCGCCAAATGCCGCTGCCATAACGAGCGCGACTAGAAAATATTTTCTGTAATTTTTATAAAACAAGACGTAAAAAACCAACCCTGCAAAAATTCCAATCAATGCCCCTTTTGATTTGGTAAAATAAACTGCACAAAGTCCGATAACCGCGCTTAAACCAATTAACAGTTTATACAAAATATTCATAATTTTTAATTCATCCCCCAATGTTCTGTTTGAAATTTTCCTGTCAGGTGGAGGGGGATCCCCCACAGGGGGATAATTCATAATTCGTGCAAACAAGCTTCCTGCTAGCATCACCACCACCGGCGCCAAGTATAGAGCCAGGGCATTGGGATAAGAAAAAACCCCGGTTACCCGGCGCGTTGCCTCTGTTGCCCAAAAAGGATTAGCAATTAAATTCCCGGTAATCTTTTGGTAAATTGCCAAAATACTCATTACCAAGGCGCTCAAAGCAAAAACCATAAAAACATTTTTTAAGTCCTCTTTTTTTAAAGTGCTTATAATAACCATTAAAAATAAAATTGGCTCTAAAAAATATGCCTTCCAAATCCCGGCCGCCGCTTGGAGTTCCGGCCCGGTAAAAATAGCAATTGTCGCCGCCAGTAAAAACAGCACCACAAAAGATATTAAATATTTAATATCTTTAATATCTTTAATATCTTTTATATCTTCTCTTGTCTCCCTTATCATCCTTATCATCCAAACTATAAATACTACCACTATCATCCCCTCAAGAACCGTACATGGCAAAAAACCCAAATTAAATCGGATTTGATACGAGGGCAGGGCAAAAATGAGTAAATAAATCGCCCACTTCAAATTCCTCGCGGCGACTACCGCAAATAAAATAAAAAATATCAAAATTAAAATTATATCTAAAATCTTATATATTATTTATTTTTTAATTCTTTTAAAATATTTTTATTTATCCCTCCGGTTAGCCATAAAATTCCCAAATAAACAAGCGCTCCGATTATCACCAGTAAAATCACGTTTATGCCAAGCAAAAATAACAGTAAATATCCCATTATTACAGCGGCTAGCATTGCCTTGCCAAAAATGATCGTATTTATGCGGATGCCAATGCTTTTTTTAAGCAAATATAACGTTGCTGCGAGCATAAAACCCTCCACTGCCAGGGTGATAACGGCCGCCGCGAAATACGCGTAAATAGGGATAAATATTACATAGCCCAAAACAGCCAAAATAGCGGCGATAACATAAAACTTTATCATATTTTTTTGCCGGCCGATGGCAATAATGGCATAAGTTGTCAGATGAGTCAAAAATATCATGCCGACCGCGAAAATAAGAATTTGCAGCACCGTGCCTGATCTGGCAAAATCTTCCCCGGCAATAAATATCATCAGCGGCTTTGCCAGAACTAAAGTCCCGATGATCATCGGCCAAATAATAATTGACAGGACATCAAAAGCTTTCTGCCAGATACGGCCGAAATCAAAGATGTTTTTTTCTGCCCAGGCGCGCGCTAACAGCGGCGATATCAGCCCCATGAAAATCGCCGGCCAGGCAATCAGCACTTCCAAAATCTTATAAGGCGCCCCGTAAATGCCCACTGCTTCCTCATTAGAAAAAGCATAAGCCTCATTCAGCGGCAGTAAAGATAAAAATAAGGTATCAGCCTTAAAATATATCAGAGAAAAAATGCCAGTCACCGCCACTGGCCATGCTTTTACCAGAATTCTTCGCCAAATTTCAAAATCAAAATCAAATTTAAGTTTGATAAATTTCCTTAAATAAACTAAATTGACGCCTAAATTAACCGAGAAACCCAAAATTACGCTGGCCAAAACCCATAACAGCCCCTGGTTTAAATAAACCATCAAAACCGTTAAGCCCAGAGTAATTATTTTCCCCGTAATTTCCGCCACGGCCACTCTGGTCATCTCAATTTTATTTTGGAAAAAGGCCACGACTACCTGATCCAGAAGATTCAAAAATACTGACAGCGCGGCGATTAAAATTCCCAGCTTGATTAAAAAAGAATAGGGGAAAAACCAAGCCAGCGCGCTGGCAACAATCATTAACAGCAGGGCGCTGAAAAATCGCAGGCTGAAAATATTATTAAAAAACTTTTCTTCGCCAAATTCGCTTCTGCCAAGTTCATTAACTGTCACTACATAAAGGCCCAAGTCGGATAAAATGGCAAAGAAAAACAAATAGGTAAAAATGGTAGTATATGCCCCATAACCGGTTACTCCGAGATAGCGCGTTAAAATCGCCACAATAAAAATCCCGATAAATGAAGCTCCAAACTTACCCAACGTATGCACGGCGGTGTTTAATATAATTTTTTTAGCTAAATTCATACTTCTAGTTTATCACCTTTCTATGATATAATAAAATTGGTTATTTAATGTTATACAAACAGCGCAAAATTCGTGAAAACTAGTTTTGTCTGGCAGACAAAGCGGGCTATATAATATCAATTCAATAGTTAAACCTCTTATGCATCTTAAACAACTATCACTCTCCGGTTTTAAATCATTTGCTAAAAAAACCACCCTGCAGTTCACTCAGGGTATTACTGCTATTGTCGGCCCCAATGGCTCGGGAAAAAGCAATTTGGCAGAAAGCATCCGCTGGGTGATGGGCGAACAAAGCATTAAAACTCTGCGCGGTAAAAAATCAGAAGATGTCATTTTTTCCGGTTCAGACAAAAAAACCAGGCTGGGACTGGCCGAGGTTTGTTTAGAACTTGATAACTCTGACAAACAAGTGCCCATTGACTACTCCGAACTCGCCATCACCCGCCGTATCTACCGCAGCGGCGAGAGCGATTATTTGATTAATAATGCCAAAAGCAAACTGGCTGACATTAATCTCCTGTTAACCAAGGCCAACTTCGGCCATCGCACCTACTCGGTCATTGGCCAGGGGATGATTGATAATTTTTTGATCGCCTCTCCGGCTGAACGGAAAAAATTTTTTGAAGAAGCCACCGGCGTCAAGCAATACCAGATTAAAAAACAACAAGCGCTGAACAAACTTGAGGGCGTCTGGCAGAATTTGAATACTTTAAAAATAAAAATCAACGAGATGGAGCCGGGGCTCAACCTTTTGACCCGCCAGGTTAAAAAATTAAAAAGGCGCCAGGAAATAGAGACCGAGCTTAGGCAGGAGAAGCTTCAATATTACAGCGCCTACTGGCAGGAAATTAACCAAAATTACTTATCGCAAAAATCAAAAATTGACGGGCTTAACTCCGAGAAAGATAAAATTTACTCCCACTGGCAAAGCCTGGAAAAAAAGTTAAGCCAGCTGACCAGGAACTCCAGCTTGAATTTTGAGTTAAACAAACTGCGCGCTGAAGAACAAGAACTCTTAGATCAAAAAATTGGATTCAAAGAAGAGCTGTTAACCTTAAAAGTCAAAGAGGCTAGCCGTCAAACCAGCGCCGCCATAAAAAATATTTCCCAAGCCGAGTTAATCCGAGTCAATGATAAAATTATCCAGATTAATCTTAGCCATCAGAAATTAGTCAGCCTGCTTGGTCAAGAAAGTAACTTAGCGCTGCTTAAAAAAGAAATTCTGGCCATTAATAAAAAAATAGATGAGCTACTTGATTATCTCAAACCCTTTATTGAGCCGACCGTCATTAAAAAAGACGGGTTGGGCGATACTGGCAATGATATTCCGCAAAGAAATACTGAAGCTAGCCTTTCTAAAATTAATCGGGCTATCTCTTCCCTTCAGGATAAGATAAAAACTTTACAGGAAAAAGATACTGCCGAACGCGCCAGCTTATGGCATCTGCAAAAAAATTTCCAAGATGCGCAAAACAAACTTAATGAAATTAATAATCAGATCAATGAACTGCGCATTAATCTGGCGCGCGTTGAGACTAAACATTTTGATTTAAAAAATGAAATTCAATACGAGCTGTCTGGCCTGGAGAATTTAAGCCTTCAGACGCTGGCCCCCTTATCCGAGCAAGAAAAAATCATTCAGCATAATAAAATCAACAAACTTAAGGGCCAACTGGAGCTCATCGGCGGTCTTGATCCTGAAATTGAAACTGAATATCAGACACTTAAAAAACGCCACGATTTTTTAAGTGATCAGATTGATGATTTAAGCCAGACGAGTGAATCTCTTAAAAAATTGGCTCTTCAGCTTGATGAGATTATTAAGCATCGGGTTAATAAATCATTTACTGAAATTAACAGGTATTTCCAAAAATATTTTAAAACTCTTTTCCAAGGCGGTAAGGCAGAGCTCTTATTAATCAAGGAAAAGGAAAAAGAAATTGAAAATGATTCGGGCGATGAGAATGGGGCGGATGATCATAGCCCGGTTGCTAATTTTTTCCAAGAAAAGAATAGAACCGCGGGCTTTAGCGGCATTGAGGTTTCTGCCACACCGCCGGGCAAACGGCTGAAGTCAATCGCCTCTCTGTCTGGCGGTGAGCGCGCCTTAACCAGCATTGCTCTTATTTGCGCTATTATTTCAGCCAACCCTTCTCCTTTTGTGGTGCTTGATGAGGTTGATGCCGCCCTTGATGAAGCCAATTCTATCCGCTTTGCTGAAATTCTTGACAGTCTCTCCCAGCAAACCCAATTTGTCGTAATCACACACAACCGTGCCACCATGGAACGCGCCAAACTCCTCTACGGCGTAACTATGGGTGATGACGGGGTCTCTAAACTTTTAAGTATTAAACTTGACCAAGCTAAAAAATATAATCAGTAACGGCTTATTAGCGTAATAAGTCCACATACATCTTGGACTCTCCGACCGTTCAGTCTCCTTGCGCTTTTGTAAAGAAAGTGCAAGGCTGAATGAAATATTTTTCAGTTAGTGATTCATAAATTATTTAAGTTACCCGACGGGCTTGACAAACAATTATTTCTTTGGTAACTTTATGCGGATAGTTCCTTGTCAACTAAAAACTATCAAAAGTCAACCAATCGGGCTTATTATTAACAAAAATAGGAGGACTTGGGAATGAGTGAACAAACTAAACAGGTCGACACAAAAATCGGCATTTCCGTGGTATTGAACGGCGGGAAAAAAGAGATGAACTCCGCCACAATACCAATTGAGTGGTGGTTTTCAAAGGAAATCATTGAGAAGGACCCGAAGTACGTCGTATTTTTTGAGCAGGACGAGGATGAGAAAAAAAACAAATACAATAGCAACGAGCATGGCCGTCGGTATGCCTGCGAAGTCCTGGATGCTTTCAAATATCTGCAACTATTTTCGCCTGGTTATCATCGGATAATGGTTATCGTTGTAACTGGTGAGACTGACGAAAAAGCATTGGGGGTAGTGAAACAGCTTCTCAAGCGTAAAGATCTTTATAGGTACGACGTTTCACTGGATTGGAAGAAGGCTGAACATAATAATCCGCCAAGCGACGACGCCGGTTTGATTGCCTCAACAGTTGAGGAGTTTGAAGTCCCACAAGGGCTATTTGCTCATAGGCCAGAAACCAAGTTAGGCAAAGCAATCTGGAAGTGGGCAAACCTTTGGTTTAATTATGACCCTCGAGATGAGTGTGACTATCGTAAGCGCAGGATCATGGCATTCACGCTCCAACCACCCCTTATGGCATTTTGGTACTTCATCAAGTACGCTATTGGTGGTAGTATATATTCGCTGTATGTCTTTCTGGCCAGCATAGTTATATTGTTCGTCGGTTATCGCCCCCGACCTATCCTAAATGAAATGTGGAAAGCATTCACATTCAAGCGATATGCCGAACTGGACGTCAGGCGGTATTGTTATGACGACCTACCTTGTGGCGAATCACTGTACCGCTTATGGTCAATTAAAAAGATCAGGTGTGAGGGCGGATTTAAAGAGGTGGAAAAGTATATGCCAATCACCCCCTGGCAAGTTACTTTGATAGTGGGGGCTATTATGGGCATACACTATTTTAAAATGTGGATAATTTTTGGCGTTTTGTCCGCCACAGTCGCTTTTATCGTCCTTGTCGCCCATATCTTTTCAAGATATCTTGATCGGACCACCCCTGGAAGACGAGAAAAAAGACGGTTGAAAGCAACTGAAAAGAGAAAGAGGCAGGAGATTGATCGGGAATTGATACGGAAATGGATGCTGAGGAATTTTGATCTTTCAAAAAAGACTGGTGAGGTTTATCTTGACCGTATTCCAACTCCACCAGACCTGCAGAGTAAGGTTATTCAGAAATTCCGTATTAATTACTGGACACTCAAAGCTAAGGTCTGTAAACCATTTTCGAAGTAAAACCAAAAATATAAAAAGCCGAATTGGTTGACGCTCTATAAGCCGAAGACGTGTATCTTCGGCTTTTTATATTTAGAGAATAACCTCAAAACATTTGAACACTTCGGCCGGTTGAGAATCAAAATCATTCGAGGGTACAAAATATATTGTAAAACAAAAATCAAAAATTTGACTTTTTAGCCCAAATATGCTAAGATTACCCCAGTCGCAAGCTTCCCAATATGGGAAGATTTTTTAATCCCTAAAATCATATAAAAGACTGATTAATA
>Ga0100391_1006131_pt1 | contig 10939 bp, 8 predicted proteins | sample CryGeymeta201515_FD_81541 | JGI IMG/M metagenome (GOLD analysis project Ga0100391, IMG submission 81541) | Groundwater microbial communities from Crystal Geyser aquifers in Utah, USA - Crystal Geyser metaG 2015-15 | ecosystem: Environmental > Aquatic > Deep subsurface > Groundwater | place: USA...
CAACATGCGCCACCCCTCTCGACTTTTCCGCAAACCCGTAACCGATTGTTAACCCCTCGCGGCGAAAGATCACAGCAGACAAGAATTAACTTGAATTGTTCTCGTTTTGTTTGCTAATCACTCGCGGAACAAGAGGTGAACATGAGCATGCCGGTCAACGGGCGCCCGGAACGGGCCTTCCGCGATCCGGCCCATTGCCGCCGCAGCCCGCGGCATGACATAAGGAGCCAGATCCATGGCAACGGCGAACCTTCTCGACATGACAGACCGTATCTCGGCCGACAAGCAAAAGGCCCTCGACAGCGCATTGGCCCAGATCGAACGTCAGTTCGGCAAGGGCTCCATCATGAAACTGGGGGGCGACAACGTCCTCAAGGATATCGAGTCGACCTCCACCGGGTCCCTTGGCCTCGATATCGCGCTGGGGATCGGCGGGGTGCCCAAGGGACGGATCGTGGAAGTCTATGGTCCCGAAAGTTCGGGCAAGACCACCCTGACGCTGCATTGCATCGCGGAAGAGCAGAAGAAGGGCGGCGTTTGCGCCTTCGTGGACGCCGAACACGCGCTGGATGCGCAATATGCGCGCAAACTTGGCGTGGACCTGGACGAATTGTTGATCAGCCAGCCCGATACCGGCGAGCAGGGGCTGGAGATCGTAGACACGCTGGTGCGGTCCGGCGCGGTCAGCATGGTGGTGGTCGACTCGGTCGCGGCCCTGACCCCGAAGTCGGAGCTTGAGGGCGACATGGGCGACAGCTCGGTCGGCGTCCATGCCCGCCTGATGAGCCAGGCGATGCGCAAGTTGACCGGGTCGATCAACCGGTCCGGTTGCACGGTGATCTTCATCAACCAGATCCGCATGAAGATCGGCGTCATGTTCGGCTCGCCCGAGACGACGACCGGCGGCAACGCGTTGAAGTTCTATTCCTCCGTCCGGCTGGATATCCGCCGCATCGGGTCGATCAAGGACCGCGACGAGGTTGTCGGGAATACCACCCGCGTGAAGGTCGTGAAGAACAAGGTCGCGCCGCCGTTCAAGCAGGTGGAATTCGACATCATGTATGGCGAAGGCATCTCCAAGACCGGCGAGTTGGTCGATATGGGGGTGAAAGCCGGCGTGGTGGAGAAATCCGGCAGCTGGTATTCCTATGGGGATGAGCGGATCGGGCAGGGCCGGGAGAACGCAAAGACCTTCCTGAAGGACAACCCCGCCGTGGCGCTGGAGCTGGAAGACAAGATCCGCGCCGCCCATGGCCTCGATTTCCACATGTCCGCAGAGGACGGCAGCATGGTCGAAGACGGCTGACAGCACGCCATCCGCGTCAGGGTCACCGGGCGGCCCATCGGGCCGCCCGTTTTCGTTCGCCCGCTTTTTCCCGCGGCGCTTGTGGACAGGGCGTGCGCACGCGGATACATCGGCCAGTGGACAGCAGCCCACAGGACCCGCGCCGATGACCAGCCTCAACGATATCCGCTCCACCTTCCTCGACTACTTCGCGCGGCAGGGCCATCAGGTGGTGCCGTCCAGCCCGCTGGTCCCACGCAACGACCCGACGCTGATGTTCGTCAACTCGGGCATGGTGCAGTTCAAGAACCTCTTCACCGGGGTCGAGCGGCGCGACTACGTGCGCGCGACGACGGCCCAGAAATGCGTGCGCGCGGGCGGCAAGCACAACGATCTGGACAATGTCGGCTATACCGCGCGGCACCATACCTTCTTCGAGATGCTGGGTAATTTCAGTTTCGGCGACTATTTCAAGGACGACGCGATCCCCTTCGCGTGGGAATTGATCACCCGCGAATTCGGGATCGACGCCAATCGGCTGATGACCACCGTCTACCATACCGATGACGAGGCCTTCGCGATCTGGAAGAAGGTCGGCGTGCCGGAGGAGCGGATCATCCGCATCGCCAGCAGCGACAATTTCTGGCAGATGGGCCCGACCGGCCCCTGCGGCCCCTGCACCGAGATCTTCTACGATCATGGCGACCATATCCCCGGCGGCCCCCCCGGCAGCCCGGACGAGGATGGCGACCGCTTCATCGAGATCTGGAACGTCGTGTTCATGCAGAACGAGCAGTTCGCCGATGGCTCCATGGTGCCGCTCGACATGCAGTCGATCGACACCGGCATGGGGCTGGAGCGGATCGGCGCGTTGCTGCAGGGCTCGCATGACAACTACGACACCGACACGATGCGCGCGCTGATCGAGGCGTCGGCCCATGCGTCCTCCACCGATCCGGACGGCGCGCAGAACATCCACCACCGGGTGATCGCGGATCACCTGCGCTCCACCTCGTTTCTGATCGCGGACGGGGTGATGCCCGCCAATGACGGGCGCGGCTATGTGTTGCGGCGGATCATGCGGCGCGCGATGCGCCATGCGCATCAGTTGGGCGCGCAGGATCCGTTGATGTATCGGCTGGTGCCGGCGCTGGTCAGCCAGATGGGGCAGGCCTATCCGGAACTGGGCCAGGCGCAGGCGCTGATCACCGAGACGTTGAAGGCCGAGGAAGAGCGGTTCCGCCAGACGCTCGACCGGGGGTTGAAGCTGCTGGACGACGAAGTGGCGCATCTGCCCGAGGGCGCAGACCTGCCCGGCGTTGCGGCATTCAAGCTTTACGACACCTATGGCTTCCCCCTGGACTTGACGCAGGACGCCCTGCGCGAACAGGGCCGGGCGGTGGATACGGAAGGGTTCGATGCCGCCATGGCCGAACAGAAGGCCAAGGCGCGCGCGGCGTGGTCGGGCAGCGGTGATGCGGCGGATGCGGCGATCTGGTTCGATGTGGCCGAGAAGAACGGTGCGACCGAATTCCTTGGCTACGACACCGAGCGGGCCGAGGGTGCGGTTCTGGTGCTGGTGGTCGACAATGCGGCGACGGACACGGCCGCCATGGGGCAGGACGTGACGGTGGTGGTCAACCAGACGCCGTTCTACGCGGAATCGGGCGGTCAGGTGGGGGATACCGGAACGATCCGGACGGAGTCCGGTCTTGTGACGGTGACGGATACGCGCAAGGTGGCGGATGTGTTCCTGCATGTCGGCACGGTTGCCGAAGGTCATGTCGCCACAGGGCAGGGGGCGGAGCTGGTCGTCGATCACGCCCGCCGGACGACGATCCGGTCGAACCATTCCGCCACGCACCTGCTGCACGAAGCGCTGCGGCGCGCGCTGGGTGATCACGTCGCGCAGCGCGGATCGCTGAATGCGCCGGATCGGCTGCGGTTCGATTTCAGTCACGGCAAGGCGTTGAGCCTTGAAGATCTGTCGCGGGTCGAGGCGGAGGTGAACCAGTTCATCCGCCAGAACGCCCCGGTGGAGACGCGGATCATGACGCCCGACGATGCGCGCGCGCTGGGGGCGCAGGCGTTGTTCGGCGAGAAATACGGCGACGAGGTGCGCGTCGTTTCGATGGGCACGCTGCCCGGCTCGGCCAAGGGCGCCAGGGGCGACACCTATTCGCTGGAGTTGTGCGGCGGCACGCATGTGCGGCGCACCGGCGATATCGGGGTGTTCGTGACGCTTGGGGACAGTGCCTCCAGCGCCGGGGTGCGCCGGATCGAGGCGCTGACCGGCCCTGCCGCCTTCGACTATCTCAGCGCGCAGGATCATCGGATGGGCGCGCTGGCGCAGGAATTGAACGCGCAGGCGGGGGACGTGCTGGACCGGGTGAAGGCGTTGAAGGACGAACGGCGCAAGCTGGAAAACGAAGTGGCGCAGTTGCGGCGAGAACTGGCGATGGCAGGCGGCGGCGCGGCCCCCGCTGTGGAAACCATCAACGGGATCGCTTTCCACGGTCAAGCGCTGAGCGGTGTGACCGGCAAGGATCTTGCGGGGATCGTGGACGAACACAAGGCCCGGCTCGGGTCGGGCGCGGTGGTCCTGATCGCCGATACCGGCGGCAAGGCGGCCGTGGCTGCGGGCGTGACCGATGACCTGACGGGGCGGCTCAGCGCCGTGGACCTCGTGCGCGCCGCCGTCGCCGAACTGGGCGGCAAGGGCGGCGGCGGCCGTCCCGACTTTGCCCAGGGCGGCGGCAGCGATGCCAGCCGGTCCGACAAAGCCATCGCGGCGGCCCAAGCCGTCCTCAAGGGAGCCTGAAACCCATGCCCAAAGCCTACTGGATCGCCCATGTGACCGTCACCGACGACGCGTCCTATGCGAAATACGCGGCCCTCGCCGGGGAGGCCATCGCGGCCCATGGCGGCACCTTTCTTGCCCGCGGTGGACGCGCGATCCAGAAGGAGGGCCGCGCCCATCCGCGCAACGTGGTGGCCCTGTTCCCAAGCCTCGACGCCGCGAATGCATGTTATGACAGCGATCTCTACCAACAGGCGATGAGCCATGCGATCGGCGCGTCGGAACGCGACCTTGTCCTGATCGAAGCGCTGGATTGACTTGACGCCGCCCGATGCGCCCTAGCTTGCCCCGCTAATGGCCAGACAGGATGACCTTGTTCCCATGACTTCGCCCATCATCTACTGGGTCCGGCGGGATTTCCGCCTGTCGGACAACCCCGCCCTCGTGGCCGCGAGCGCGTCCGGCGCGCCGGTGATCCCCGTCTTCGTTTGCGACGAGGTGGTCGAGGGCCATGGTGCCGCGCCGAAATGGCGCCTCGGGCTGGGGGTGGAGGCCTTCGGCAAGGCGCTGGCGGAGGCCGGGTCGCGGCTGATCCTGCGCCGGGGCGACGCGCTGGCCACCCTGCGCACCCTGATCGCGGAAACCGGCGCGCAGGCGGTGCATTGGAACCGGCTCTACGATCCGCTGAGCCGCAAGCGGGACGAGGCGGTGAAGGCCGCGCTGAAAGGTGACGGGATCGAGGCCACCAGCCACAACGGCCATGTCCTGTTCGAGCCCTGGACGGTGGAGACTCAGACCGGCGGCTTCTACAAGGTCTATACGCCGCTGTGGAAGGCGGTGCGCGACCGCGATCCGGGCGCGGCGCTGAGTGCCCCGACCATCCCCGCGCCCGGCGAATGGCCCGCAAGCGACGCGCTGGCCGACTGGCGGCTTGGCGCCGCGATGAACCGGGGCGCGGATGTGGTGGCGGAGCATCTCAATATCGGGGAGGCCGCCGCGCGGGGACGGCTGGCGAATTTCATCGCCCACAAGATCGCCGATTACCGCGACACGCGCGACAGTCTCGATGTCGACGGCACCTCGGAGTTGAGCGAAAACCTTGCCTACGGCGAGATCAGCGCGCGCGCCTGCTGGTGGGCGGGCCAACGCGCGATGGCGGATGGCAAGGCGGGGGCCGAGCATTTTCTGAAGGAGGTCGTCTGGCGCGACTTCGCCTATCACCTCGTGCACCACACGCCGCATATCACCACCGAAAACTGGCGTGAAGGGTGGGATGCCTTCCCGTGGCGGACCGATCCCGACGCGCCCGACGTTCTGGCCTGGAAGCAGGGCCGCACCGGCCTGCCGATCATCGACGCCGCCATGCGCGAGATGTACGTGACCGGCCGGATGCACAACCGCGCGCGGATGCTGGTGGCGTCTTACCTGACCAAGCACATGATGACCCATTGGAAGATCGGGATGGACTGGTTCGAGGAGTGCCTTGTGGACTGGGACCCCGCGTCCAACGCGATGGGCTGGCAGTGGACGGCCGGATCCGGCCCCGATGCGGCGCCCTATTTCCGCATATACAACCCCGACACGCAGGCCGAGAAGTTCGATGGTGCGGGCCGCTACCGGCGAAAATGGCTGGCAGAGAACACCGCGCAGCCCTCTGCGACGGCGCTGTCGTTTTTCGAGGCGATCCCGCGGTCCTGGGGTCTGTCGCCCGGCATGAGCTACCCCGAAAGACCGATCGTCGGCCTTGCAGAAGGGCGCGAGCGCGCGCTTGCAGCCTACGAGGACCGCAACTTCTGAACCAATGCGCCCGTGCCTCTTGCACGCCACCTGCAACGGTCGCGTGATGGGGGCTTGCCGAAATCAACCGTGCCTTACATCCTCCGAGGCAGGGAAAAGGGAAAAGAATGACCGCACTTACGTCGCTTGAGGGGCAGAACGATCTGCCGCGCTATTTCAGGGCCGTGTTCGAACAGGCCCATGCGCTGGAACATGGGCGCCTCGATTTCCACCTGCCCGATGGGCGTGTCTTTCGGGTAGAGGGCAAGAAACCCGGCCCGGTGGCCGAGTTGCACATCCACAACGTCGACATTTTCGCGCGGCTGATCCGCGAGGGCGACCTTGGGTTTTGCGAGGCCTATCTCGATGAATGGTGGTCCACGCCGGACCTTCAGGGATTCCTCGATCTTGTTCATGCCGACAACGACGACCTTTACGACGGCTTTCTCGGCATCAAGATCGTGCGCGCCTATGAACGGTTCCGCTTCTGGCTGATGCGCAACACCAAGCGACAGGCGAAGAAGAACATCTCGGCCCATTACGACCTGGGCAACGCGTTCTACGGCCTCTGGCTGGACGACACGATGACCTATTCCAGCGCCCTGTTCGAGAGTGGGCAGGAAAGCCTGGAGGCGGCGCAGATTGCCAAATACGCCTCGCTGGTGGACCAGATGGGGGCGCAGCCGGGCGATCATGTGCTCGAGATCGGCTGCGGTTGGGGCGGCTTCGCGGAATATGCCGCGCGCGACCGGGGCCTGCGCGTGACCGCCCTGACCATCAGCCAGCAGCAGCATGATTACGCGGTCAAGCGCATCGCGGATGCGGGATTGGGCGATGTCGTGGAGATCAAGTTGCAGGATTACCGTGACGAACGGGGCACATATGACGGCATCGCGTCCATCGAGATGTTCGAGGCCGTGGGCGAGAAATACTGGCCGGTCTATTTCGACACGTTGCGCGCCTGCCTCAAGCCCGGCAAGCAGGCCACGTTGCAGGTCATCACCGTGCAGGACAAGCGTTGGGACATTTACCGAAACGGCGTTGATTTCATTCAGAAATACATATTTCCCGGGGGAATTCTTCCGGCTCCGAAGGTGCTGAAGCGGGCGGTTCGGAATGCCGGTCTGGAGGTCGCGCATTCGGTCGAGTTCGGCGAAAGCTACAGCTTGACCTGCCGCCGCTGGCACGAGACATTCAACGCCCGGTGGGACAAGATCGCGGCCCTTGGCTTCGACGAACGGTTTCGGCGGATGTGGAATTTCTACCTGGCCTCTTGCGCGTCCACGTTCCATTTCGGAAATTGCGACGTGACGCAGATCACGGTGCGCAAGCCGCTGTGACGCTGTCGGCCCCGGTTCATCCATCGGGGCGACACGAACAAGGGAGCGATCCGACGATGCCAACGGGTGCGAAACTGGTCGGAAGCCTGCTGTTCTTCGCAGTGGCCTGGTATGCCGCGCTGCAGGTGATCCCGACATTCCCGGAAGGCACGCCGATGCGCTACTTCCCCCTGACCATCGCGTGTATCGGGTTGTGGCAGGGCTGGTATGTGATGGGCAACCGTGCCGGGGCCGGGTTTTCGGCGGCGATCGCCAACGGGTTGCGCGTTTCTGTCCAGATCGCGTTTTTCGGGCTGCTCTTGTTTTCGCTGCGCACCATGTTCATTCGTTCGGCAGGCGGCACCTATGGCGCGGATGCGTTCAGTGCGGGGGTGGCGGCGTTGGAGCTTTATGTCGAGTATTTCCTGCAGTCGCTGACCATCGAGATCTGGGGCGCGCTGTTCGTTGGCGGCATCATCGGGGGCATCGGCACCGAGATGGCAGCGCGGGCCTGGCGTTAGGGCATGACACCGATCTTCCTGTTCGGCACGTTGTGTCATCAGCCATTGCTGGATCTGGTCGCAGGGGCCGAGCTGCGGATGGAGCCTGCCGCCCTGGAAGGCCATCGCGCCGCCTGGGTCGAGGGCGCATCCTGGCCGATGCTGGAGAAGCGCGACGGTGCCCGGGTCGCGGGTGCGCTGATCGCCCCCGGGCCGCACGCCCTGATGCGGCTGGATTATTACGAGGCCTGCTTCGGCTACCTGCGCAAGCCGGTCCGGGTAATCCGGGGCGGGGCCGAGGTCGACGCGGAGGCGTGGTTCCCGCCCGAACAGACCGGCACGCCGGGGGCTGATTGGTCGCTGCAGACATGGGCGCGGGACTGGGGGGAGGTGCAGCTTCTGGCCGCCGCCGAGGTGATGCGCCAGATCGGTCGCGAGGCCCCCGAAATCGTTGCCCGCCGCTTTCCAATCATTCGCGCGCGGGCCGAGGCCTACGGGCGTGCGGCGCGCTGGCGCAGGCCGGGCCATGTCGGCAGCGGTTTCGGCCGCGCCGATGCGGTGCACCACTCGTCCCGGCATGTCCATGACGGGTTCTTCAACACCGAAGAGATGCGCGCCACGCATGCCCGGTTCGACGGCACCTCCTCCGGGCCGCTGACGCGGTGCGTCTTCCGGGTTGCCGATGCGGTGACGGTGCTGCCCTACGATCCGGTGCGCGACCGTATCCTGCTGCTGGAGCAGTTCCGGTTCGGACCTTTCGCCCATGGCGATGCGAATCCGTGGCTGCTGGAGCCTATCGCGGGTCTTCTGGATGCCGGGGAAACGGCGGAGGCGACGGCGCGGCGAGAGGCGCGGGAAGAGGCCAATCTGGACCTTGGCACGTTGCATTTCGTGGGCCGCTATTACCCGACCCCGGGGGGCGTGGCGCAGGTGCTGTTCTCCTATCTCGGCATTGCAGATCTGCCCGACGGCACGGCCGGGCTTGGCGGCCATGCGGGGGAGGGCGAGGATATCCTCAGCCACCTCGTGCCCTATGATCTGGCCTGCCGGATGCTGGCGGAGGGCGACATGGCCAATGCGCCCCTGATCGTGTCGATGCACTACCTGATGCTGCATCGCGACCGGTTGCGCGCGGATGTGCGATCGGGTTGAGGTCGCGCGCGCAAGGGCCTAACCATGGGCAACCTTCTGTCCGTGAAAGGCGCCGCGCCATGACGACCCATCCCGACCTTGCTTCTGCCATCGGCAACACGCCCCTGATCCGCCTGCGCCAGGCGTCCGAGGCGACGGGCTGCGAGATCCTCGGCAAGGCCGAGTTTCTCAACCCCGGCCAGTCGGTGAAGGACCGCGCCGCGCTTTACATCATCCGCGACGCCGTGGCGCGCGGCGACCTGCGCCCCGGCGGCACGATCGTGGAAGGCACGGCGGGAAATACCGGGATCGGGCTGGCGTTGGTCGGCGCCTCTTTGGGCTTCAAGACCGTTATCGTCATCCCCGAGACGCAGAGCCAGGAAAAGAAGGACATGATCCGCATCGCGGGGGCAGAGTTGATCCAGGTGCCTGCCGTGCCCTATTCCAACCCCAACAACTACGTGAAGTATTCGGGCCGCCTTGCCGAACGCCTGGCGCAGTCCGACCCGAACGGTGCGATCTGGGCGAACCAGTTCGACAATACCGCCAATCGACAGGCCCATGTCGAGATGACGGGGCCCGAGATCTGGGACCAGACGGGCGGCGCCGTGGATGGCTTCGTATGTGCGGTCGGGTCGGGCGGGACGCTGGCCGGCGTGGGGATGGCGCTGCAACCCAAGGGCGTGAGGATCGCGCTGGCGGACCCGGAAGGATCGGGTCTCTACAAGCTCTATACCGGGCAGGAGGCGGGCGGCGACAGCATCACCGAGGGGATCGGGCAGGGGCGCATCACCGCGAACCTCGAAGGCTTCACGCCGGACGCGTGCTACAAGATCCCCGACGCCGAGGCGCTGCCGATTGTCTTTGACATCCTCGCCCGGGAAGGTCTTTGCCTTGGCGGATCTTCGGGCATCAACGTCGCGGGCGCGATCCGCATGGCGCGCGACCTTGGTCCCGGCCACACCATCGTGACGATCCTGTGCGATTACGGGACACGCTACCAGTCCAAGCTGTTCAACCCGGAATTCCTGCGCGAAAAGGGCCTTCCGGTTCCCGCCTGGATGGACGGGCCTGGGCGCGACGTGCCGAGCGTCTTTGCGGAATGAGGGGCCCGACGCTGAGGAATATGGCGGCGATCCTGGTGATGCTGGCCGGTGTGCTTGGCGGGCCGATCGGACCGCTTGCGGTGCATGCGCAAGCTGTTGCTCCCGCCGATGCACCGTCTGGATCTCCGGTCGATCCCGCGGCAGGTCCTGCTGCCGCAGACGCACCGACGCCTGCCGCGACCATCGATTATGACGAATGGGAAGCCGTCGCCGAAGGGGCCGAGCGGCTGATCGAGGACGGCACCGCCGCCACCGTTGTCTTGCAGACCCAACGAAACGACCTTGCGCGGTGGCGGGCGCAGTTCCTTGCCGCCGATACCGCCAATTCTGAGCGCACCGCGACGATACAGGCGCAGATCGACGCGCTGGGGCCTGCCCCCGCGGAGGGAGAGAGTGAACCAGATCCCATCGCCGAACGCCGCGCCATCCTGCAAGACCGACTGGCGGAGGCGCAAGTGCCGCGCCTGCGTGCCAACGAGGGCTACAACCGTGCCAATGGCCTGATCGCTGAAATCGACGCGATCCTGAGCGAGCGCCAGACCGAAGCGCTGCTGGAGCTTGAGCCGTCCCCGCTCAACCCGGTGAATTGGGCCTCGGCCCTGCGGGCGCTGGCAAATGTCGTCGTTGCAATCCGGGCAGATATCACCGAGCGGATGGCCGACCCCGATATCCGCGCGTCCATGACAGACAATGGCCCGGCCCTGCTTGGGCTGATTGTCGTGGGACTCTTCATCATCTTGCGCGCCCGCACCTGGGTGGCGCGCCTTGGCGAGCGTTTTCTCGACAGCGATGGCCGACGCGGGCGCACCGCGCTGGGGTTCGTCGTATCGCTCGGACAGTTGATCCTTCCGGTCCTTGGTTTCTCCCTGTTCGTCCTGGCCTTCGTCGTGTCCGACCTCCCGTCCACGCAGACGACGACCATTCTTTCGGCCGCCTTGACGTTGATCGTCGCGGTCTATGCCGCCATGTGGCTGGCCGGACGTCTGTTTCCCGACCACGAAGACCGACCCGCAGCCTTCGAC
>Ga0100391_1006132_pt1 | contig 10937 bp, 10 predicted proteins | sample CryGeymeta201515_FD_81541 | JGI IMG/M metagenome (GOLD analysis project Ga0100391, IMG submission 81541) | Groundwater microbial communities from Crystal Geyser aquifers in Utah, USA - Crystal Geyser metaG 2015-15 | ecosystem: Environmental > Aquatic > Deep subsurface > Groundwater | place: USA...
CGCTGCGGCAGCTTCATTGAGGCGGGCGAGCACTTCATCTTGCGGCGCTTCGCAAAAGGTCGCGCGCATTTGGGCCACACGTTGGGGATCACGGCCTTTGCCGCCACCAGGACGAGCTGCACCGCGAGCCGCTTCACTCTGGCTTGAAGCGCTGCCCTGGCCATCTGGCCGCTCGGCCCGTGGTGGACCATCTGCACTGGCACCACTACTGCCGCCACTGCCGCTGCCACGAGAACCGCCACGAAATCCGCCGCGCCGACCAGCGCTGTCATCCTCGCCGGAGCTTTTGCCAAACTGGCCGCGCATATCGAGCGAGACTTCGATGCGTTTGAGGATCTGCTCGGCAAAGCTGATCGGGCGTTCATCAAGCTGGATCAACCGGCCAGCCTCATCACGCAACACGCGGTCAGGAAAAGCCACTTCGATGGCCGGCGTCAGCACCGGAAAGCCGGACGACAGGTCCGCAGTGGAATTGCGGATGTAATCAAAATTCAGCCGGGCGTCGTCGATCACCGGCAATTTCCAGCTGAGCCCGAACTTCCAATCGCGCTGCTTTTGCGCAGGCAAATCAGGATTGCCGCCGTTGATCACCGTTGCTAGCACGGTTTCTGCGTTGGCGATATCGAACACCGGCACATTGGGCGTGGAAATTTCCGGATTGCCAAGCTGCCCCAGCCACGGTGCCGCTTCGCGCACAAAACGATTGGCACTTAGCGAAAGCGTGTCAGTCAGGCCCCAGCTTAAACCCAGTGTCCAGTCATAAAGCGTGCCGAAATCCGAGAGATGATCGACGCCAGCCGAAGCATTGAGCGTGAGCGCGCCAACCGCTCCGCCAAAGCCGCCGCGCTCGGTCACCGGGATGGTCAGGGCCACGCCGCCATTGAGATCGCCGCGCGTCAATTGCGTGAGTTCCCCGGGATTGCGGGTGTCGCTGCTCTCGATCCGGTTCCAGTTGTATCCCGTATCCAGAGTCAGCGAGACATCGCCAGCGGGCAGCACCAAGGTCAGCCCGCGCGCGGTGACGAGCGAGCTGATGCTGTCGTTGCGCGTATCGGCAAGGTCGAACCCGGCCTCTTCGACCAGGCTATCGAGCGAAGCATCGAGCGCCAGCAGGCCAGCCGCAGCGGCAGCTTCAAGGTCCGAGGTATCGGCCCGCCTTGCGCGCACGCTGGAATTTTCCGTGCGCGATGCGTCAAGCGTGCCAGTGATCCGCCAGACGCCCTGATTTGTCGTGACGCTGGTGCCAAGGGCATAATTGTCGTTTTGTCCCACGATCGTCAGTGGATCGGCGGCGTTGAAACTGCGCACGAGGCTGTCGCCGTCAGGATCGATCAGCGTGACCGTATCGATCCCTTGCAAACGCTGGGTGTCTTTCCGCTCGAAGGTGCCATTGAGACTGAGCGTGCTGCCGCGCTCGTCAAGCGGGGTCGACCAATTGACCGTCGCCTCATACTGATCCTGCGGCGCGCGCAAGGTGCGGAAGGCAGCCGGGTCGGGATCGGTCGCCAGATCGGGCTGCGCACCGGACTGGATAATGCCGCGTTCGGCTTCGGTAAGGCTGGTGGATCCTTGCCAGTCAAGCTCGATATTGAGCCTGCGCCCGCCATCAATGCGCAGGTACGTGGCTTCGATCTCATGATTGGAAAAGCCGCCTTCGAAGGGCTGGCCATATGCGAGCTCTATTTCCCGACTGGAGAAATTGCCCTTGAGAATGAAATTGACCACGCGCTGATCCGGACGATAGCCATATTGCTGTGCGGTCTCTTCGGAAAAGACCTCCACTTTCTCAATGGCTTCTGGGGGATAGCTGCGGATATCTCTGAACGATGCAACGCGTACCCCATTGACCAGCACGATCGGCCGACCACCGCCAGCCCTGCCCCGTCCGCTGTTGACGCTGGGGCCAAGCGCGTCGAGCAATTCAGCGATCGAGCCCACTCCGTAGGCGGCAACATCCTGCGCATCGAGTTCAAGCAGCGGGGGCTGCGGGCTGTCCACCGAATCCCGCTGCCGGGCACCAAACACCAGGATCATATCGTCATCATTTTGCGGAGCGGGCGAGCCTGCCTCAGGCGAAGGCGTGGGCTCGACGTCCTGCGCAAAAGCAAACGAGGGTGAGCCAGCAAGAAAGCCCATGGCCAGGGCAAGGGAACTTACTGAAAGAGATGCGCGCAAGATAATGGTCCGTTTCTGTCTGGCGTCCCCCCCCCCCTTCAGGAGTTGGCCCGCTATGTCGCGGCGAAGGGGACCGGACAAGCTGTAATGCGTATCAAAATGTCGCAGAAGCACAATGGTGCCCGGACCTGCCCCAAAAGACGTATTAATGGCACACCTGCCTGCAAACACTTCCCTTTTGCCCTGCTCACCGCTATGCGCGCCGCCATGAAACAAACACAAAACGGAACTGCGATTTAAATGGCGAAGGAAGAACTGCTCGAAATGCGGGGGCACGTGGTGGAACTGCTGCCCAATGCAATGTTCCGGGTGGAGCTCGAAAATGGCCATGAAGTGCTTGGACACACCGCTGGCCGGATGCGCAAGAACCGCATTCGCGTGCTGGTTGGCGATGAAGTGCTGTGCGAACTCACGCCATATGATCTGACCAAGGCACGCATCACTTATCGCTTCATGCCCGGTCGCGGCGGCCCCGGGCCGCAAGGCTGATAGCCGCGCGGATGAACCCCGCGCCCGCATCTTTGACCCCGCCTTTGGTCACGCCCACATTGCTGCTGGCTTCGGCCAGTCCGCGTCGGCGCGAGCTGCTTGGGCGGCTTGGGTTGCAGCCTGACGCGATTTGCAGCGCCGATATCGACGAGACACCCCGCAAAGGCGAACTGCCCCGCCCCTATGCCGCGCGCATGGCGCGGGAAAAGGCGCTCGCGGTGCCGGGCGAAGGGGCGCATGTGCTGGCGGGCGATACAGTGGTGGCGGTCGGGCGGCGCATCCTGCCCAAGGCCGAGGATGAGCCAACCGCGCGGGCGTGCCTGCAATTGCTTTCGGGCAGGCGCCACCGCGTCCTGTCCGCGATCGCGCTGGCCGCACCCGATGGCACCTTGCGCGAGAAGATCAGTGAAACGCAATTGCGCTTCAAACGCCTTGGCGAGGCAGACATCGCCGCCTATCTCGCCAGCGGTGAATGGGCGGGAAAAGCAGGCGGCTATGCCATTCAGGGCCGCGCCGAAGCCCTCATCCCCTGGATCAGCGGCAGCCATTCGGGCGTGATGGGCCTGCCTTTGTATGAAACGCGCATCCTGCTGCAATCGGCAGGTTTCTGCCTTGGCTGAGTGGCTGATTGAAGAGGGCATCGGCGAAGAGCGCGCGGTGCTGCTCGATAATGGCGAAGTGGTTGCAGCGCGGCTGCGCTGGCCCGGCGAGCTTGAAGCCGGCCTTGTTGCCCGAGCGCGGCTGATCATGCGCCGCGCTGGCTCGCCGCGGGGCGTGGTCAGCTTCGCCAGCGGGCAGCATGCCCTGGTCACACGTTTGCCGCGCGATGCCAGCGAGGGGGCGCAGATCATGTGCGAAATTGTCCGCCCGGCGATGAGCGAGACCGGCCGCCACAAGCTGGCACAGGCACGGGTGAGCACTGCCGCCGCGCGCACTGCCCCCTCGCTTCTGGCGAGATTGCAGGATGAGGGATTTGCAGCACGGCAGGTGCACCGCATCCCGCCGCCCTTCTGGGGTGAGGCCATTGCCAATGCACAAGCGGCGGGATGGGGTTTTGCAGGCGGCAGCATTTCGCTGTTCCCCACCCCGGCCATGACGCTGATCGATGTCGATGGCGAGTTGCCCCCGCGCGACCTCGCCCTTGCTGCCGCCGGCGCTGTGGCCCAGGCTGTCCGCTGGCTTGATCTGGGCGGCAATATCGGCGTCGATTTCCCCACCTTGCAAGCCAAACAGGATCGCCGCGCGGTCGATGAGGCGCTGGCTCTGGCGCTGGCCGACTGGCCGCATGAGCGCACCGCCATGAACGGCTTTGGCTTTGTGCAAATCGTTGCCCGCCTGCAACGCCCTTCGCTGCTTCACCGCGCGCAGTTTGAGCGTGCCGGGATGGCGGCACGCTATCTGCTGCGCTGCGCCGAGCATCTGGACGGGACCGGCCGTGCGATCGAGCTTTGCGCGCATCCCGCGGTGCTGGCTGCGATCGGCGATGGCTGGCGCGAGGAACTGGCAAGGCGCACGGGGCGCAGGATCGTGGAACGGTCCGATCCCGCCCTTGCGCTTGAGGCGCCGCACGCCCAATTCATTGCCTCATGAGCAACCGTCCCTGCCCGATCTGCAAGAAACCGCGCAGCAGCGAATTTCACCCCTTCTGCTCCAGCCGCTGCCGCGACCGCGATCTGGCTCAGTGGTTTGGCGATGGCTATGCCCTGCCCGGGCCACCCGCCGCCGCTGAAGACATCGCCAAAGAAGAATAACTTACCCACTTGCCAAGCGCGCAAGGCTCCGCCATAGGCCCGCTTTCGCAAAGTGGAGGCAGGCATTCGGGCTTGTCTTTCAGCAGCGATGCCTGGGTAGCTCAGGGGTAGAGCAGACGATTGAAAATCGTCGTGTCGGTGGTTCAAATCCGCCCCCGGGCACCACTGCCGCCTTTCATAAGAAGCAGTGGTGCTGATGAATTCGCCTTCCTGAATCGGGCAGGCGTCAGGCCCGATGGCTTTCGCCCCAATGGCTTTCGTAATGTTCCCCAAGGCGGAGAGTTAATCCCCCCAGCGCGCATCCACTTCGCCGCGCTGCAACGCGCGCACTTCGGCAACGCTCATCGGCGGGCTGAGCCACATGGGCTTTTCCGCTTCGACCCAGCTGCGGATATGCGCCGGGATTTCCTCGTGGCTTTCCACCCGCCAGCTGTGCAGTTGAATGATCGCCTTGTTGTCGCTGCCGTTTGTCTGCGCCCAGCCCGGCAGATCGCCAAAACGCTGCCATGCCATCTTGTGCGGTTCATCAACGGCTCCGGCCGGCTCGAAGAAGAAATCATAATTCTCCCAGGCCTGATACCGGGCACCCGATGGCAGCGGAAAATCGAGCCAGACCGACGCATTATAGATGTAGCTGCTGCCAAACTGGCGCCAGGGAATGCCGTTTTTCGCCTCGATCGTCTGGATCCTGTCACCTGCACCTTGTTCGACATCGCCGAAGATCATATCGTCTTCGAGCCGGTAATGGATCATCTGATAGGGATAGGCGATCGGCTGCACCGGGTTGCCATTATATTGCGTCAACACCGCGCCTGTTTCGGGATCGGTATAGGCGAAGGTCTTGCGGGTGAGATGGATCACCGGATCGCCTGCGGCATCGGGCCAGATGACCGTGGAACTCTCCAGCCCGATCATGCCGAACAGCTTCCTGCCCGAGGGATATTCGTAAACCGCCCCGTCGGCCACCCAGTGCACCGGCGCGCCGGTTCCCGCACGCCCATCGACCCAGATGCGCAGCGCTTCGGGCGCGGCGGCCCGGGTTTGCGAGGCACTGGCATCAGCGGCCCCATGATCATGCGCGGTAAGGCTTGCAGGAAGGGCAGCAATCGCCAATGCAGTGGCGGCGGCGAGAAAGGGGCGAGGCATGTCCAAAGCTCCGGTTCAGAGTGCTTGCGAGCAGGTTGCGCGGTCACAGGACTTGTCCTGAATTTGTCCGGACAAGTCAATCGTGTCAGCTTAGGCCTCACCGCAAAAAGCTATGTGATCTCCGGCGCGCTGCTGCTGGAGGCAGCCCTCACAGGCGACGGGATCATCGATCTGGCGGAGCTGTTCATCGTCTGATGGGAAGGCGGCCGGGTCAGGCGCCCTCCCCGCCCAGCGCCTGCCACAAGAGCACCCGCGCCCGTTGCGCCCGGCCCATGGCGGCAGCGGCGCGTTCTCCGCTGGCGTCCGCACTGCGGCGCGCTTCGAGCACGGTGAGGAAATCTGCAAGGCCTGCACGATAGCGGGTATCGGCGATGCGCGCGGCGCGATCGAGCTGGTCGCGCTCGGCGCTGGCGGCGCGGCTTTCGGCATCGGCGGCTGCGATCGCGCCGTATCCCGCCTCGGCCTCTCCCAAGGCAGCATAGACGGCTCCGCGCCATGCCGCATAAGCCGCGCGCTTGTTGGCGGCGGCACGGTCCATCTCGGCGTCAATGCGCCCGCCATCAAACAGCGGCGCAGCCAGCCCACCGGCCAGCGTGTAAATCAAGGAATCCTCGTCAAACAGATCACCCGGATTGAAGGAGAGCAGCCCCAGCGTCGCCGACAAGGTCAGCCTGGGAAACCGCTGGCGCGCGGCTGCGGCCAGTTCGGCATCGGTTGCAGCCAGCTCGGCCTGCGCGGCGAGAACATCGGGGCGATTGGCAAGAAGTTGTGATGGCATGGCCGCAGGCGCCGGCGGCAGGGCGTTGGCTCCTGCGCTGAGCGCCAGCTGCGCGCGAACGGCCTGCGCTGATTGCCCGGTCAAGCTAACGAGCCGCCCGATGAGCCGGACCCGCTCGCTTTCAAGCGCAGCAAGGCGCGAGCGGGTGCTGCTCGCCGCTGCCTCGGCACGCACGCGGTCAAAGCCGGGGGAGAGGCCCGCCTCCTCGCGCGCACCGGTAAGATCGACCAGACGCTGGGCGGCGTTGCGGTCTTGCATCAGCGCGTCCTCGCGCGCCGCCAGAACGCGCCAGTCGATCACGCTGGTGGCAATCTCGCCGATCAGAGCCAGCCGCACAGCCCGCGCGCCAGCATCGGCGGCATCGATGCGGGCCAGCGCCGCGCGCTCGCTGGCGCGCAGGGCGCCAAAGATATCGGCGTCCCAGCTCGCGGCGATATTCGCGCCATAGGCGGTTTGCTCGGTGTCAAAGGCGATCCCGCCCGGCAGACTGTCGCCGAATTGCGCCGGGTTGGTGCGGGTCGCGCTGATCGCGCCATCGGCGCTGACGGCGGGCAGGCGATTGGCCCCTGCCCGCGCGCTGCCGGCACGGGCCGCATCGATCCGGGCCAGCGCTTCGCCAAGGCTGGGCGCGCAGGCCAGCGCGGCATCGGACAAAGCGGCAAAGGCGCCATCATCTTGCGGCAACAGCGCCGCCAGCGCCGCCGCATCGCCCGGGGCAGGCGCAAAGGCATAATCCTGGGGCAATGCCGGTGCCGGCGTGGCCACTTGCGGCGCTGGCCCGGCCACACACGCGCCCAGGCGCAGCGCGGTGACACCGGCGGAGGCGAGGCGGCGGATCACTGTGCTCCCTCCGCAGCCCTTGCCGGAATGAAAGCGTCGATCTGCTTGCCCACCCGAAAATCTTCGCGCGCGCTTTCGGGCAAGGCGTAGATCACCTGCATCACCCGCACATCGACCCGTTCGGAAGCGGTGTTGGTGAGCGATCGTTTGGGCACCACCAGCGGCTCGGCCCGCACGAATATCGCCTCGACCTGCCGCTCTGCCGCCCCGCGCGGGCTGACAAAGGCGCTCGCCCCAAGCGTGATGCGGGGGACTTCGCTTTCATCGATATCGACGCGCACATGCAGCGGGCGCGTCTCGCCCATGCGGATGAAGTCCGCCGCGCCGCTGCCTTGCGTCGAGACATATTCGCCAGGGCGGATATTGACCGCAAGGATTTCGCCCGCAATCGGGGCGCGCACCGTCAGACGGCCCAGTTCGGTGCGGATGCTGGCCGCGCGGGCCTGGCTTGCGGCGAGCCGGGCGCGGGACACTTCCAGCCGCGCGGATGCGGCGCGCGCATCGCCCTCGGCCCTGATCACTTCGGCCTGGCTGACGGCGGCGGGATCATCGATATTGGCATACAGATCAAGCTGGCGCTGCGCTGTGGTGCGGGCGGTCTGTGCCTCGCGAATGGATGCGCGCGCTTCGGCAATCGCAGCTTCGGCCTCGCGCAATTGCGCCTGAACCGACCGCGCATCGATGGTGAACAAGGGCGCGCCGGGGGTCACAATATCGCCCGGCTGCACCAGCACCTGCATCACCAGCCCCGACAGCGCCGAGCCGACATCGATGATCTCCGAGGAAGGTTCCACCACCCCTGCACCCGCAACGCGCGGCGCATCGGCCAGCGCGCCCGCGGCGCGTGGCGGCTTCTTGTCGGGCGTGGTCAGCGTGCGATCGGGCAGACCTTGCCAGATGAAGATCACCGCGATTATCAGCGCGACGAAAGCGACCATCGGCAAAATTGTGCGGGCAAAGCTCATGCTCTTGAAGTTCAGGGCCATAATCATATCCTTTGCGCCTTGGGATCAATGATCCTCGGGCATAGTCTTGCCATCGTGCGTGATGCGTCCATCCTCCAGCACGAGAATGCGGTCTGCGAGATCGAAAATGCGGTTGTCATGCGTGACGATGATGACCGAGCGATCAGCGGCCACGGCCACATTGCGCAACAGGTCCATCACGCGCCGGCCGGAACTGGCATCGAGCGCGGCGGTCGGCTCGTCGCACACCACCAGGCGCGGCTCATGCACCAGCGCCCGCGCAATCGCGACGCGCTGTTGCTGGCCGCCCGATAGCTGGCTGGGCAATTTGTCGGCCTGATCGGCGATGTTGAGCTTGCCCAGCATCACGACCGCCTTTTCGCGCGCCTCGGCCCGGTTCATTCCGCGCGCAATCAGCGGGACGGCGGCATTGGAGGCTGCATCAATGGACGGGATGAGATTATATTGCTGGAAAATAAATCCGATATTCTGCAGCCGGAAATCGACCAGTTCGGTATCGCCCAGCTTGTAGATGTCGGTGCCAAAGACCTTCACCTCGCCTTGCGTGGGCCACAAGATGCCGCACATGATCGAGATCAGCGTGGTCTTGCCCGAACCGCTCTCGCCAACAAGATAGGTCATCTCGCCTGCGCGAATATCCAGATCAATGCCATGCAGCACGGTGATGGTCTGCTGGCCCGCCTGGAAATCGCGCGTCACGCCGCGCGTGGAGATCGCCGCCGCACCCGCTGTGATGGTGGCAGTGCTCATCGGAATACTGCCGCAGGTTCGGTATTGAGCACGCTGCGCAGCGATAACCAGCCCGTGAGCACAAGCATGATGACCACGGCGAGAAGGCTCAGCAAGGGGACCTGCCAGGGAATGTAAAAGCCCTTGAAGGTCGGCTCTGCGGAGAACGCCCAGATGAAGCCCACCGTGCCCAGAATGCCCAGGCCATAACCGATGAAGCCGACCAGCGCGGCTTGCGCAGCGACCATGCGGGTAATCTTGCGATTGGTCACGCCGATCGCCTTGAGCGCGCCGAATTGCCTGATATTGTCGCGGATGAACAGGCTGAACGTCAGCCCGACAATCGCTACGCCCACCACAAAGCCGAGCGCGACCGTGATCCCGAAATTGAGCGGAATGCCGCTGTTGTTGATGATGAAATCCACCCCGTCCCGGGCGAATTGATCGCGTGTGCGGGCGCGCAGGCCGGTGTTTTCCTCGATCGCTTTGACGACCTCTTGTACCGGCACGCCTTCGCTTGCCCCCACCAGCACAAAGCTCATCCGGTTGCGCGTGCCGGGAACGTAATTGAGCGCCTGGCTGTAGCGTGTGTAAAGGGTCACCTGGCTGCCGAAATCAGGGATCGCATCTGCCACCCCGCGAATGACGGCGCGCTGATCGTTGAGCTCAAGGCGGGTGCCGACGGGATCTTCCCCCGGCTCGAACATATTGGTCACGCCGACATCATCGATGATGACCGTATCGGGCATGGTCAACACATTGGCATTGCCCTCGATCATCCGCTGCGGCAGGCCGATGAAGGTGGCATCATCCACACCGATCACCGAAACGCCTTCAAGATCGCCCGTCTCCGTTCGAACCGAAGCCCCCGCGCGCAGATGCGGCACCGCCCATGCCACGCCGGGCACACTGCGCACCTGATCCAATGCGGTGGACGGCATGGGATAATTCACTTCGGTGGTGCGGCTGACCTTGTCCATCACCCAGATATCAGCGGTGGGCACATTGTAGACGCCGCTGCTGCCGCGCTCGATCAGATTGACGAAAATCGTCAGCTGTTGCGTGATCAGCAGGGTGGAAAAGGCGATCCCGAACACCAGACCATAAAACTTGGTCCTGTCGCCAGTAAGCATGCGGATAGCGATCCAGAGCATTGTCGCCTCAAGCCAACGGGGTTGCAGTTCATCGCGCTTTCGCTCAATATTGAACGATAACGTTTAATTGAACGGAGCCGTTCATTTTGTCAAGTGGTGAGCATGAAGAAATGTCGCGCAAGGGCCGACCGGTGGACGTGGCCAAGCGCGATGCAATCCTTGATGCCGCGGCCCACAGCTTCTTCGAACATGGTTTTGCCGGGACTGCGATCGAGCATGTCGCCGCCCATGCGGGCGTTTCAAAAGTGACGGTTTACAATCACTTCGGGGACAAGCACGCGCTGTTCAAAGCGGCTGTGGAACAGGAATGCGAAAAGCTGCGCGGATTCTTTTCCATTGCGCAAGATGGCGGCGATATTCGCGCCCGGCTGATCGCGATTGGCGAGGCCATGGTGGCCTTTCTCTCGCGCCCCGAGATGGTTCAGTTCGAACGGCGAATCGCTGCCGAAACCGATGCTGATCCCAGCATCGGCCTGGCGTTTCTTGAAGCAGGGCCGCGCCGGATGAAGGCGCAATTCGCCGCCTTTCTTGCCCATACCCATGCCACAGGTGAGCTATGCGTGGCGAACCCGGAGCTGGCCGCTGAACAATTCGCCGCGCTGTGCAAAGGCATGGGCGATCTGGAACGCCGCTTTGGCGCAGATGAGCCTGACGAGATCAATGCACGGCGCATAACCGGGGCGGTCGAGATATTTCTGGCAGCTTACTGCGGGCGCTAGAGCTTGTTGCACTTGAGTGGAATCGGCACCGGCCCACTCCCCCACCCGGCCACCCACAAGAGTATCCTGGATGGGTGGCCGGGTGGGGGAGCGGGCCGGTGCCGGAGCTGGTTCAGTTTAACTGAAACAAACTCTAGAACGCTGCCAGCAGTTCCAGACCCACAGTGCGC
>Ga0100391_1006137_pt1 | contig 10935 bp, 8 predicted proteins | sample CryGeymeta201515_FD_81541 | JGI IMG/M metagenome (GOLD analysis project Ga0100391, IMG submission 81541) | Groundwater microbial communities from Crystal Geyser aquifers in Utah, USA - Crystal Geyser metaG 2015-15 | ecosystem: Environmental > Aquatic > Deep subsurface > Groundwater | place: USA...
TGTACTCGTTTAAAGCAAATCAAGCTAGTTTTTAACTTTGTAAATTGAATTTACTCTGATAGTTAAAGTGTGTTTAAATACACTGAAAGCAGTATAAAAAGTTTCGTGCGTTTACCCTAGTTTTTTTATGCTTATTCATTTTTCAATATTTTTTTGAGTAAATTGTACATTATCTTTATTCTCAATCAATTCTCTAAAAAAACAACTTATAATAATGATTCGTCCTACTTTATTTATACTTACTTTATTGGTGTACTTTTCTAGTAATTCATTAAATTTATTCGCTCAAACAAATACTAATACTATGCAAACACAAACCGTAGAAAATACAGATACTCAAAATATAGATACTCAAATAAACAGTCAATTAGAAAAAAATACGCCTTCACTCATTGAGCTTTATACTTATCTACATCAAAACCCAGAACTATCAGAACAAGAAGAAGAAACTTCTAAAAAAATGGGTTCTGAATTGAGGAAATTAGGTTACGAAGTAACTGAAAAATTTGGAGATTATGGAGTAGTGGGAGTTTTGAAAAATGGAGAAGGAAAAACGGTTCTCATTCGTGCTGATATGGACGCTTTACCTGTTGAGGAAAAAACAGGTTTGCCGTATGCCAGTACAATGAAAAGAACAGATAAAGATGGAAATGAAGTTGCAGTCATGCACGCTTGTGGACACGATATGCACATGACTGTTTTGATAGGAGTAGCACAAACCATGGCAAACTTGAAAGATACTTGGAAAGGAACTTTGATTTTGGTAGCACAACCAGCCGAAGAAGTAGGAAGTGGTGCAAAAGCAATGGTAGAAGCAGAACTCTATAAAAAATTTGGAACACCTGATTATGCACTTGCTCTTCACACAAATGCAAATTTAGCTCACGGAACTATCGGATATTGTAAAAATGCAGCTCTTGCCAATGTAGATATGGTAAATATTACAGTTTTTGGAGAGGGTGGACATGGTGCTTATCCACACACTACAAAAGATCCAATCGTTTTGGCTTCTCAAATGATTTTGGGTTTTCAGACCATTGTAAGTAGAGAAACTTCGCCTACCGATGCAGCCGTTGTAACAGTGGGTTCTTTTCATGCAGGAACAAAACATAATATAATTTCAGACCGTGCAGAACTTCAGCTTACACTTCGTTCTTATACCGATGATGTCAGAAATCATACTTTAGAAGCGATTGAAAGAATAGCAAAAGGGTATGCCATGGCAGCAGGAGTAGAAAAAATGCCAGTTATAGAAATTGATGGAAACCCAACACCTGCAACTATCAATAATCTAGAACTTACTGAAAAAGTAGCTAATTCTGCTAAGAAAATTTTAGGAGATAAAAATGTAGTAGAAGTAGATCCTGTTATGGGAGGAGAAGATTTTAGCCGTTTTGGTCGTACTGCTGAAAATGTACCGATTAGCTTATTTTGGCTTGGTGTGGTAGAACCTGAAAAAATTGAAGAAAGTAAAAAAACAGGTAAACCTTTACCATCTTTGCATTCTCCTTTTTATGCGCCTGTTCCTAAACCTTCTATTCAAACAGGAGTAAAAGTAATGGTTCAATCTGCTTTAGATTTGTTTGGAGAAGAATAAAAATTCTTTATTTCTTAAAAGAATATTCATTTTAAAATAAATTTTCTATTTTCCGTCAAACACTATCTTATAGGTAGTGTTTATTTTTTACTCTAATTTATAACCTTCTATCATTATATGCTCGTTCAAAATTTAGGTAGGATTCCAGTTGCCGATTCAGGTCCTATTTATCAAGAAACTATTTTGGGACGTTTACCTGTCGAACCCTTCAATACAGCTAGTAATTTAGTATTTCTATTTGTTATTATTTATTGGGCAAGCAAAATTTATCCTAACTTTCATAGGTATCGTTTTATGACTTATGTTATTATTACTTTATCTATTGGATATATTGGAGGAACAATTTATCACGGCACACGCAGCCATGAAATATGGCTCTTGATGGACTGGGTATCTATTTTTATTTTGAGTGTTAGTGGAGTTGTTTATTTTTTCAGAAAGTTAGGTATTCATTGGTTGATTATGGTTGTGCTTGTGCTTTTTCCTTTTTTATTGATGTTTACTTTAGATGCTATTCCTTCCCTTCCTCGTTCAATTAAGAATTTAATAGAATATAGTTCGTTGGCTTTTACTATTTTACTTCCTATTTTTTTCTACCTTCAAAAAACAAATTGGTTTTTTAAAGAACGTATTTTGATAGGATTACTACTTTTTTGTATTGCTATTTTCTTTCGTACCATAGATAATACTGAGATTTCAAACAACTATTTTTCTATGGGAAAGCATTTTTTATGGCATATATTTGGAGCTTTGGCAGTTCATGCTGTTATTAGTTATTTATATTTAGTAAAAAAAATAAGTCTGAATATTGATTAAGAACAATTACGATATTATATTATTTAAATCAAAAATATCTATTGCAAAAAATGAAAGATAAAGTTTATCCAAAATTATTCACACAAGACATTCCAAAAAACACAGGCAGACGTTTTGCCATTAGTGATATTCACGGCTGTGGCAAAACGTTTATTTATTTGGTAGAAGAAATCTTAAAACTCACAAAAGACGACCAACTTTTCGTTTTGGGAGATTTGATAGATAGAGGTAAAAATGCAATTCTTTTGATAGATTATATTATTGAAAAGCAAAAAGAAGGTTATCCCATTTTTGTTTTGATAGGAAATCATGAACAAATGCTTTTGGATAATTATCATAGAGATGGAAATCAAACTTATCAAAAAGTATTAAAATATGATAATTTAGAAGGTTTGGCAAATGAAGATAGTGAAATCAAACCAAAATATGTTGATTTTTTTGAAAGTATGCTTTTTTATATCGAATTAGAAAATTGTCTTTTGGTTCATGCAGGTTTTGATGTAAATTATGAATTTGTCAAAATACAAAACATTTTTACGGATAAAGAAGCGATGCTATGGATACGAGATTTTAAAGGGAATTTGGAACGAACACAGCAAAAACCTGTCGTACACGGTCATGTCGTTCATAATTTGGATCAGATAAAAGAAAGTTTAGAACTTGCTAAACAGAAAAAAGCTGCTGTTGTTCCGATTGACAACGGTTGTGCCTATGTAATCTTAGGAAAAGAGGAAAAAAATAATGGCGAAATAGGAAATCTTTGTGCCGTAGAAATCACAGAAAAAACGAATACGTGGAAGCTTTTTTATACGCCTTTTCGTGAGTAGCTTACTCTTTAGAGTGAGTATAACTGTAAACTTTAGTTTTCGGCTTTTATAATTGAGTTTTCTTCCAACTCATAAATCCCCAAACCTGCCGAAATACATGCCCAAATAGGAGCAAACAAAATTCCTAAAATAGGAATCCAAATCATAAAATACATTGTCATTCCTACACCAACAGCAAAAGGACGGTGTTTTTTTACGGTTGCTCTACTTTCTTGTACATCTAATTTCATAAACTCATTTCTCAAATCTATCATTCCAAAACCTAAAAAATAAGATTCTACCAAAATAATCAAAACAGTAGTAAAGGGAGAAACAGGAGAGAAAAAAAGTCCTATCAAAATAAGAGGAATCGTAATACTGAGTTCGATAGCTAAATTAGTGAGATTGATAATAAGACCACGTTTGAGGTCATGCAAAAATTGAGGAAAATGAAAATCTTCATTTGGTCGTTCTGGATGTAAAATTTCTTGAACCTTTGCAGCTACAATCGACAAAACTGGCGCAAGCAAAATCAACATTAAGTATTTATACGATTTGAAATAAATCAAAAATGCAATGATAGACACGAGAATAGCAACAATATAAGAAAGTGCTGTTTGCCACCAGTTTACAGGATTATCTAACCTAAAAAGTCCTTCTAGCCAATCTATTGTATCATTTACAAAATAAAACCCTACAATTCCGACTGAAACAAAAATAATTACATTCAGAAGTGCAGGTAAAAAATAATATTTCCAAAGATTATGTTTACGAGTAAAAGCCAATGCCTTACCATACAAACGCACACCTAACCAAAATTTTGCAAATGGATTCATAGAATTTATTTCATTTTTATTTGTAGGAAAAAGGCACGCCTTTTCTAGAGGCACAGAAAAATACTGTTTTAGGAAAAGGCGTGCCTTTTCCCTACTCTGAAATTACAGATCACTCAAATCAAAAATAATTCCTCTATTACTAGAAGAAGATTGAGAAGTCGTTTCTTGTTGTTTCTGCTGCTCTGCTTTTTGTTTTTCTTCTTGTTCTTGTTGTCTTATTCTTTGAGCAAACTCTTGTCTTTCTTGTTGTTCTTGCTGCTCTATTTGTCTTCTGATTTTTTCTTGTTGTCTTTGTGCTTCTTCTAATTCTTGCTTTATTTTTTCTTGTTCTTCTCTTGTTTTTTGCTCTGCTTCGTGTTTTACTTCTTGACGAATTTCTGGAACAACTTTACGAGGAGTTTCTCTGTCATAATTAATAGGCGAAGAATAATCTGAATAAGCAGCAGCACTTTGATTATACAATTCTTGATAATTTTCTCCTTCAAGTTGTTTTAATTGCTCTCTAATAATCTGACTGTGATGTTGGTGCATTCTTTCGGCACGTTCCAAGGCTTTTTCAGAGGTATGTTCTACATCCAATTTAGACAAACGCTCAATTTTTGAAAGCGCTGTTTCCATAAAACTCTGCAATTCTTGCATCATCTGCACTTTTTGTTGTGCGCTATATTCATACGAATAATTCAAGAGTTTTATCTCTCGTTTCATTTCTGTAAGCGTTTGGTCGGCAAGTTGTTGAGTGCTTAGAAGAATACTTTTTGCATTTGATTTGGCATTTTGTAGAAGTGCATCAGCTTGCATTTTCCCTTCTAAAATAAGTAAATCAGCTCGTTTTTGAGCCTGTTCCCAATTCAAACGGTTTGCTTCCTGTGATTGTGAAAGCGATTCTAAAAGTGTACGCTCAATTTCTTTGAGTTTGGCGAGTTCGGTATGCAAATAACCTACTTGTCTTTCCAATTCTTCATTGCGATGAGCTACCGAACTCATATTTTCAGCAACATCAGAAAGATATTCGCTTACATCTTCTTTGCGATAGCCACCAAAAGTAACCTGTTTGAAAGAATGTTTGCGAATTTGTGTAGGTGCGATAGGAGGTCTATTGTTGTTTGTGTCTGCCATAACTCGTTTTGCACAATTATTTTTTGAGAAACTGTTTTTAGTAATAGGAAAGTTCTGCTAAAATACTATTTTTTTTTCTTCTTTTAATAAGAATTAATTTAGCAAATGCTAAAATCCGTTTTATTTTAGTAGAAATTCATCAAAAAAAATAGGCAGCTTTCAAAAAAACTACCTACTTCAAGATTTATTATTTTTCCTGCCGTTATCGGTGTCTCACCGACGACAAAAAACTACTACGCCGAAGGATTCATCACCACACTATAAACCGTAATAGAATTCAATTCTCTACCAAAATAAAGTTTGTCTAGTGCTTCGTACATATTTCTTGCACGAAAATAAGAGGTTTGTAATTCCCTTTGTCCACTATTTTCCTTCGAAACCCACTGAATGGTATAAGAACTGTCACGCTCACGGTAATTGCGAACGTACTCAAACATTTTTTTGAGTGCATCTAATTTGTCTGTTCCGAGTTCGGTATGAAACAAAAAAGATTGATTGTGGCGAGGATTAACAGTAATTAAATTTAATTTTATGGTCGTTCCTTCTTGTGAATAATCAAAAATAAGACTTCCATCAATTCCCAAATGGTCTTCTATGCCTTTCTGAATGCGTGCAGATTCTACGTGTATGTCGTTTGGTGTCATTTTTTTATGCGTTTGATTTTTTAATTGATTTTTTTGTTCTGTAAAATTAAGAAAAAAAATAGCTTACTCTTTAGAGTGAATGAAAATGTACTGAAGACTTTAGTCTTCGAGAGGAATAAAAAAGACAAAAAAAGGAATATTTTTACTTTGCAGACTAAAGCCTACAGTACGATTTCGCACCTTAAAAGGCACACTACACTTTGGGTAAAAAATATTGCCAAATTACCTATTTTTTCGTAACTTGCAGAGTTCTTTTTTAGAAAAATTTTATCAAAAAATCAACTCAAAAAATCTTTGAAAGTTACGTTTTTGAGCTTTCAGCCGTTGCTTGTGTCCCCACAAGCAACACATACACAAATGCGAATTTCAATTTAATATAGTTTTATACTAGATATATATGGCAGATATAGAAAATGGTTCAGAAGACCTTTTGGATGATGGAAATAGTAATATTATTCCTGTAAGTATTGAGGACGAAATGCGAACGGCATACATTGATTATTCGATGTCCGTTATCGTTTCTCGTGCTTTACCTGATGTGCGTGATGGCTTAAAGCCTGTACACCGTAGAGTTTTGTACGGAATGTCAGATTTGGGAGTGTATCACAATAAAGCCTACAAAAAATCGGCTCGTATTGTGGGTGAGGTTTTGGGTAAGTACCACCCTCACGGCGATTCATCGGTTTATGAAACAATGGTTCGTATGGCGCAAGAGTGGTCGCTTCGTTATATGCTCGTCGATGGTCAAGGAAACTTTGGCTCTATTGATGGCGATAATGCAGCAGCAATGCGTTATACAGAGGCACGTATGCAGCGTTTGGCTGAGGAAATGTTGGCAGATTTGAACAAAGAAGTAGTTGATTTTATTCCAAACTTTGATGATTCATTGACAGAACCTTCTGTTTTACCTGGTAAATTACCCAACCTTTTGGTAAATGGTTCGGCTGGTATTGCTGTCGGAATGGCAACCAATATGGCTCCTCACAACCTTACAGAAGTAATTGACGGAATTATTGAGTACATCAAAAATCCAGAAATTACGGTCGAAGAACTTACAAAATTTGTTATTGCACCTGACTTTCCGACTGGAGGAATTATTTATGGATACACAGGCGTAAAAAAAGCTCTTGAAACAGGACGTGGAAGAATTGTGATGCGTGCCGTTGCAACGATTCACACAGACAAAAATAACCGTGAACAGATTATCGTAACTGAAGTTCCTTATCAAACCAATAAAGCAATCCTGATTGAAAAAACGGCTGCTATGGTAAATGAAAAGCGTATTGAAGGAATTTCTGGTATTCGTGATGAGTCAGATAGAAATGGTTTGCGTATCGTTTATGATATCAAACGTGATTCGATGGCAAATGTAGTTTTGAACCAACTTTTCAAATATACAGGACTTCAAACTTCATTTAGTGTCAATAATGTTGCCCTTGTAAAAGGTCGTCCAAGAATCTGTAATCTTAAAGATTTAATTAGTTATTACGTCGAACACAGACACGAAATTGTTGTTCGCAGAACAGAATATGACCTTAGAGAAGCCAAAAAACGCCTTCATGTTTTAGAAGGACTTTTGAAAGCTCTTGATGTAATTGATTTAGTAATTGCAACTATTCGTAGCTCAAAAGATGCCGAAGAAGCAAGAAATGTTTTGATGGCACAAGGAGAAATGAACACAGAGAGTCGTTTCTTTAAAGATATTACCGTTCCAAGTGGTTTTGTATTTGATTTTTCAGAAATTCAAGCCAAAGAAATTTTGGGAATGCGTCTTCAACGTCTTACAGGACTAGAGCGCAACAAAATTCAAATGGAGTACGATGCACTTGTCTTGACAGTTGAGGATTACGAAGATATTTTGGCTAGAGTAGAGCGTCGTATGGAAATCATTTCGGAAGAATTACTTGAGCTTAGAGAAAAATATGGCGATGAGCGTCGTACTCAAATCGTTCATAGTGCAGAAGATATTGATATTGAAGATTTGATTGCCGAAGAAGAAATGGTAATTACGATTTCGAATGAAGGCTATATCAAACGTACTTCTTTATCCGAATACAAATCTCAAGCTCGTGGTGGAAAAGGCTCAAAAGGCGCAACTACAAAAGCTGATGATTTTGCAGAACATTTATTTGTAGCTTCTACACACAATTATTTATTGATTTTTACAGACCACGGAAAAGTATATTGGTTAAAAGTATATGCCATTCCAGAAGGCTCAAAGACTTCAAAAGGTCGTCCTCTTCAAAATCTTATTTCAATAGAAACAGGCGAAAAAGTACAGGCAGTTATTAATGTAAAAAGCCTAAAAGATGAAGATTATATCAATAATAATAATCTAATTTTCTGTACGAAAAAAGGACAAATCAAGAAAACAGTTTTAGAATCCTATTCTCGTCCTCGTCAAAATGGAATCAATGCCATTACAATCAATGAAGGCGATGCACTTTTAGATGTTCGTTTGACAGATGGAAGTAATGAAATTATTATGGCAGTTGGTTCGGGTCGTGCTATTCGTTTCAATGAAACACAAGTTCGCCCAATGGGAAGAACAGCATCAGGTGTTCGTGGAATTAATGTAAAAGAAGGGGATGAAGTAATTGGAATGGTTTGTCTGAACCGTCCAGATTCAAATCTTTTAGTTGTTTCTGAAAAAGGATACGGAAAACGCTCTGATGTAGAAGATTATAGAGTTATCAAGCGTGGTGGAAAAGGAGTAACAACGCTCAAAATCACAGAAAAAACAGGTGCTTTGATTGCCATAAAAGAAGTAATTGATACCGACCATTTGATGATTAGCAGAAAATCGGGTGTTATGATTCGTTTTGCCGTTTCTGAGCTTCGTACTATGGGACGTGCTACACAAGGCGTTCGTTTGATAAATTTAGCAGAAGGAGATGAAATTGCTTCAGTTGCTAAAATCGAACACATAGAAGAAGAATTGGAGGATATTTTATTAGAAGAAGGAGTAGAAAATCCTGATACAGAAGTAGATGGAGAAATTTCTGCAAACCTTGCTAATGAAGCCAATAACTCTGAGAATGGAAGTCATCCTAAAAATGATGATACAGAAGCTGACGAAAATTCAGAAGATGTAGAATAGATGTAGAATAGATGTAGAATAGATGTAGAATAATTTTTTCTGCATTATACTTGCATTAACTTTAGAAGTTCTATTTTTGTAGCATATTTTTGCAGTACAGAATAGAACTTCTATTTTTTTGTAAAAATTTAATTCAAAATAATATAGCATCTATTTTAATTTTAGTGTGCCATTAATTAACCCAATAACTCAAACTCATTTTATACAATGACAAAATCAATATTAAAATCAATCGTAGCAGGTACTGCATTTGTAGCTGGTTCATTTCTTACAAATATAGCTATTGCACAAAATGGTGCGCTTACTAGTGCTGAATTCTTCATATTGCCCGAAAATGCTAATTATGAAAAAGCATTAGACAAAGTTCGTCAAGCTACTTATCACAAAAAAACAGAAGGCAAAGCCAGAACATGGTATGTTCGTGCAAAAGTTTTTACTACTATTTTGGAAGTAGGAGCAGAAAAACCAGAAGTAGCTGCTCTTATAGAAAATCCAATAGATAGTGCACTTGTTTCTATGAATAAAGCATTAGAAACAGAAAAAGCCGAAGGAAAGGATAAATATACAAAAATGATAGAAGACCCAGCTTTTCAAAGTGCTTTGGGAATGGAAACAGGTCTGCAAGTTCGTTTAAAAAATACTATTCTGAATAAAGTACAAAAATATCAAGATAGTGAAGATTACTTGAAGGCGTATGAAACAATGATTCCTATTGTTACTTACTTTAAAGCTGATACAACCAACCTTTCTTTTATTGGGTATTTTGCTAACAAAGCAGAAGTTTATGATAAAGCTGCTATGTATTATGAAAAACTTGGAGATATGGATGAGTACTCAAGTGGTATGGAAGCCTATCAAACAGCTGCCTATTCATATTATCAAATAGAGGATAGTACTAATTTTTTCAGAATTTTAGAAAAAGGAGCTGAGCGTTATCCAAAAGAAACTTACTTTCTGACTAATATTGCTGATATATATATCAAACGTAAAGACTATCCTAAAGCGATTGAAACACTAAAAAAAGCGAATGCAATAGAGCCAAGTACCAAAACATTGACAAATATTGCCATTATGTATCAGTCTGAAAAACAACCAGAAAAAGCTGCAGAATATTACAAAAAAGTTTTGGAGCTAGATGAGTCAGATTATGATGCTACTTTTGCACTAACAGTTCATTATTACAAACAAGCAGCAGATGTATATAACAAATTGGTAGGAGAAGAACAAGACCCTACAAATGAAAAGATGAAACCTGTTCTTAAAGATGCAGAAGAAGCTATTATGTATGCAAAGAAAGCAGCAGAAATAAATGATGAAGATATAACGCTTTATAACATACTGAAAGACTTGTACACTATGAAAGAAGATGAGGCAAACATCGAAAAAATGAAAAAGGAATTAGAAAGAAGAAAATAATTTGATTCGTTTTTAATATTCATTTCTCTAAAATCCTATTTGTTGAAAGACAGATAGGATTTTTTTATTCCAAACAAACCAAAAATTACTGTACCCTGCTATTTTTTTGTGGAATATTATGGTTAAGGATTAGCTTTACTGAGCTATCGGTTAGTAGGATTAATAGGATTTGAAATACAGATAAATACAATTGCTATTTTTTAAATCAAATAATTAATAAAATACCTTTGAATAGTTAAATTAAATCACAGCTTTTATTGACATAATCTTCAAAAAATCTATTTTTATTCTCTGTGTTCCTCTGTGAACTCTGTGTTTAAAAATAGTAGGGTACAGTAACCAAAAATAAAAGCACAAAAAAAAGATGATACTTCCAAAGGCTGCATCATCTCCCACTACTCACTAACTATGACTACTGCAATTTTTTCCGTAGAGAAAATGGCATAGCCAACAAAAGATTTTTATATAATAAATTATTTTGGTCTACTCTACCCTACTAAAAAGGTAAATTTTGCATAAAAAAAAAGAAAAGTATATTTTTGAAGTGTCTAATCATCAAACTTATACTTTTCTATATGAAAAAATTTTTCACAACTCAAGTTAA
>Ga0100391_1006141_pt1 | contig 10931 bp, 11 predicted proteins | sample CryGeymeta201515_FD_81541 | JGI IMG/M metagenome (GOLD analysis project Ga0100391, IMG submission 81541) | Groundwater microbial communities from Crystal Geyser aquifers in Utah, USA - Crystal Geyser metaG 2015-15 | ecosystem: Environmental > Aquatic > Deep subsurface > Groundwater | place: USA...
ATATTTTGCCCCCTTTAACAAAGGGGGACTTTAAAAATCCTTGCTCTTTGCCTTAAAATTTGCTACTATTTATGTGGAAACAAAACTTAGATAGAAAGGAGGGAGGGGGTAAAAAAACAATGCGGGTTAGGAATGAATATAATGCGGTAACCAAAATCAAATAAAAAAACGGAGGAGTTAATGAAACTAAAAAAAATTCTAGAGTCGGTTACTTCGGACGTAATGGTGGTCGCCCATGTTGGTATAAAAAGAAAACATCGGCCCAAAAAGAAGCTTATTGAAGTAAGTTTGGCTAGTCTACTTAAAAACCATGGGGTAGATAATTTCCAAGTTAACTGTTATGAAAAATGTAGAGGATTCAGACGCAAACAGCCCACCATAAATCCTGAGAACATTAACCTTTTATTCGCAGTCGGCTCGAACTACAGTCCTACACTCCAACAATAACCTACCTGCTATCATTAATTATGTGAACGTAGACTAGAACCTTAGTCTACGTTTTTACTTTCTATAAAGCTAATTTTTGTTTTCAAAATTTTTTCTGGATTCCGGCTCTCCACTTCGCTCCGGCCGGAATGACGAATAAAGAGTACTATTCCTTATTCATTATTCATTATTCTTAAATCTAAAATCGAAAATCTTAAATCGTAAATTACTAAAGTTCTCTCCCCTGCTCCACCTGCACTAAGGCATTATCGTCAATAACAATCGTATCGCGCCGTTTAATTTCATTAGCTAAAATTTTATTAGCAATCTCGTTTTCCACTTTTTCTTGAATTAAGCGCCTTAAGGGCCGCGCGCCAAATTTTGGATCAAAGCCTTCCTGCGCGATTTTTTTTACGCCAGCAGCTCTCGCCTTAAAGCCAATGCCTTTAGCCCCTAACATCTGCTGGACTTTATTTAACATTAATTTGGTTATTGCTTCAACTTCGTTTAAATTTAAGGGCTTAAAGACAATCACGCCGTCAAAACGGTTAATTAATTCTGGCCGCAAAATTTTGTTTAATTGTTCGTTAATTAATTTTTGCTTAATTTCTTCAATATTTGTTCCAACAACAATCTGCTCCTGAATAAAAACCGCAGCCACATTAGATGTGGCAATAATAATACTATTGGTAAAATCAATAGTCCGGCCTTGGCCGTCGGTCAAGCGACCATCATCCATTACTTGTAAAAATAAATTCAAAATTTCCGGATGCGCTTTTTCAAATTCGTCTAATAGTATCAAAGAAAATGGCGACTTGCGTACTGCTTCAGTCAAATAACCCAAGGTGCCGGCAGGACTGCCAATCATTTTTTCAATGCTGGCTTGATGCTGGTATTCGCTCATATCCAAGCGGATCATATAGTCTTCGTCGCCAAAATAAACTTCAGCCACGGTTTTGGCCAGCTCGGTCTTGCCCACGCCGGTCGGACCCATAAATAAAAAGTTGGCAATCGGCCGCTTGCCTTCCCGCATTTCGGTCCTGGCGCGGCGCAAACTAGCTGACACCATGGCTACTGCTTCGGTCTGGTCAATCATGCGCTGGTGTATTTTTTCTTCCAAATTTAATAAATTCTGACCCTCGCTAGCGGTAATTTTTGTCAAAGGAATATGGATTGTCTGGCTCAAGACCGAAGCAACGTCGTCTTCATTGACAATACTGTTAATACCTTTAGTTCTGGCAACCTTAACCGCGATAATTTCCAAAAAATCAATCGCTTTGGCCGGCAAATATTTATCATGGATGTATTTGGCTGTCAACTCCACGGCTTTAGCCAAACTGTTATAAGAAAAATAAACTTTATGCTTGGCTTCAAAAAAGCCGATTTTGCTTTCAATTATTTGAATGGCTTGATTTATTTCCGGCTCTTTAACTTCAATCTTAGCCATAACATTACTTAATGGTTTACCTTCAATAAATTTGGCGTAATTGGCGCTGGTAGCGGTGGCTAAGCAAATTATATTTTTATGTTCCAGAGCGCCGGCTAAGACCTCTGACAAATCCAAACTTTCTTCCTCTCCGGCGGTTATGCCCATTAAATTTTCAATATTATTAATATATAAAATTATATTGCCTGCCCGATTTATTTCATCTAGCGCTACTAATAATTTTTCTTCGGCTTGTTCAGCCGTTGTGCCGCTTAATAATCTAGGTAAGTCTAATTCAATTAATCTTTTATCACGCAAAATTTTAGGCACATCTTCCTCAACCATCAAACGGGCAATCTGGCCGACAATCGTATTTTTACCTACACCAATTTCACCAATTAGAATATTACCAACCTGACCGCTCTCTAAATTTTGCCAAATCGTCTCAATTCCCTTGTCTCGGCCAACACACAACTCAACCCTGCCCCATTTAGCCGCCATAGTCAGGTCATGGGCAAAATGATTTAATACCGGCGTAGCCACAGCCGTATAAGCCCGGTTCATGGCGTGGGCTGGTTTAAAACGCGCCCGCGATTTATATAACTGGTAATTAGCAATTAACTGTTCATTAATAATAAACCACTGGATTACATTATTAATTTTATCCCAATCAATTTCTAAATCATATAAAATTTCTGTAATAATTTTATCTTTGGCCAATGTCGGCAAAATAAAATGGATGGGCTTGACTTTTTTCTGGTCCGAATGCAGCACTGCCAGATAAGCACTGATTAATATTTCTTTAACATCACTGCCTAAAATAGTTTTACTGCTAGTAGTCGGCAAATTGGCTAACTGATTTTTTAAGCGAGCAATTAATTTAACCCCATCAATATTCAACCGGGAAAAAACTGCTGCCACCTCCTGATCTTTTAATAAGCAAAAAAACAAATGCTTGGTATTTACTTCGCCTTGACGGGCTATCTCGGCCAATAAATAAGCGTCTTCAACTACTTTACTGGCGTTATAACTGAAGCCGGAGGAAACCTCAACCTTGAATTTTGCTTTGGCTTTCTTTAATTCCTGCCAATTATTCGGCAAGTTAGTTAACTTATTTTTTTCACTATATTTTGGCTTGCTAATTTTCTGTTTAAGCGCTTCTTCCTCGCTTAACCGATAAACAACAAACATATCAGCCAGCACGCTTAACCAAAAAGTCAAAATCAGCCAATGTTTAACTCGCCAAAAGGCAAAAGCAGCCGGATTATCCAAATTTCCGCCAGCTGACCAAACCCACCAAGCTAAAGCGATTAATCCAATTATGCCAACAGTATAAGCCAGGGAATTAAGAACTAAATGCAAACTTCTTCTTAAATGGCTTAGCTTAATAACTGCCCGACCTAACTTTATGCCCCAATAATAAAACCGACCTTGAGAAAAAGTGCCTAAACCAAAACCAACGCAACTGGAACAATTAAACCCCTTGGCATTAACACCTGAACCAACGCAATCCGGACAACTGATAAACTGTAAATTGTCTTTATCCGACATGTTTAAAACTATAAAAATAATTGAAAAATAATCTCATAAATAACTAGTAGCGGCAACACTAGCCAAAAAATAAAAATCAGCCCAACAACTATCAACCAAAAAAGCATCAAAATGCTTCTGATAATTATTTGGACTAATCTAACCAAAAAACTAATTAGCATTCCTTGCCAATCATACTGGCCGTACATTGGCCGAAAAATATTTTTAACCCAAACCAATAGCGCCAAAGACTTTTGCCGATTGGCTAAAAAATCGCCTAGAGAAAAAAATAACTTAACTAAACCTCGCGAATACCACCATAGCGGGAAATATAAAATATCCCACACTAATTCAGTTAAAATTTTAGCGCTATAAAAAGCGAAGTTATTGCTTACCATATAACTTATTTAGAGTTTCTCTATTTTTTATTTAAAGTAAGCCGCAGAAAATACTTATTTTTGAAGCGAGGACTGTTTGATTCCGTAGCGAGAAAATAAGTATTTTCTGCGGCTTACGGAATAAAACCCTAAATGAGTTCATAATAACAATATTATAACATATCTTGTTAATTAAATACAAAGCTTGACAAGTTATTTATGGCTGTGTAATATATAATATAGCAATAATCAATTTTACCAACACCCGCGAGGGGTGTTTTTTAATACTAAAAATTACTAAAAATACTAATAAATATGAACAAATTGACTAATTATATTCAGGCATCAATTGAGGAAATGAAAAAAGTGACTTGGCCCACCAAAAAAGAAGCTTATAACTATACTATTTTAGTTATCGGGATTAGCTTGGCCGTAGCGGCTTTTCTGGGCGCTTTAGATTATATCTTTACTATTGCTTTGGAATTTTTTATAACAAATAAATAATGCAAATCTGCGAATTCGCATAATTCGCATTATACAAATATGGCCAAACAAATATTAAACCAGGGCCGACGTTGGTACGTTCTTCACACTTATTCCGGCTATGAAGAAAATGTGGCGCAAAACTTGAAGCAAAGGACTGAATCAATGGATATGGAGGATAAAATTTTTAATATCCTTATTCCGACTGAAAAAAAGATTAAAATTAAAAATGGCAAGCGCAAAATTATTGAGGAAAAAATCTTTCCCGGCTATGTTTTGGTGGAAATGATTGTTACTGATGACTCTTGGTATGTTGTCAGAAATACGCCTAATGTCACTGGTTTTATCGGCACTGGCACAATTCCTACGCCAATTAGCGAGCGCGAAGTTAAAGATCTGCAAAAACGCATGGGCGTTGAAGAGCCGAAATTCAAAATTGATGTTTCAATCAATTCTCCAGTTAGAATTATTGACGGGCCGTTTAAAAATCTTGAAGGCAAAGTTACTAATATTGACGAAGCTAAAGGCAAGATTAAAGTTGCTGTTTCTATGTTTGGCCGAGAAACGCCCGTTGAACTGGATTTTTTACAAATAAAGAAGATTTAAAAATATAACTTCTACCGAATGTAATAAATAAAAAGAAAAATAAGAAAAATAAGAATTGATTCTTTCTTATTTTATCTTATTTCTCTTATTTAAAACCATGGCGAAAAAAATATTAGCTAAAGTAAAACTGCAAATTACTGCTGGCCAAGCCACTCCGGCGCCGCCAGTTGGTCCTGCCTTAGGCCAGTATGGTGTCAATATTCAGGAATTTTGCACCAGATTTAATGAAACCACCCGAAACAAAATGGGCGACATTGTTCCTGTAGAAATTACTGTTTTTGAAGATAGAACTTTTACTTTTATTACCAAAACTCCGCCAGCTGCGGAATTAATTAAAAAGTACGCCAAAGTTGCTAAAGGCTCTGGCAAACCCTTAACTGACAAAGTCGGCTCAATCAGCGAAGCCCAATTAAGGGAAATTGCTCAAATAAAATTGCCAGACCTGAATGCTAATGACATTGAAGCGGCCATGAAAATTATTGCCGGCACCGCCAGACAAATGGGTGTGGAGATAAAGGGGTAAACCTCACCCCCAGCCCCTCTCCTAGACAGGAGAGGGAAAACCCGTCCTAAAAATAAAAGGTATTAAACCCCAGGGCAAGCCCTGGACCCTTAACCCCCTTTATCCCCCTTTACAAGGGGGACAATACTGATGCCCTCCTTGTAAATAATCCCCCTTCCAAAGGGGGACAATACTGATGCCCTCCTTGTAAATAATCCCCCTTCCAAAGGGGGACAATACTGATGCCCTCCTTGTAAATAATCCCCCTTCCAAAGGGGGACATAGGGGGTTAAATTAGGGAGGTTATATTTTAGACGTTTTGGCTATACCAAACCCCGTTCCCGAAAGCTTTCGGGGGACAAGGTATTGAAAAGACTAATAAAGAATTTAAATTATAACTTGCTGATAATTTTATGAAAAAAAATAATCTCAAAAATATAACTCCATATAACGAAAAAATATACAAGGATATCCAAATAAACTATTTGATTATTTTTGGAATATATTCGTTGATTGTCAAGGGGGAAAAGTGTACTTTTGAAAAATTGGTTGCGGAGTGTTTTAATTTATTTCCCAAAGTATTTAGCCTTGCTCGATATCCTCAATGGCCCGATTCTCTTAAATTTGATCGTCCACTGCGAACACTTAGAGAGAGAGGATTAATTATTGGAAACCCAAAAGGCCTATTTTCTCTTACAAAATTCGGGGGGAAAATAGCGAAAGATACGGCAAAAATTTTAAAGGTCGGCGTATTTAAAAAATCGCCGCCTTATAGGACCAAAAGAGACGCAGAGATCAATTTGATTGCTTCTCTTAAAAATAGCGAGGCATTCCAAAAATTTTTAAAAAACAAAGAAGGGTTTTTAATAACAGAGATGGAAATAAGAAACCTTTTACATTGTACGCTAGAAACCCCCGTGCGTATGGTAAAACAAAATCTTATATATGCTAAAAATCTTGCCAAAGAACTTAATGAAAAACTACTATTTGATTTTTTAGATTTGTGTCATCAGAAATTAGATAAAAAATAATATGGCAGCCAAAGAAATTCCAATTTCTAAACCTTCGCGGATAATTAAGCAACAAGCCGAAGCAACAATTCAACATCTTATCGATGCGGTTGTTGAGCTTGTAACTAATTGCGACGACAGCTACAAACGACTAGAAGATAATGGGAAGCGTCTCTCCGGCAAGATAGATCTTTATGTAAGTAGAGAAAAAGGTGGTAGGTGTAAAGAATTTAAAATAAAGGATTGTGCACAAGGTATGGACAGGAAAAAACTTGAAACTGCGATAGAATACGGCGGAGAAACTAGCGGGTTTGTTGAGGGCAAAAGCGTAAGAGGATTATTAGGAAGGGGACTTAAAGAAAGTATACTCGCGTTAGGAGAAGGAGAAATATATACAAAGAAGGAAGGTCTAATAAATTGCGTGAAAATATGGTGGGACGAAGAAGAAAGAAAGGCCTTGTATGATTTTATTGAGAATAAGGATTTCGAGAAACAAGATCAAGATATAAGTGAGTTTATTAATTCGAATGAGAACGGGACACTTATTAAAATAGTAGTAAAAAATGAAAAAATTAAAATCCCCGAAGGCGATAAGTTTGCAATACAAATTACAGATCATTACGCTCTGCGAGATATAAATTCTTCTGAAAACAGAAAAATTATTTTAACATTTGAGGATTTAGGCAGACGGAAACTAAAAAGCTCCGTGCCTATAAAATTTACTCCTCCGGATGGAGAATTGATAGCCAATGAAACACTTTCCTTATCGGGATATGGAGATTCGATACAAATAAAAATATGGGAAAGCTCAAATAGTTTAACTTCACAGCCGGCTCGCTATGATCCTTTTTCAAGGGCCGGTGTTCTAGTGAAGACAGAGGACGCAATCCTCGACAATCAACTATTCAAATATGATGGCGACGCCGCGGCTTTTTATTTCTGGGGTGAGGTATATTGTAATGGCATCGCTCCAAAACTAAGAGAAGCTGCTAAACAAGGAAAAGAATCAGAAATTATCGACCTAACTAGAAAAGGATTAAATTGGAGATCTGATTATTGTGGATCTATCCAGAAGATGATTGAGAAACAATTGACTCCTTTAATTCAAAAAAAGAAAAAAGAATTAGAGAAAGGAGAGAAGAAAGAAGTATCTCAGACAACAAAGAATGTACTCAAAAATATCTGTAAACTATTAGATAAATTAGCAAAAAAGGAGTTTAAAGAATGGGAAGGACCAGTGTCAAAAGAATTCCAAGAGTTAACTTTAGTGCCCGCTTATGCAAATATCGAAGTTAATAAAGCGAGGCCCCTTTCGGTTTATGCCCCAAAAGAATTAATTAAAAGTTCGGGGGCCAAAATCTCAGTAACATCAGACAATGGAGATATTAGAATCTTGTTTCCATGCACTAAACGGTTGGGACTATCTTGGAATATTAATTTAGATCGGCATCCTACAAATCCTAATGTATGGTATAAGTTTTTTAAAGTAATCGGCAGAGAAATCGGCAAAGAAGCATTTATTTCTTGTAAACTAGGCAATCAAAGAGCTGAAGCAGTAGTGAAAGTAGTTCAGCCAATAGAAGAGAAAGAGCCAAAGAAAAAAAGAAAAAGGAAAAAGGGTGGTTTTATTTCAGATATTGTTCCAAATACGATTTCAAACCCAATTCAAAGAGTAGAATATGAAGAAAACTCCGGCGAGATGAAAATCTATGTAAAATTTCCAGGAGTCCAAAGATATTTTGCTTCCGATCTAAAAGAAATTGAGTCCAGAGAAGATAGTAGGGCGATATTGGCAGAACTTGTTGGAGAAGCGTTTTGTAAAGTCTTAGCGCGAAAAAAAATAGAAACAAGCGGGACGTTTGGTGGCCAAGAAGGTCAGATAGATGCATTTAATAGCGAGGTGAACAATATGCAAAGGAAATATTTAGATAGAATTCATGAGTTAATTTTAAATTGGAGAGGGTTTAAATAAAAAGAGGGTTATCCCGTTTTGTCGATAATTAATTTTCCGGCGAGCGGGCAAAAAATGGAGGGGTTTTAGTGGAGGAAATTTTTTGCCCGCGAGCCGACGGGTTTTCCTCAGACTGTCCGAGAACTTAATTTTTGCAGATTTTGCGAAAAATATTTAACTAATCTTAGCCAAACAAATTCGTGAAAAATGGTCAAAAAGCGAGTTTTCGGACAGTCAGGGTGCGAAGCGGGTGAGGTCTTAAAAATTAATTAATAAATTTGTGGGAGCGCCACTAACTTGGACAAATTTACATTAAGTCTACATAAAGTCCGCATCAGTCCGCATCAGTCCGCATTAACACCACAAAAAAACTATGGCAAAAGAAAAAAAAATACAGCAACAACCGGCTTTTGACAAAACAAAGCAATACGCGCTTGAAGAAGCGATTGAATTAACCAAAAAATTGTCCAAAACAAAATTTGACGCATCGGTGGAAGCGCACTTTAATCTGGGAATTGACACCCAAAAAGGCGACCAGCAAATAAGAGCCGTAGTTGCCCTGCCTCATGGTACAGGCAAAATAATAAAAGTTGCCGCTTTTGTTACCGCTAACCACGAAGCAGAAGCTCGCGAAGCCGGCGCTGATTATGTCGGCAACGATGAACTGATAGCTGAAATTAAAAAAACTGAAAAAACTGATTTTCAAGTTGCCATAGCCGAACCTACCTTGATGAAAAATCTGGCGGTTATTGCCAAGATTCTCGGCACGCGCGGCTTAATGCCCTCGCCTAAAAATGAAACTGTTACCACTAATCCAGCCAAAACTATTAAAGAATTAAAACTAGGCAAAGTGAGCTTTAAAAATGATGATACTGGCAATGTGCATGTAGCTATTGGCAAAGTTTCCTTTGATTCTAAAAAACTAGAGGAAAATTTTCTAGCCCTGCTGGAGGCCATCAAAAAAGCCAAGCCAGCTGGCGCCAAAGGCACTTACCTTAAAAATATCACTATCAACTCTTCCATGGGCCCGGGCATAAAAATTGAAAGCACCAAGTTACAAATTACAAACAAATCCTAATGACCAAAATTACAAATTCAAAACAAAATAATTAAAAATTTGTTTTGAATATTCTGTCATGCTGAACTTGATTCAGCATCCAGAAATACGGACTGTTTTCTTGGTAATCTAAGTATAAATGTAATAATATTTTTCCTTCTACGTATTTTTTCTGGATTGCAGACTGTCTGAAAATGCACGCCTTGTAGGGGTAGGGCTTGCCCCTACCCAAAAACGAAACCAATATTAGTAACCTTTGTTGGGCAACCGCAAGGGTTGCCCCTACTACAAAATAAACATTTTTGGACAGTCTGTAAACTAAGCCCGCAATGACAATTAAGATTCAAAATCCAAAACAGAAATTGCAATTTTGAATTTTGGTCATTAGAATTTTGATATTATTTGTAATTTATGATTTGTAATTTGGAATTTTTTAAACTTAATAAATTTAACTAATAATTAACCTTAAATCTATGCCTATTTTTTACTCTGTTTTAGCTTTCATTGTTATTTTTATTATTCTCCCCGGCTTTAGGGTTGTTCAGCAATATGAAAAGGGCGTAGTCTTTTTCTTTGGCAAAATAATCTCGGTGAAAGAACCAGGATTGAGCTGGATTGTCCCCTACTTCCAATGGATGAGAAAAGTTGATTTTAGGATAATCACCCTGCCCATACCGCCGCAGAAAATTATTACTAAAGACAATGTTTCGGTAGATATCTCGGCCGTGGCTTATTTTAAAGTTGTTGATGCCATAAAAAGCATTGTGGCGATTGAAAATGTTATGCAAGCCATCAATCAGATCGCCCAAACTACGGTTAGAAATATTGTCGGCCGTTTTCAATTGGACGAAGTCTTATCAGAAAGGGACACAATTAATAAAGAAATCCGCACGGTTTTGGACACGCATACTGAACCTTGGGGCGTGGTAGTTGAACTGGTAGAAATAAAAGATATTGAATTGCCGGAAAATATGCAGCGCGCCATGGCCAAACAAGCCGAAGCGGAACGGGAAAAAAGAGCCAAAATTATTGCGGCTGAAGGTGAACTTTTAGCCGCGGAAAAATTAGGGCAGGCCTCGGACATTATGGCCCAGCACCCAATTGCCCTGCAACTGCGAAACCTGCAAACTTTAGCCGAAATCAGCATTGAAAAAAATTCTACCATTATCTTCCCGGCGCAATTAATGACTGCTGTTAATGAAATTAAAAAATTCGTCGCCGGAGAACAGAAGACGAAAAGTTAAATATTATCCCCCTTCCAAAAGGGGATCAAGGGGGTTAACCTCCCCTACCTCTCCTTTAAAAGGAGGGCAAAATACAATTTGCCCTATTCTTTTGGATTTGATAAAATGTAATAACCCTTAACTTATTTAGAGTTTCTCTATTTTTTATTTAAAGTAAGCCGCAGAAAATACTTATTTTTGAAGCGAGGACTGTTTGACAGACTGTCCAAAAAGTACCGTCATTCCCGCGTAGGCGGGAATCCAGAAAAAATATTTGGCTAAAATTAAATTATTTCTGGATCCCCGTTTTCACGGGGATGACGAATTTTCGAGTTTTTGG
>Ga0100391_1006144_pt1 | contig 10926 bp, 7 predicted proteins | sample CryGeymeta201515_FD_81541 | JGI IMG/M metagenome (GOLD analysis project Ga0100391, IMG submission 81541) | Groundwater microbial communities from Crystal Geyser aquifers in Utah, USA - Crystal Geyser metaG 2015-15 | ecosystem: Environmental > Aquatic > Deep subsurface > Groundwater | place: USA...
ACCTAACTGCTGACACTCTTTTCTATGCTGTAGATAGAATTTGTGCGGCAGTCGGTAAAGATGTTTTTATTAACTTTTCCAAATATTTATTTTAGTTATATTTAATTTTGAATCGGTACTTAGGTCTCTGTAAATCATAGTAATAAAATTTTCTTTTATTTAACTTAAAGTGATGAATCGATTATCAATCTTATAATAGTATGAGCATTATGAAAAAATTATATCCATTTCTTATTGGTTTTTTCCTTTCTATAACTGGCCCTTTAGCAGCTCAAGAAATTAAACTAGCTGGTGGAGAAATTATAGCCCAAGTTAAATATCAAGTTCCTACTACACCCGTAAAAAACCAAGGTAAAACAGGTACTTGCTGGAGCTTTGCCACCACTTCTTTTATTGAAACCGAAGCGATTAGAAAAGGAAAAGAAGAATTAGATGTTTCAGAAATGTATTTCGTGAGGCATACATATCCTCAAAAAGCCGAAAATTATGTGCGGCTACACGGCAGCACTGTTTTTGGAGAAGGTGGGTTAGCCCACGATGTGGCTAGTATTGTAAGTAAATACGGTGCGGTTCCGGAGCCGGTGTACTCCGGCTTGCAAAAAGGAAACAAAGAACATGACCACTCAATGCTTTTCAAAACATTAAAACAAACACTGAAAGAACATAAGGGCGGATTAAGTGCCGCCTTAATGAAAAATTACAATGCTATTTTGGATTCGGCATTAGGTAAAGTTCCTACAGAATTTGAGTTTAATAGCAAAAGTTACACACCTAATAGTTTTGCCGCTGAAGCATTGGCTTTCAACCCTGAAGATTATGTAGAAATTACCTCGTATTTACACAAGCCATATTATAAAAAGTTTAGGCTAGAAATTCCCGATAACTGGGCAAACGCGCTATATCATAATGTTGCACTTACTGAAATGATGCAAATAATGGAAAACTCTTTAGAGAAAGGGTATTCTTTTGTTTGGGATGGCGATGTGAGTGAAAAAGAGTTTTCGCACGGAAATGGCATTGCCTTAGTTCCTCAACAAGAGTGGAGTGATAGTTCAGTGGCAGAGCAAAAAGAAAAAGTAATTTCTTCGGAAATGAGGCAAGAAACATTTGATAATTACACCACTACCGATGATCATTTAATGCACATTGTAGGTATTATTAAAGATGATAGCGACAAGGCGTACTTTATTACCAAAAACTCTTGGGGAGATAAAAGCAATAAATTAGGTGGTTACCTCTATATGTCCGAAGCATATATGAAATTAAAAACTATTTCAATTATGGTTCATAAAGATGTTATTCCTGCAGAAATCAGTAAAAAACTCAGCATTCAGTAAATGACTAACGTAGAGAAAGTTCTTATAAAAATGCGGCAACTAATTTAAAATAGTTGCCGCATTTGTCTTTATAAAGAAGGTTTCTAAAACTATAAATATCGCTCAATATCTTGGGCTGTAATTTCTTGATTACACATAATAATTAAACGCTCTACTACATTGCGTAGCTCTCTGATATTCCCGGACCAATCGGTCTCTTTCATTTTTTCGAGAGCGCCTTCAGTAATTGTTTTTTTTACCTCTCCGTATTCATTGGCAATATCGTCTAAGAACTTATCGACTAGTAAAGGGATATCACCTTTACGTTCATTCAACGGCGGTACTTTAATTACAATCACGCTTAAACGGTGGTATAAATCTTCTCTGAAAGTTTTGTCTTCAATTTCAGACTTAAGATCTTTGTTGGTAGCCGCAAGAATCCTGACATTCACTTTAATTTCCTTATCGCCACCCACTCTTGTAATTTTGTGTTCTTGGAGCGCTCTTAAAACTTTGGCTTGCGCCGAAAGGCTCATATCGCCAATCTCATCTAAGAAAAGTGTGCCTCCGTTTGCCTGTTCAAACTTACCAATTCTTTGTTTGTGTGCCGATGTAAAAGAACCCTTTTCGTGCCCAAAAAGCTCGCTTTCTATTAGCTCTGCGGGAATTGCTGCACAATTTACTTCTACTAAAGGATGTTGAGAACGAGCGCTTTTTGCATGTAACCATTTAGCTACAAGCTCTTTCCCCGACCCGTTAGGTCCGGTAATCATTACACGCGCTTCGGTTGGAGCTACTTTTTCAATCGCCTCTTTTACTTCTTTAATAGGTTCCGATTCTCCTATAATGTCAAAAGTCTTAGAAATTTTTCTTTTCAAGACTTTAGTTTCCTCTACTAGGTTAGATTTATCGAGGGCATTGCGTACAGAGAGTAAAATGCGATTTAGGTCTAGCGGTTTTTGTAAAAAATCGAAAGCTCCTTTTTTAGTGGCTTCCACTGCCATATCTATATCAGCATGTGCCGAAATCATAATCATTTGGAGTTTTTTACCAAGCTCCATCGCTTTTTCTAGCACTTCCATCCCATTCATTTTTGGCATGCTGATATCGCAGAGCACTACATCGTAGTCAGAGATAATCATTTTCTCCATTCCCTCATTGCCATCTTTCGCCTCTTCTACCTCGTATTTTTCGTACTCTAGTATTTCGCGGAGGGTATACCGAATACTTTTTTCATCGTCAACAATTAGGATTTTAGCCATTTTTTACTCCGTTAATTGGGTTGAATTCGTTCTTTAGTATGAATATTAAAAAGAATAAATGTAGGCTTATAAGCCGAGTTCTGTACTCCTTAATAAAAAGAAGCCTCTATCATTTATCTACGTTGCACTATTGCTAGAGCAACTTTAGCAACCTACCCACTAACTCGGGCGGGATACCCTACTGCGTTAGCCTATTTGGTTTTTCAACCTGCAAGGTTTGCCATGCCTTTGCTGTCACTAGCAAAGCGGTAAGCTCTTACCTTACCTTTTCACCCTTACCTTTTGCAAGGCGGTATATTTTCTGTGGCACTTTCTAGTTCCAAGCATGCTTGGAATCTTCCTGTTAGGAAGTGCAGTTCCCTCTGTTGCCCGGACTTTCCTCATTGAGTGAACCCAATGCGATAGAGCCACCTACATTTATATAAGGTAAAACTAAGATAATTAGGATAGTTTTGAAAGGTTGTAACTTATTAGTGAAATACTAGCTAAGACCATACTACTAGACATTTTGAGCATAGTCGTCGGTGTCCCCACCGACAACGGCGACTTTTTACTTCGGATACCTATTTTTGCGAACACACAAAAGCATTTTGTCTAGCAGTATGAGCTAAGACTAAAAAACTACCTTGTTTTTTTCTTGTATTTATGGTTATAATTAGACCTGCTGTTCTTATTAGGTGCATATTCAGGCCCATTTTCTATATGTGGAGGGAGTTTCACTTTTCTAATTTCGCTACCAATGAGTTGTTCTATATTATGAAATCCTCTTTGGTCTCTTTCGCTTATGAAGGTGATGGCTTCTCCTGTACTTTCGGCTCTAGCTGTTCTTCCTACTCTGTGGATGTAATCTTCTGGGTCTTTCGGCACATCAAAATTGATTACCATTTCAATAGAATCTATATCTATTCCTCGCGAAACGATATCGGTAGCAATTAAAATCTTACACTTTTTCCCTTTAAATAAGTTGAGCACTTCTTCTCTTTCTTTTTGCTCTAAACCAGAGTGAATTGCCGATGCTGAAAGTTTTTCCTTTTTTAAAGCTCTTACTATTTCATCTACTTTCTTTTTTGTAGAGCCAAAAATAATGACACTTTGCATGTCATCATCTTTTAAAAGATACTTTACAAGTTCTACTTTATTTTTCTCGTAAACCATAAAACCCGCTTGCACTACTCCTTTTGCTGGTTTTGAAAGGGCTATATTAATTTCCTCAGGGTTTTTAAGAACACTTTGAGAGAGTTTCCGAATTTTGGTTGGCATGGTAGCCGAAAACAACAAAGTCTGTCTGTCTTTTGGGATATGAGAAATAATTTCCATGATATCTTCATAGAAACCCATATCTAGCATTCTATCGGCTTCATCTAAAATTAAATGACGGAGGTTGTTAAAGCTTTTGCGCCCCTGCCTTAAGTGGGAAATTAACTTGCCGGGCGTTGCTATAATAATATCAGCCCCGTGTGTTAATGCCTTTTTCTCTTTTACCCAAGCTTCGCCATCGCTACCGCCATAAATGGGTAACGATGTAATGGAAACGAAATAAGAAAACCCTTGGAGTTGTTGGTCTATCTGCATTGCGAGCTCTCTAGTCGGCACTATAATGAGCGTATCGATGCCATCATGTGGTTTAGAGGCTGCATTTTGAATAATAGGCAGTAAAAAAGCGGCTGTTTTACCCGTACCTGTTTGGGCGCAGCCTATTAAATCTTTGCCCGATAAAATAATTGGAATCGCCATTTCTTGTATTGGTGTCGGCGATTTAAAGTTCATAGCGTCTAAGCTGTTCAGAATATCATCATTCAGCTTTAAATCTTCAAATTTCATAGTTCTACTCAAAATTAAATGCTTTAGGATTTTCGTTCATGTAAATCATTAAAAATCAAGATAATCGAATCTTTAAAATCCTTCAATCAAATGAATCTTGGTATATAATTTACAAACACGCTGCTACGGTTCCCATCTTTAGCGCGGTTTCTTCCCATTCTTTTTCAGCGACGGAATCTACTGTAATGCCAGCCCCTGCATAGTATATTACTTGATTACCTGTAAGCTGTGCACACCTCAAATTTACGAATAAGTTTGTACTTTCCTCTATTTGTATAGGGCCGAGGTATCCGCTGTATAAACCTCGGTCGTAACCCTCGTTTTCTTGGATAAATGCAGTGGCAGCTTCTTTAGGCATTCCGCAAACTGCCGAAGTAGGGTGCAGTAACTGTAACATTACCGAACCTAGTTCGGGAAAGTTGGTTTCTTTTAAGTTAACGATAAAATCGGTTCTTAAATGCGCTAGAGCAGCAGCAGCAACCGTTCTTGGTCCGATTTCTTCAAATTCTCTGAGGCGGATTTTTTTAAAACAGTTAATAATATAACGACTTACCAAAGCTTGCTCTTCAATTTCTTTTTGCTTCCATGTCATTTCGCGCAGGTCTTCAAATTTTTTTCGTTTTTGAGTCCCTGCCAATGCCATTGTTTTAAAATGCTGATTTTTGTCTACTTCAACCAGTGTTTCTGGAGATGCTCCAAGCCAAGTTCCCGTTTCTGGAGTTGATACTAGCGAAATAAATGCATGTGGGTATTTGGCGGAAAGCTTTAAAAAACTATCGATTAGGCTAAAGTCTGTTTTAATCGGTTCTTGATGGCAACGAGAAAGTACTACTTTTTTAAATTGGTTCGCTTCCATAGCTTCAACCGCTTTTTTTACCTTATTGATAAAGGTTTCTTTATCAGTGAGTTTCTCTTTAAATGCTGAATGATAGTAATGTGGTTTATCAATCTTTGGTTGTTGCATTTTCTGAAGGAAAACTTCTTTTTGAGGGGTATTCCCCACGATTACACTTTCTTGATTTAGCTGAAGTTGAAAGCTATTTTCCTCAGAAAACTGAAAATGAATGTCAGCAGGAATATATTGAATGTGCTGCACTTTAGAAGGCAAGAATGGAGAGACGATAAAGCCTTTTTTTAGTTCTTCTAAATTGGGTTGACTCAGTTTTTTTGTTTCCAAACCGATAATAAGGTGGTAATTTTTATGTTGAGGCAACCTCCACACGGCAATGGATAGTGCTTCTTGAAACGCAATTGCCAAAACAGCTTCTATGGGGAAGTTTCTTATACCAACGGTTGGGGTTAGCTTACTTTCTTTCAATGTTGTAAGTAGAATTGTTTGTTTTTGTAACAAATTGTTAAGTCATAACGCTCATTATTTCCCAATATAATAGGTAAAAACTGATGATTGAAACCTTCAGCTAGTCTGTACAAAAAAAGGAGATAATAATTATCTCCTTCCATTTATAATCAAAATCTGAAATTCTAATTTTCGCTTCTAACTTCAAATGTATCCCAAAAAATCTTGAAAAGAGGGATTTCTGCGATGTCCAGTTTTTTACCTATTTCTAATATTTTTTTGTGTTCTACCTTAGAAATTATTCTATCATTCATTAAATCATCTTCTTCTTCTAAAAAAATAAAAGACAAGAACTTAATAAAAACATAGGGAGCATTCAGCATATCAATCCGTAAATCTCCCGATAGTGAATCCTCACTTTTGAGGGTTTTATATACTAAAGAGTTTCTCTTTAACGAAGAGTGCATTACTACTTTAACGAGTGAGTAAAATTTATCTTCCCAACTATCAAAATTTTCAATTAAAAATCGTAGCCCTTTTAGCAGTGGATCTCTTTTTAAGAAATAACTTCCCCTGGAAAGTTTTCTTGCTTTGTTGTTAAGTATCAGTTGTTCGTACAAACTAATGGTTCCGTTAGCAAGAGCAATTCCTACGGTAGGAGCTAAAAAAACGAGTGCTACAAAATCATCATCTCCCAACTCAATAAAATCCATTTCTGAAGTCAGAAATTCTCTTTTCAAATTCATTGTAGCATTAAGAACTTCTTTGTCGTTCATTAAAGGGACGAATTCGCTGTCTGTAATCATGGGTTGCAGTTTTAGAATAGTTACTTTTTGCTTTTCTTTTTTTTGTCTTTATCTTTTTTCCCAAAAACACTAAAGTGAACGTAGCGTTTTGGTTTGTCTTTCATGTCTATGAACAGATTGTCTAAATCTCGAATAGTTTGGTTCATATTTCTGTATAAAGAGTCGTCTTTTAGCATCAACCCCATAGTGCCTTCGGCATTGTTTAGTGCTTCAAGGCTTTCTTTTAACTGCGATAAAATAGCCTTAGTTTCTACTACCGTAGCGGCGATAGGGGCATTGTTTAAGCTATCGCTCAATGTTTTTATATTTGAAATAAGCGGCTTAATCTCTTTTTCGGTTTCTGCTAAAGATTTCGAGAGTTCATCTACCGTTTTAAGAATTTTAGAAATTCTTGCCCGATTTTCTTCTAGCATTAAATCGACTTGCTTAGTTGCTCCTTCAAGGTTTTGCATTGTTTTTCTTACTTCTACACTCATGCCCTTATACTCGCTGGCAAGTTGGTTAATTGTAAGAATGGTAGAGTCAAAATTGGCTAAAACAGGAAGTGCTTTCTCTTTCATAAGGTCGGTTAAACCTTTTCCTGTATCAGAGTGAATATAGGCACCGTCTTCAAGCAATGGAGGGTTCTTTGAGATTTGAAGTTCAATAACTTTTCCCCCAAGTAAATCGCCGTCGGTAAGAAAAGCTACGGTTTCAATACCAACCATAATATCTTTTCTTACTTCAACTCCTACTAGTAGTTGGTTTTTTTCTTCTTGAAGAATTTCAATAGAACTCACCCTGCCTATGGGCATTCCATTTATTTGAACTGGATTGGAAACTTGGAGTCCATCAATTCTATCATATTTTGCATAGTACGTATTTGTATTTGAAAGAAACTCAATCCCTTTTAGGTAATTGAACCCAATGTATAATACTATACCTGCTACTAATGCTAACAGACCTACTTTAATTTCTTTGGATATCACAATAGATTAGCTTTGGTTGCCGAGAATATTTCTGAATAAGTAATAATTATACTACAAAATCTTACTCTCTGAAATGTATGAATTAGCGAATTTATAGATTTAGCTATTACTAAATTATGAAATGTAATTATCTGAGATAATTTAATCTAAGATTTATCACATGATTTCATGAGTTAATACAGGCTTCAGCATCAATAAGTTGAGTTTCGGGTTAGATTTTAAAAAAGATTATGAACTTTAATAGTTATATGCCTCGCCCTCAATAGTCTGCTTATAATTTCTGAAGGCACGATAGATCGAAACAGCTATTTCCATTTGTCCTAATTCCGTTTTTAGATATTCTTCATCTTTTTTGTTGGATAGAAAACCTGTTTCGACTAGTACACTGGGCATGGTAGTTCTTGCCAATACTAAAAAACCTGCTTGTTTTACACCTCTACTCGTCTTTTTGTACTTTTCGGTAAACTGCGACTCGATTGCGCTTGCCAACCCCAAACTATTTGCTTGCTGCGACTGCTGGTAGTTGCTCAGAAGGATGTAGGATATGGGCGATGTTGGGTCGAATCCTTCATAGTTTTTTTCATAATCTTTTTCTTGGAAGATGACCGAGTTTTCACGCATGGCTAATCGGAAATTTTGATTGGTTGCGTTTAAACCCATTATATACGTCTCGGTGCCTGTTACTTCAATATTTTCGCTTGCATTACAATGGATAGAAATAAATAGGTCGGCTCGTGCCTTATTGGCAATTTTTGAGCGGTGCATTAACGCTATAAAAGTATCGTTTTTGCGTGTGTAAATCACTTTAACGTCGGGCAAATGGATATTTATAATATCCCCTAGTTTAAGGGCAATGCGTAAGGCAATTTCTTTTTCTTGAGTATTTTCGCCTAAACACCCAGGGTCGTGCCCTCCATGCCCGGCATCAATCACGATAGTTTGTACCTTTGGCGTTTGCGAGTGTAATGGATGTAAAATTCCTATAAGTCCTATCGATATGAAGGTAAAAATTGTTAAGCCCTTCTTAGATGAGATTAGTTTATTGCTATGAATAATTTTATTTGCCATACTTTAGATTAATAATATAAAAACACTTATTGCTTACCCTCTCTTGATACTTAAACGAATCATATTTTTTACGTTGCTCTTTATCAACGCTCAAAGCTATTTACTAGCACAAGATAAGAAAGTAGAAAAGAGTAAAGAAGAAAAAACAACGGAAGAAACTGCTCAGTCAGACTCAACAAAACGTGCGCAAAGTGTTGTTGAAACTACTGTATTTTCTAGTGCCGCCGATTCCATGAATTTTAATTTCTTCACGCAAACTACTTATATGTATGGAAACGCAAAAGTAGTGTACGGCGAACAAGAGATTACTGCTGCGGTTATCGAACTTCAAAGGTTAAAAAATACGGTAAAAGCGTACGGACTTATCGATTCTACGGGTGCACTAGTAGGGCTTCCTGTTTTTAAAGATGGTGATGTGGTCTACAATGCAGAAGAAATTTATTATAACTACAAGTCTAAAAAAGGTATCATCAATAAAATTATCACAGAACAAAGTGATGGTTTTATACAAGGCGAGCGTGTAAAAAAAACGCCTGATAATGAATTGTTTTTAGAAAGTGCTATTTATACTACCTGTAACCTAGCCGACCCTCACTTTGCCATCCGTTCCAAAAAATTAAAGCTGGTACCGGGAAAATATGTGATTTCCGGCCCTTTTAATATGGAAGTAAATAAGGTTCCTACACCGCTAGGTTTTGCCTTAGGGTTATTTCCTTTTACCAATAAAAGGGCTTCTGGTGTACTGATGCCCACTTATGGCGAATCTCAGGATAGAGGATTCTTTTTAAGAGATGGTGGGGTTTATTTGGCCCTCAACGACTATATCGGCACGAAACTCACTGGCGAAATTTATAGCTTAGGAGGTTGGGGAACCACTTTAGATGTAAACTACAAGAAAAGGTATAAATACAACGGTGGATTAAATGTAAGCTACCGAAATGTACAGCGGCAGACCGACGATTTATCACAGTCTAGCACTACAGATTATTGGGTTCGTTGGAACCACTCACCGCAAGCGCGAGGAAGCAGCCGATTTTCGGCGAGTGTAAATGCAGGTAGCTCTAGTTTTAATAGAAACAACTCGCAATCGGTAAGCGATTTCTTAGCGCCTACTTTTAACTCAAATATTAGCTACTCAAAAACTTTTGAAAACACGCCTTTTAGCTTCAACTCTAGTTTAAGGCATAACCAAAATACAATCACCGATATTGTTACTATAAACCCAGAGGCTAGTTTGGCAATGAACAGGGTTTTCCCTTTAGAAAAGCTGAGTACAGAAAAAAACTTCCTCACACAGCTTAGTGTTTCTTACAACGGTAGCTTAAAAGGTAAAGTAACTAACGATCCCAACGACCAAGCCGTTCGGTTTCCTTTTACTGTTGTAGGGCAGCCAGACCCTAACGAAATACAGCTAGACACCATTGACTTTTTTAGGAATTTTGGAACTGTTTTAGGGAATACACGCTATGGGATGACCCACAGAATCCCGATTTCCACCAATTTAACCTTACTGAAACACTTTAATTTAACGCCCTCGCTCAACTACCAAGAAGAGTGGTATCCTAATAGGTATAATTATACTTGGGTAGATTCTTTGAATGCCGTTAAGGTAGATACAATCAACCAACTTTCACGCTCTTATCAGTATAATTTTTCTACAGGAATTACCACCCGAATGTATGCTCTATATTACTTTAAAAACGGGGCTTCCATAAGGCATATGATGACCCCTTCTGTGGGTTATAGTTACCAACCCGATTTTTCGGAGCCTCGGTTTGGATTTTACCAAGAGGTACAAAATAACCAAGAAGGAGGCTCGCAGCTATATCCTATTTTCCAAGGAGGTGGAGTACCTCCAAGAAACAAAAGTAGTGCTCTCAGTTTTGGACTAGACAACCAGTTCGAAATGAAAATAAAACAGAAAAGGGATAGTACAGAGCAAGAAGTGAAAATGCCTTTGTTGCAAAATGCTTCGGTACGTTCATCTTATAATTTTGCGGCCGATTCTTTTCAATTGGCCAATTTTTCTCTTTCTGCCAGAACAACCATCCTGAAGAAAATAAATATCAACGTTTCTGGAACTTTAGACCCTTATGCCTATCAGCCTACTAGTTTTGACCCTGAAACGGGAGAAGCTTCACCTAATTTGCGTAGAACTCCCATTTTAGCATGGCAGCAGGGGCAGGGTGTTGGGAGGCTCACGAATGCTACTTTAAACTTTACTACCAACCTCAGCCCAAACGATTTTAAACGAAAAAGGCAAAAAGTGGCCACACCCGCAGAGGGGGGTACTACAGAAGAAAATGAATCTTTAGTACCCGATGAAAGCCAATTGAATGAGCTAGAAAGGCAAGAACTACAACAAATAACGATGAACCCTCAGCGCTA
>Ga0100391_1006149_pt1 | contig 10921 bp, 10 predicted proteins | sample CryGeymeta201515_FD_81541 | JGI IMG/M metagenome (GOLD analysis project Ga0100391, IMG submission 81541) | Groundwater microbial communities from Crystal Geyser aquifers in Utah, USA - Crystal Geyser metaG 2015-15 | ecosystem: Environmental > Aquatic > Deep subsurface > Groundwater | place: USA...
AAAATCACTCTTAGCTTTGCGGTGCTTTTCTGCTTTTTATCTGTAAGTGCTACAAAAGTATTTGCGAATGAAAATTTTGATACTCGTCTGACCTCCACATACACCGTTGATGCTGTAGGAGTGACAAAAGTTTCACACAAGTTTGAAATTACCAACAAAGAGCCCACAATTTTTCTCACACAGTATGCTCTGAAAACCAGTTACCCCGAACTCAAAAACGTCATTGTTCGCTATAATAACGACATACTTATTCCCAATGTTGTGCAAGATGGTGACGGCACGAGCATCGCCATTGATTTTCCTGATGAGGTCGTGGGTGAGGGGAAAACCAGAACTTTCTCGATCGAGTACGTTAACACAAATCTCTCGACTTTAGCTGGTGCTGTACTTGAAATGCATGTTCCGCAATCACCTGAAGCAGCCGCCTACAGCTCACACAAATCGATCATCTCTGTTCCTGAAAAATTTGGCTACCCTTCCAGAGTCAGCCCTGAACCAAAAATAGTTGAAACAAAAGACAATGCCTTTGTACTTACCTTTGAAGATCATAAGGATTCAGCTATCACTGCGCTCTTTGGAAATAGTCAGATATATTCATTGACACTTCGCTATCAATTAGAAAACTCGACAAGTGGTACAGCGCTTGCCCAAATTGCGTTGCCTCCCGACACAGCTTTCCAAAAAATCCATATTCGTGATATTGATCCCTATCCCGAAGATTTAAAAGTAGATGCTGATGGGAACTGGATTGCAACCTACCAAATTTCCCCAACGTCAGCTACAAATGTGTACGTATCAGCTCTGGCTCGTGTTTCTATCGATCCAAATACTTCTGTTCCAGTACCCGTTCCCACAAAAAAAATGAAAGATAAAGCTGAGTATTGGAACACTGATGCCCCCGTCATTCAGGATCTGGTTAGAAAATATAAAACACCTCAAGATATATACGACTACATTGTTGAAACACTTAGTTACAGCAAAGGGGATTTAAGTGCAGGCAGTGCTCGCATGGGAGCGGTAAAAGCATTTGAAAATCCTACAGCTGCTGTGTGCCAAGAATTCAGCGACACATTTATCACAGTCGCCCGAGCAGCAGGAATACCGGCACGTAGAAATGTTGGATATGGCTATGCTGAAAATAGTTCTCTCAGACCATCCAGTTTTCAAGGTGATTTGCTGCATGCATGGCCTGAATACTGGAATGATCAAAAGCAGCTTTGGATACCGGTTGACCCAACTTGGGGAAATACCACCCGAGGAATTGATTATTTTACACTCTTTGACTTAAACCATATTGTTTTTGCTATTAATGGAGAGTCGAGCTCAACACCATACCCAGCAGGGAGTTATAAAGCCACAGGAAACGAAAATGCTCAGGATGTAGAGGTGACATTTGCAACAGATTTCCCTGAAATTCAACCAGCTGTTGAAGTAACACTTGAGCCTAAAAGAGTATTTGGTATCCCTCTGCCAGGTATCATGACTGCTCACATCATAAACAAGACTGGTCAAGCCTGGTATAATGTATCACTCAAACTTACTTCTGATGATGCTGACGTAACTATTTCATCAGCTATCGACTCGTTACCAGTGCTTCTACCTTACGAGCGAAAAAATAGTACCGTTACAGCATATCAAAAAGCAATTGCGCTACCAAAAACGGTTGCAATTCAGCCAGTGTTTACCTTCTCAAATGGAACGAGTACGTTTGAAGCAACCACAGTTCAAGGGACTGCAGGACCACAGATAGTAGAATATGTCACAGACCAAACAATCATCATTGCGTTGGCAGGGAGCAGTGTCATCCTTGCCCTCATCGCCGGGAGTATACTGGTTTTTAGACAGCGACGATAATGTCCTGTACGTTGGAAAAGCCAAAAACTTACTAAACCGAGTCAGATCGTATACTCAGTTCAAAAGACTGAGCTCTCGCATTGGGCAACTGGTTACGACTGCCGTGCAACTTAAACATAGAGTTCTTGACAGTGAACTTGAGGCTTTACTTGTAGAAGCTGAATTAATCCGCACCTATCAACCTCCTTTCAATGTGCTTCTCAAGGATGATAAAAGCAATCTCTACATTAGAATCACCAAAGAAGATTTTCCTCGTGTAGAAAAAGTTCGCAAAAGAGAAATAATTACGAAACAGCTTGATGGCACAATTCTTGGGCCTTTTCCCAGTGCTTACAAAGTTACAGAAGTACTGAAGATTGCTCGAAAAATTTTTCCTTGGTGCAACAAAAAGTGGGAACCAACTCCCAAACAGCACACAGCATGTTTTTTCTATCACATTCAACAATGTCCTGGGTCTTGTTTGGGTAAATGTTCAAAAGAGGAGTACCAAGCCACAATCAAACAACTCACACTTTTTCTTCAAGGTAAAAAAAATACCGTCATTAAAAATTTAGAATTAGAAATGAAGGAGGCTGTTACAGAAGAGGCTTTTGAAAAAGCAGCACTCTTTCGAGATCAAATCAAGCTAATCTCTGAAGTAACGCAACATAACTACCGCTTAAAACCAGATTTAATGTCTCCCACGCTACAACTTTCAGAATCAAAAAATGCTCTTGTCTACTTGCGAAAGATTTTAACAACCTATGCGCACCTTCCTGCAACCTATCCACTTGAAAGAATTGAGGGGTACGATGTAAGTAACACCCAAGGCACCAATCCTGCAGTTGGCATGGTAGTTTTTATAAATGGCTCATCTGCCCTCGAAGAATATCGACTCTTTAACATTCGCTCACTTAACACACCAAATGATTATCACATGATGAAAGAAGCTATTATTCGCAGACAAAATCATCCTGAATGGGGAATGCCAAATCTAGTAGTGGTTGATGGAGGAAAAGGCCAAATTCGTTCTGCATTGAGTGTTTGGGACTGGAGTATTCCGATTATCGGTATCGCAAAAAATCCTGATCGAATCATAATTCCAATTATCACACCCGGTCCAGATAAAGATCTAAAGGGCCTAAACTACCATGTTATTTCTTTGCCTGAGTCTCACCCCAGTTTAAAACTTATTCAACAAATTCGAGATGAAGCACATCGATTCTCGAAAAAGCAACATACGAGACTTCGGACGAAGGCGGCCTTCAAATAATCACACATAAGAAAATGGTATACTAGCCATATGAAATTATTAAAACCTCTGATCAGAACAGGAATTGTATTGGGTTCGCTGACGCTACTGCCTCATGTGACGTTTACAAGTCTTATCGCACTCATCCTTTCGGCCATAGTCTTTGAGTTGTTATTTTCAGTCATCAAACCAATCCTCAAACTGCTGTTCTTGCCAATAAACATTGTTACGCTGGGACTCTTTTCTGCTTTTCTGAATATTTTCCTTCTGTGGCTGGTTACCTACTTGGTACCGGGGTTTCATATTGGCGATTTAGTGTTATTCGGGACACAGCTCAGTCAATTCTGGACTCTTGTCGCAACTGCATTTATGATCAGCATCATGCAGTCATTTGTAGGCGTCTTTATCTAAAGATACATATACAAGAGAGTAAGGTATACTATCGTTATGAAAAAAGTCATTTTCTCCAGCCTTTTTGCCCTCCTTCTGTTAGTAGGTATTAGTGCATCTACACAAGTTTCTGCACAAAATCTTGATGATGCAACCATCGAGGTTGTTGATCTCAATATTGATGAAACTGCTACTAAAGAAGGTGCAGCAACTATATCTGGATCTGTAGCATCACGCTCGGCAGAGGTCGATCAAGAAATCAAAGAAAAAATTGACAAAGACATTACTGAAGCCAAAGGTGAGCAGACAAACAAGTTGGTTGCCTACATGGACCAAAATCCTCCAGGTCCAATAACTTGGAATAACTTTATGCAGCATGCCATGCGTCAAGCTGTGAGTGGAGGGGTACAGCCAAACGTTTTGGTGCTTTTACTCCTGTTCCCACTCGTTGTGACGATGATAGCTGCTTCACGTCATATTGTTGGTCTTAGAGGTTTTGGTGTCTATATTCCGGCAGTGCTTTCAATTGCACTAGCCTCAACTGGAGTAGTTGAAGGGTTGATACTCTTTTTAGCAATTGCAGCTACAGCTGTGGTAGCCAAAAAATTGGTCAGGAAAACACATCTGCCATACCTGCCACGTACCGCATTAATGCTCTGGACTGTGTCTTTGGGTATTTTTGGCTTAATGGTTTTGGCACCCTACATAAACTTGGTCACCCTTATGAGTGTAAGTATTTTTCCAATTTTGATTTTGGTGCTCTTGGCTGAAAATTTCTTGGATGCTCAAGCACGAACTAAGCAATCTGAAGCATTAATGCTTACTCTTGAAACACTTGGTCTAGCAGTCATAGCTAGCTTCTTCCTTCGATGGGAGCCACTCCAAATTTTTGCCGTTTCTGAGCCAGAACTCCTCATCATAGTTGTGGCATTTCTAAATGCTCTGATTGGCAAATTTGTGGGGTTAAGACTGAGTGAGCGACTTAGATTTAGATCGATAATCGAAGAGTAATAAGGAATTTCATGGCAGTTACTCCATCACATATTTTGGGAATGAACGCTCGGTATAAGTATACCCGTCTGAATAGCTCAAAGAGTAAAAGTTACGGCTTTTCTAAACTGCAGACCAAAGTATTACTTAATAGCCATGATATACCAACCGCCCAGGTGTATCATGTCTTCACATCACTTCAAGATTTGGATGATGTAAATTGGGAAATTATTCCAGCACCCTTTGTTATCAAGCCAGCTAGTGGCAGTGCAGGCAAAGGAATTATTGTTGTTACCAAAAAAATCGCAAATCAATCCACTTGGATTACTTCAGATAATGAACACCTTTCGGAGGACGACATGGACCTTCACGTGAGTAATATTCTTGATGGTGAATTTAGCACTTGGGGTTCATCCCATAAAGCAATTGTGGAGGAAATGATTCCTTCCCACCCAGCTCTACTCAAATATTCATATAGAGGTACTCCTGATATTCGCGTTATTGTTTTCAACTCAGTGCCAATTATGGCCATGGCACGTATTCCCACAAAAGAATCTCATGGTAGAGCAAATCTTGATAAAGGAGCTATTGCACTCGGTATTGATCTAGCAACTGGCATCTCAACCTATGGCCTTTATGGCAAAAGTACGCATATTTCACGATTTCCACACAATAATAAAAAGGTAAACGGCATCATGATCCCAGAATGGTCAAAGGTCCTTAAGACAGCAGTAGAAGCAGCAACTGTGGCTGGATACACCTTTATGGGAGCAGACTTATTTATTCACCCAGAAAAAGGCCCCATGATCGTTGAACTTAATGGTTTTCCTGGCCTCTCCATCCAACTTGCAAATAGATCTGGCCTTAAACGCAGACTCGAAAGAGTAGAAGGGCTCGATGTCCGCGATGCCGAACACGGTGTGAAAATTGCTCAAGCACTTTTTGCTGAACACTTCAGTGATAACATAAAAGCTGAAGGTGGTATAACCATTATTCCGACAGAACCAACCGTAACCGTTTACGGTGATCATAAAGAAAAACAAATTGTCACCGGGTTAGTCAATACAGGACGAAGTCGTTCTGCTATCAGTATGAAACTTGCAGAGGAACTTGGTTTGCTTGATTTTGATGACCTGCTCTGGCAACAAAAAGAGGTTGAAGGCAAAGTCCCCGTTGTTGAAGTTACCTACTCTGTTAAAGATAAAAAACATAAAACTGCTATGGTGGTTACCAGAAGACTTGATCGATCCAAACATAAGGTTGAACTGGGCCGAAAAGATACCACTGGTTTCTTAATTGGTGACACAGAATAATATTTGTATGTCCTTTCTCCAAACTATTACTCCCATAAACTTACTTGAAGAAAAAGAAAAGTTTTTTGCCAACAAAACCTACAATCCACAATTTTTATACAAAGAAGAAATTTCTTCAGAAAAATTACAAACGTATGGCGTTCCTAAAAAAAAATATTTAGACCTGGCCGTGGCTATCTTAAAAAAAACCTACTTTGGTCGCAATGAACAAGATTTATACATGACAAAAGGAAGACAATTGTCTAAAGAGGATGTTGAAAGTCGAATCAGGTCATTCTTAAAAATGCACAAGTTAGAAGACAGATACTCTCTTATCTGGTCAAACTCATTTGTTTCTAGAACTACCATCAGCAGTGATACGATTAAACTTCGATTGCCAGCTGATTTTAGAAATGAGGACTTACTTGGAATGTTGTATCACGAAGTTGGCACGCATGCGCTGCGAAGAATCAACTATGAAAAGCAACCTTGGTTCAAAAAGAAAAAGCACTATGGCTTTTCTGAATATCTTAAAACTGAAGAAGGTATTGCCTCACTCCACTCACTTATCCCACACAGCTATAAATCTGCCTTTATCTCTGCTATTCGGTACTTAGCGGTTGATACTGCTGTACATGGCTCCTTCGTTGAAACTTGGAATGCACTTGAACCTTATATAGAAAATCCAGAACGTCGATGGACAGCTGTCTTTCGTCAAAAAAGGGGCTTGAAAGATACCTCACAGCCCGGTGGTTACACCAAAGATTTAGTGTACTTTGAAGGATTAGTTGATGTGTGGAAGTGGATGCACACACAAAACTTCGCACTCGCAGATCTGTACTATGGCAAACTAGCTCTCAAGGATATTCCTAAAGCAGTCAGCATGAATCCTGAGTTTGACCCCATCTTACCTTCCTTCTATACACATGATTTCCAGAATTACCGAAAACAAATGCTCGAAATTGGTGAATATAACCTGTTTACTGAGTTTAATTAAAAAATTCTTGTATGATTATTCCCATCTTTAAACCACTTGGGCAATCAAGCCATCAACTTGCGGCAGCTATTGGCGCTAAAAGTGGCGAAAAAGCCACACACACTGGGACGCTTGACCCAATGGCTGAAGGAGTCCTAGTTGTACTGACTGGTGAGGACCGTTTTCAGAAAGCTCAACTTTCTGATACTAAAAAAACATACTCGTTTGAAATGCTTTTTGGTATAAGTACCGATAGTCTTGACCTCTTGGGACTGCCCATAAAAATTGAATCCACTATCCTTGACCCAGATACTATTCGTGTATCGCTGACAAAAAAACTTCCAGATTTCCTTGGAACTCAAAAGCAACTCCAACCCATATTTTCAGCTGGAAGAAGTAATGGAAAATCTTTTTTTGAGTATGGAAAGAGCGGAGAAGCGCTGCCAGCACCAAAGTCCAACGAAATTACTGTATATTCTCTGGAGTTAACTAAATGTGCACGAATCAATAGAGAAAAAATACTTACACTTCACTCAAAAAAAATTGGTACCGTACTGGGCGAGTTCCGACAGGATGAAATTCTGGCCGCTTGGCATAACATAACCTCAGCTCTTCCTAGCACAGTTGTCATTGCAACGCTCACTGCAGAGGTCTCAAAAAGGACGTACATTCGCGGGCTAGTAAGAGATATTTCGACCGCAATCGATATTCCAGCAACAACTTTCTCAATAATTCGCACCCAAAATGGTCGCTTTGGTATGGCTGACTGCAGACAAATTGAGAGTATTTGATATACTATTACTTGATTTGTCCAAGAAAAATACTCATTGGACTGAAAGAACACTATGGTAAGCATGCGTGAAATGGCTCAAAGAATTGGACTTAAACCCGATGAAATTGCCGTGGTCGAAGAAGAGCAAGGTTTTGATATGCCAGTAATTGAAATGATCTATTCGGTTCTGCTAAGAGGAAAGCGCAACTCACAAACAGAACAAGCTGCTGCTGCCAAACTTGTCGAAGAAAATATCGACGCCATTATTGTTACCAATGATGAGTAGTCTGATATTTTAATTTCTGCCTATGAACAAAGAATCCACAAGTACACCAGCAAAAAAACGCGTTGCCCTTGGAATGAGTGGCGGCGTTGACTCGTCCGTATGCGCCCACATGCTCGTTGAGCAAGGCTATGACGTGACCGGTGTCTATCTTGAATGCTGGCGCGCACCAGGCTGCAGAAGTAAAGAAGATCGCAAAGACGCCCTCAAGATTGCTCTTGGGTTAGATATTCCCTTTAAAGTATTGGATTTCAAAGATGCCTATCGTGAAAAAGTAGTTGAATACTTTTTTGATGAATATGAGAGAGGTGTCACTCCAAATCCAGATGTGATGTGTAACAAAGAAATCAAGTTCGGCCTCTTTTATGACTGGGCAATGCAAGAAAATTTTGACTTTGTTGCCACTGGCCACTATGCAAAAACACTGCATGAAAATAACAAGACCTACCTAACCATTCCAGCTGATACACATAAAGATCAAACCTATTTTCTTTACCTGATCACTGAAGACCAACTAAGCCACACATTGTTTCCTCTGCAAGATCTAAAAAAAACACAGGTCAGAGAAGAGGCAGAAAAAAGGGGATTGCATGTTTCAAGTAAGAAAGACTCAGTTGGAATTTGTTTCATCGGGGACATAAATGTCCACGAATTTCTAAAAGAACGTCTGGGAGAAAAACCAGGTCCTGTGGTAGATAGTAATGGAGTGGTAATTGGTGAGCACACTGGGCTCTGGTTCTATACCATAGGCCAAAGAAGTGGGTTTACCATTAATCAAACCTCGATTGTTAAGAATTCTGATGGTAATTCAGTCACCAAACACAACATTCCACCATTCTATGTTATCGCTAAAAATCCCGAAAAAAATGAATTAGTAGTTGGCTTTGGCAGTGAAACAATGAAACAACATTTTGAGGTTTCAAATCTTCATTGGATAACTAGAGAACCAACATCTATTGAATCACAAAAGTTACTGGTTAGAATTCGACATACTGGTGATCTTCTTCCCTGTACCCTCACAGAACAGAGGGTATCCCTAGAAAATACGACCAAAGGTATAGCCGAAGGACAATCAGCTGTTTTCTATCTGCAGACCTCGAATGGCGTACTATGCCTCGGGGGAGGCATTATTACCATAGACTAATTTTCTGAATGTAAAGAAATTGAGCGAACCATCTGCAAGAACTCTTCTTGCTGGTTTGTAGCAGCATCTGAGACAGGTAAATAGTCTAAATAGTAGATTGTCGTGCCAAGCTCGGCAGTGGCTTTAAAACCATGAATAGCACCTGCTTGGTTGCATTCTTCAGTTTGACTATTTGTGTACTCGTACCAAATAACAGTCATATCTCCCACTGGCAATTCATTATGTTGCAAAATATCTTCACAGTGATTTTCTGAACCTGGAGGTAACGTACCAAACCACAGCCTATCATCCTCATTCTCTAGGACTAACTCAGGACAGAACGAACACTCGGTATCCTTTTGCTTAACCAAAAAATAACTTGGGTACTCAAAACTTAAGTTTCCATCAGCACTATAATAGCGTGTAGTTTCAAAAGTGTTTGGATCTTGAATAACGACTGGTTGCGAAGATGCATCTTGTGGCAATGCCACAAGAGTAACTTCAGATACTGATGTATCATTATTTGTCGTATCAATCAGCTGCTCAATTTCAGCCTGACGAGAAAAAATAAGAATGTACGCAGCAACTGCGATGCCTCCGAAAAGCATGAGTAGTAACAACAGAGTTTGTTTCACACTACCTCCTTTATATTGCTATTCTAGCATACTGAGTATTTGATATACTGTGTGCATCAAAGTAGGTATTATTTTAGTATTGAGTACTTGTTGAAGGGATGTATGAGAGAAGGTGAGATTACTGTTGATGGTGAAAAGTTTAAAGTACCTGAAGAAGGAGAGACCCTAACTGTTCATAAAAAGGGAAAAGATGGTAAGAATCTTCATGTTACCATTAGTGGAGTCGACACACGCAGCACAATAAATATAACTGGCGGAAGCGGGACCTATTCGAACCTCAGAAATACAGAGAGTCAATCAGCAACCTTTTCACTTCCAGATTCAGTAGCGTTACCTCCTAAAGTTTCAGTCAAAGACATCCAAGATATCTGCAAATGGCTGCCAAGAGGAATTATGTGGAAAAAAGACACACTTTTAACTCAGTTATCTGAAATTCATCCTGGTCTAACAATCGAAGCGGTTAAAACTGCATATCAGCATAACCAAGCCGAAAATAACTGGCCAAATTGGGAAGATCTACCCTAAGCTCTGGTTTTTATCTGTTTTGAGTGCTTTTTACTCTTTGACAATGACCCTAGCTATGATAAGATATATCTCTTCCTAAAGGTAAAGTCCGTTTTGGATACTCATCTCAGGAACTCTTAAAAAATAAAGAGTTTTTACATCTGAACAGTGTCGAGTTTCACTACTTGGCGCCGAGTTTTTATGTGCTAAAATACCCTTTGTTGTTCGTTAACAAATTAATAGACTAATTATCAAATATTGACATGATGGTAGTGCAGCTGCAAAAGGGTTGTACCTACTATCATTCATTATATGTTTGATGACAAAGTACAATCCGTTAATTTCCTTTCGAGGAAATAACAAAATACAATAAATCTAAAAGATAACAAAACATTTGGCCATATGTCTAATATTGGCCAAATCTGATCATTTATGATCAGGTCAAACTTTTTTTGAGAGTTTGATCCTGGCTCAGGATGAACGCTGGCGGTGTGCCTTAGGCATGCAAGTCGAGCGGTAACAGGTCTAGCTTGCTAGACGCTGACGAGCGGCAGACGGGTGAGTAACACGTAGGAATCTACCGAATAGTGGGGAATAGCTCAGCGAAAGTTGGGGTAATACCGCATACGCCCTCCGGGGGAAAGCATTTATGCGCTATTCGAGGAGCCTGCGGGCTATCAGTTTGTTGGTGGGGTAATGGCCTACCAAGACTATGACGGCTAACCGATGTGAGAGCATGATCGGTCACAAGGCTACTGAGACACGGAGCCTACACCTACGGGTGGCAGCAACCGGGAATATTGCGCAATGGACGAAAGTCTGACGCAGCGACACCGCGTGTGGGAAGACGCTTTTCGGAGTGTAAACCACT